>ODAI010872075.1_pt1 | contig 25023 bp, 20 predicted proteins | sample 1539321 | NCBI WGS metagenome assembly ODAI01 (sample SAMN02144231, study PRJEB22623) | gut metagenome | biome: sheep rumen | host: Ovis aries | place: New Zealand
GGGTGCGCCGGCGACGTCATTGGTGAAGATGTGCTGGACGTAGCGCTCGGCCTCGGGGCCGGCGATGCGCACTTCGCCCATGTGGGAGACGTCGAAGACGCCGCAGTGCTGGCGCACAGCGTTGTGCTCGTCGGTGATGTTGGTGTACTGGATTGGCATGATGAATCCTCCGAAGGGCGACATCAATGCGCCGAGTGCCACGTGGCGGTCATAGAGGCAGGTTTTCTTTTCCATAGATAAAGTTCGGGTTTAGGTATTCTTTTTCAATTATTCTTATTGCTTCAACATCTTCATCGCTGAGTTTAAGCTCTTTATCACAAAGTCGCTTTACTGCGAAATGCTTAAATTCTTCAATGGAAATGTTGGTGTATTCTTTAAGAAGGGCTATTCTTTGCCTTACACTTTCTACGCCATGTTTGTCAAGTTTCGCTTTCTTTGGTGTTATAGCGGTTAACATGTGCTGCATATCTGTGTCGAATAACATTGTACCATGCACAATGCTATGTCCTGGAATGTGATAAAAAGCATTGCCTGACACTTTGCGGCCATCTACGAGTACATCGTTGTTTGTCGTTGTAGTAGCTTGTAAACCTATGTCTCGAAGCATTGAACTTACCATCGAAAGATAATGGTTGAATGTCTTCACGACTTCATCGGAGCGGGGGATAAAGCTCATCATTAGGTTGGACATGTCAGCATATACACATCCACCTCCACTCTTTCGTCTAAAGAACTGAATGTCATGTTCACGGCAGTAATCTATGTTAACTTCGCTAAGTATGTCTTGATTCCGGCCGAAGATAACGCTAGGTGTCACTTGCCACATGAAAAAAAGATCATCTTCATTGTTTTTCTTGCGAGCTAGAAATTCTTCCATCGCAAGATAGAAGCTCAAGCGATGTTGCTTTTCAACAGGTAAAGTGACGAAAATCATGTAGGGCAATGTCTTTGGCTACAAAAGTAGCGAATCTCTTTGATAAAGACATACACTTTCCATTTTTTTTTCATTTTTTATCTTGTTTTACGCGCAAGTTGCCGTATCTTTGCCACCGAAAAAGAAATACAAGTAGTTTCAAAGTACTCCTTAACATAGTTTAGTAAGTCAATCCCAATATGATATAATAGCCTATTTCATTACCTTTGTACGATTGAGGCTTTGTTCCTAAAAAGCGTAAACCTTTTTTGATTTGAAGGAACCATATACCTCTGTTTGTCAAATGGTATCCCAAGGATTAACTGTTTCCTCAAATAGAACCTATTAAATCATTCTCCCGTACATATTACCCTTATGAAAGATAAGATTCGCTGTAACTTTTACCTGTTAGTTTTTGGCGCGTTAGCGCGACTGCCGCTTTCTTGGCTTTTCGTGTTGAGTGACGCCCTCTGTTGGGTGATGCTACATGTTTGGCGTTATCGTCGTCGTGTCGTCCAAGAGAACATCCTGCGCGTTTTTCCAGACCGCACCGATGCCGAACGTCACGAGTTGGAAGTTGCTTTCTACCACCATCTTTGCGACCTTATCTTTGAAATAATCAAGCTTATACATATTTCTGATGAAGAGTTGGCGCGACGAGTGGAACCTCATGGAATCGAACTCGTAGATGAGTGTGCTCGCCAAGGTGTTCCATGTTTTGTCCTTTTAGGACATAACGGCAACTGGGAGTGGGCTGAACAGATGTATAATTTCTGCACCGAATCTATCACCTTCTGTCAGGTCTATCATCCGTTGCGCGACAAGGCTTTCGACGAGCTCCTCTTACGTCTTCGCAAACGCTTCAACAGCGTGAGTATTCCTCAGCGGCGAGTGCTACGGACCGTGTTGCGTCTAAGCCACGAGTCAAAACCTTTCGTTGTGGCCTTCAACTCAGACCAGCATCCCGACAGCAGCGTCCAGGAGCATTGGACCACGTTCCTTGGTCAGGACTCAGCCTATATTACTGGTGCCGAGGAGATTGGACGTAAGATAGGTGCCCGCTTTATATTTATGGATTTTGAGCAGCCTCGCCGTGGCTATTATCGTATTTCGTTGCATGAGATTAAGCCTGCAGAGGGTGAGCAATTCCCCTATACCATCTCTTATCTTCGTTTGCTCGAAGCCTCCATTCGTCGACAACCCGAGCTGTGGCTATGGTCTCACCGTCGTTGGCGCCTGAGCCGTGATGAGTACAACCGCAGGCAAGCTCAGACTTCCAATCCTCGTTTTGCGAAAGATTGATTCACAAGCTCAGGTATACTATTATTCAGCTCTCAAATTTCAAATTGCGACTTGTCTGGAAAGTATTGTCGTAGAAAATCTGCTGCGTAACGTCTGTCGTCGTCATTGGCGAACTGCGAGTCATTCATGCAAAAAAACACTGGATTGTATTTTAGGAATTTATCGTAATTTTTCCTGTTGTCGATGTGTAACCTAAAGGAAGTTCGTTGCGAAACATAGCACAAATGTCCACGTTTCTCGGCAAGCGGTACGTAGGAATAGATATTCCGTTGGATGTCATTTTCGGCACGGACATGATTGCATAGGGTTGCGCTAATTTCCTTATCAAATACCTGTCTTGTATGCTCATAGCTGCTCTTAAGATAAGAGTCTATGTTATGATGAGCCTTGCAACTATAGTAGATACCGTATTTCTGTTCAACTAATAATGCTGCATTATGAATCGTCTGCTTATAGTTGGTCAATTGTTTGCCTTGAACTTTCATCTTGAATAGGAGAGCCCACTTCTTAAATATTCTCCAATTCATACGAAACTTTGGCAAGGAATCTTTAGCGAAGAATGTTTCAGGCGTAACAGGTTGATTGAAAAACATGTCGTCATTGGCATAGAGAAAATGCTCGGCAAGACCTGGAATCTTGTGCAAATGATGCTCAATCACGACAGAATTAAAACAAGGAAGGCACTCAGACGGCATTATTTCAGTATGATCCACAATCTTAATTTTCGGATGTGAGGTGTCAAGCCATCTGGGAACTTGATTGTCTGTGACTATGAAGATATTGCGAATCCAAGGAGCATATTTTTCTAAAGAACGTAAGCTATATTTTAATTCATCATTATCCACATATCGTCCTTTGCAATTAATATCTTCTAAAGAAAGATCCCCAATGCAGGCTTGTCGCTTGGCTATCCACTTTGGGTCGTTGCCATTTACCCAAAGATATACTAAATCAATGTCCATTATAATCTATTGCTTTTTACTATTACTCAGTTGTTGCTTGATTTCGGGATAATGTTCAAGAATCGTATTTAATGCTAATACATTACGGTCTGTAGTTCCCTTGAAATTCGTGGTTTTCAACGATAGCGTCTTAGGCTTGTCTAATCCTCGAGGTTTATTGTGGCCAAAAGGTACGGGAACTACAGGAAAACCATTGGCGACACCTGCTGCCCAAAACCAAATGTCATCAGTGCTTGGAGCCAGCTGGGTGAATTGTTTTTCGTCCAGCATTTCTGTCTTCAATGAATGAGGTGGATAGAGCACTCCGCCCACGCCCGTCTGCATATTAAAGAAACTTAAATGTATCCTCTTGAGCAAGAAATCATACCAGCGATATTTCTTCCAGCTGCGATAAGGTTTTCCTAACTTAATACGCTTGGCACGATGAGCCAGCACTGCATCGGGAATCTGTGCATGCAGGTCTAATAAGTCCCGAAGCATGTGCTTATGGTACAATACATCATCATCTACGGTGACGATGATGGCCTCAGGAAAATCTATAAGTGCTGGTATCAGTTTACGATAAGAGCGAATGTCTTTATCATAATTTCTAATCTCGAAAACGGGATTATTCTCAGACAGAGATCTCAGACTATTGGGAATTCTTCCCTCTTCAAATTGGGAAAAAGTGAGATAAAGTATTAATTTATCGGGGAGGACAGACCCATTCAAAAGAGATTGAACAGCTTTAACTGCGTATGGTATGGCCTTCGGAAATGAAGTCATCGATACCACTACTTGCTGCTTCTGATTTCTGGAATCCATAAAATAATTTGCTTATTGTAAACCACTCGTGTCTTCTATGTCGTTGAGATCATACTGCGTGAAGTATTCCGACTTAACTGTCGTCTGTGTTCCGCTGGCTCTTCCTCGAGCTTGCTTCTCGATGAATTCCTCATATGATCTTACCGCATAATGGTTAATACGGATAATGTCTTGTTGGGGTTCTCGCTCACGGAAATTCTTCCTTACGGGATGGCCATGAGAATCAGAGATAAAACCGGAAATCTTCGCCGCCTCATGACAGCCTATCATCGTGTAAACTTGGCGAGGATTTACAATGCTCTTCACATGGCGGTTTAAGTAATGGCTTGGTTTAGAATGGAACCTGAATCTCTCCATCATAGTACCAGGTGTTTTTGTTTTCCTGCCGCTGCTACCATAGATTAGCCAGTTAATCTCTACTGCAGCAAAGGATTCAAATCTTTTCAAAAAATCAGGTATAGAGGCATCCTTGACTGGAACGATAAATTCGTCCAAGTCTATAAATGCAATCCAACGGGAGGAAAAACGAAAATGCTCCAGACAGTCGTCATAGGCAGCTAATTGGCGCCTGTTTCCTGGCCAGAATTTATAGACCACGACGCCCGATTGGATGAAGGGTAAAAGTATATCCTTTGTGCCGTCAGTGCTTTCGTTGTCATAGATATAGAATTTCTCAACCCCATGATTGAGATGCCATTCTATCCATTCCTTAAAATAAGGTCCCTCGTTTTTAGCAATAGCACATACGGACAGATAATGTTCGGGAATCGTATGGTCGTTCTTAATACGATTCTTCAATTTGATGGCATTAATGGGACCAAATCTTAGTATTCCCCGCCATCTGTTGCGCGTCATCTTGTGAGGAATGACACCTGCTATGATTTCAGCAGCAACCTTGTTCATGGTCTAAAGTTCAAAACTTGATTTTTCGGGCAATATATGTTGGAATGAATGACGAATATTCTTCATTACAAGGTCATAATTGCGTATGTGGACATTGTCGTTGAGGCATATAAGAGTATACTCTTGTTGGTATATAGCCTTTTCTGCTTGCTTTGGCCGTACCATTAGAGGGAACATCTTCGTATCGCTATACGTATTGTACGGAAAGAAATTACCTTTACAAATCTGCCACATACGAAATAGCTCAGGAGTATAGTCGGTCAGCGCACGGAATTTGTTGGAAGAAGTCTCTGTTAGTTCCTTGCCTGCTGCAGCCCATACTTCAATAAATGTCGATTTCAAATAAGGTTGAGCATTATGAGGAGTGCGGAGGGTGATGAATTTATCATAAAACCAAAGGAGGTAGTTCCAACGTGCCTTCATCCCGTAACTGTTGTCAAACCATTTTTCATGATGGAGTTTCATGACTTCCTTTTTGTTGAAGTGGCGGTTGATGATTTTTACATTATTCTTGATTCTCGTGTACCATTGCGACCATGATGGATTGTAGTCAAACACAGCAATATCGCACGGAAGACCATTCCTGAAGAAGCGTTCCTTCTCAACGTTGTTGATGATAAAGAAATCGTCATTAAAATAAACGAAATGCTCTGCTAATCCTTCTATCTTATGCAGATAGCGTTCTATAACCACCGAGTTGAATGTCGGCAGGAATTGCGATGGTATAAAGTCCTTATGGTTTACAATATTGATTTTCGGATGGTTGGCGACAAGCCATTCCGGCTTTTGGCCACTTGTAACAAAATGGATTTTATGTACCCATGGAGCAAACTTCTCAACCCCCCTGAACCAGTACTTCAAGAAACCGTTATCTCTGAACCGTGCTTTAGAGATTCCATTTTTAGTATTCTCTTTTTTGCCAGAAAACTTGGAAAAGTCCACTTGCCATTTAGGATCGTTCATGTCAACCCATGTAATCACAAAATCAATTTCCATATATTAGTCTTTAGGGGTATTAAACCAACGTGGGTTGGGAATGAGTGTAATATGCTGAAAATATGTCGAATAGCAGCGGGCGCAGTTCGATGGTCTTGTCTTACTGCTGAAATTACAACACATTATTATTATGCTTATGGTGGGCAAAATTACAGAAAAATCCTTTATGGCAGAAGATTTCTGCAAGTTTTTTGCTGTGAGGGGCCAAAATACGCTTTTAGGGACAAGTGTCAACTTGTGTGTGGTTAATTATCACAGAAGCAGCACAACAGCTCCACCTATAGTTCGATTCTCAGTTTGGTAAAGTGGTATGGCTGTTGCCTGGATGCCACGGCAGGATGGAATCTTTAGCCATTTCTGCCATAAAGGGAGCATCCAATAGCCTATACGGGCGGAGAGAATGCCTATGCCAGCACCAAAGAGGACGTCGCCTACCCAATGCCGTTCATTGTAAAGCCTAAGCAAGGCAACGCCAGCCGCAACGCCATAGGCCGCAATACCAATGCCAAGTCCATATTCCGAGCGCACTAATTCAGCGCCTGTGAATGCTGTTGCTGTGTGACCCGAAGGAAATGAATTGCGCGTCGACATGTCTGGCCGCCTTTCACGAATGGAGTATTTCAGCCCGCTTGTCAATGCTGTCATTGCTAAAAAGGCTGTAGATCCAGCAAGCAGACGATCCTTAATGTTGTGCTTACTCGAAATGCCGCACAGACCCAAACCTACGTATGCAGCAACAGGCACATATCTGATATAGTCGTCTGCATGAATATAATGATCATTGCGGAGGTCGGCCATTCCATCCTTAACGTTTTCTTGAAAATGGTGGCCAAACCCAGTACCAGCTATAATTCCTCCGGCTGTGGCTAGTGAGGCTGGAACATAAAGCTGTTGCAAACGAAAATGGGTGGCTTGGCAATGAGCACTGGCTACTTGTGGCTCGGTGACGTTGAGGGTGTCCGCATCTGATGAGAAGTTATTTGCATGAGCTGCGGTGCTGAAAACAATCACCGAAAAGCAAACCATCAAGTGAGAAAAGGATGTGAAGTGGTGAATCATACGACGGACTTTGTTTTGCTACATTCAGGTGTAGCCTTTCAGATGCTCAAAAACCTGTTGATGTTCGTTTTTAAAGCTCTTTAGAAATAATGAGAATGTGCCGTTTAATATAGCTAAAGGAGGGGTAAGGTTGTTAGATGTATTGTAATCTATGATAGCTGTATGAGACTATTCTTTTATTGTGACCTCACCGCATAGGGCACATTGCATCTTAGAGCGTATGTAAAAAGGGTCGTTGCTCTTTCCGTAAAGGTGCATGAGCTTTGCTATCGCACATTCGACAGTACTGTCGTAGCCGCTGATGACCCCTGCATTCTTGAGCAAAAAGCCACCGCTATAGCGGGCCATCTCCACGGGGCCGGCTGCACATTGCGTTATGTTCACTATCGTTATTCCTTGCTGTTCAGCTCGACATAGGGCGTCCTTGAGCCATGGAAGCTGAGGTGCATTGCCACTTCCATAGGTACGCATGACTACAGAGTGAAGATTGGGCGCATCGAGAAGATAGCGTACCATGCGTTCTTCTATACCAGGAAAGAGTGTGAAGACTACAACGCCCGTGTTCATCTTCGTGTGTGGCACCATAGGTTGGGTGTAGTCAGGCTGAAGAATAAGTTCGTCGTGGTAATTAATCTTAATGCCGGCATCGGCAAGATGTGGGTAGTTGAAGGTGTCGAAAGCATTGAAACCTTCGCTGTTGATTTTCGTAGAGCGGTTGCCGCGAAGAAGTTTACCGCTGAAATATATGCAAACCTCAGGCACCCGTGGACGTCCATCGGGGCGACGAGCCGCAGCTATCTCTATGCTGGTTATTAAGTTTTCGCGTCCGTCGGTCCGCAACTGCCCAATTGGCAACTGAGAACCAGTGAGTACCACAGGCTTGGTCAGGTTTTCCAGCATGAACGACAACGCTGAGGCTGTGAATGCCATGGGGTCTGTGCCATGAAGGATGACGAAGCCGTCGTAGTTGTCGTAGTGCTCTGCAATGATTGCAACAAGTTGAGCCCACAAACGCGGGTTCATATCGCTTGAATCAATAGGCTCGGCAAATTGATGAACATCTACGTGTGCAGGAATATCTTGGAGTTCGGGCATGTGTGCCAGCAACTTGTTGAAGTCCAATGGTTCGAGGACTCCCGTTGCGGAGTTTACGTCCATGCCTATGGTACCTCCTGTGTAGACGAGAAGAATGCGTGCTTGCATGTTCTTATGGAATCAGTATTTTTGAGTTGTCGTATATGTACAAGCCTTTACGCGCTTGTCCGACGCGTTGACCGGCGAGGTTATAGAGATGATGGAACTCCTTTAATCGCATGGCTTCTGTTTCTTCCTTTAGCGCTTGCACGTCATCTGTTTCCTGTTCCTTGAGTTGCCACAGGCGCACATTGTCGATGTATAGGCGTGTCTGATTTGCGACGCCCATGTTGGCGGTGGTGTTGAGGCCGAGGCGTAGGGCGATGGTTTTTATGTCTGATGTCTCAGCCAGCTCGAAGGGCACAGTCATTTGTTGCCATGTGCCAGTGGCGTCTGGGTAGGGGGCATAGTGTTGCTGTTCTCCAATTTCAACTCCACAGAGTAGCGTGCAGATGTTCCCGCCCGTGGTCGTGATGATGTTCGGTGCCGTGCGGCGGCTCTCGCCTGGGCAGTCGTAACGCATGTTAAACGTGAGCATGTATTTTCCGCTCTCTGGCAGTTGGATTTGCTGGCTGATGGCGCTGGTGCCAATGGTCCATGAATTGAGGATGCTGAGGCAACGGTCACCTACAGCATTTTCGAAAGCGGCAGGCACGGCCATGATGCTGGTGCTGTTGCCCACATTGGATGGCGAGACGCAGTACTGTGAGAAGCTGTAAGGCATAGAATAGAGGAGGGCAAAGTTGCTGGCGGGCGAGAGCTTGCTCTCTGCCGTCCAGCCTTCTACGGGCAGCACCTGTGGGAACTGGCTGTTGTCGGCCTTCACGGTCTGTGTGTAGCAGGGGTTGTAGCTCGTCCCGTTGAGGGTGATGCTGCCTGTGGTGCCCCAAGTATTGTCCTCCTCGAAATTAGGGTTTACAATGTACTGTGCTGTGATGTCCTCATAATAGGCTGTCTCATCCTTTTTTACATTGTCGCTGATTTCTCCGTCGTCCAGACGGATGATAACAGTGCCTTCAGTAGGAATAAGGATGTCCTTGCTCAATATCTTGTCGCCATCTAGAATCGTTACGGTGATAGTCTGATCTGCGTTTATCAATGAACGTACATACAGCTGTTTGTCGTCCCATGGATTGAACATTTTTGCTGCTACTCCATCACCTTTTAAGTAGACGTTCAGGGGCTGCATCAGCGAGTGGCTTTCGTCCAGGGCGATGGTGGCTGAGGCTTTGCTGTTTATGATTTTTGTCTCTGTGCTCAGCACCGGAGCGCCGTATTCGCTTACCAGTCCTTTCAGCTCAGCTTTGTTGTTGCTTCCACCGGCCAGATTAGTTACGATGAGATAGCGTGTGCCGTCGGGGTCTGCAAACTTCACTCCATTCCATCCTTCAGGCAGTTGCTCTGCAAGGCTTACGGCTTGCTTTTGCAATGCTTCGGTTTCGGTCGCATCTACCTTGCTATAATAAATAATTGTAGATTTGTCAACCACTTTGCCTGAGGTAAAACTTTCGTTGCCCTGAGAGTAGATAGGATAGAACTTGGCACACTGAATACTGTTGTTCAGAGCTCTGTCACCGAAAGCCATACGTCCTGTTCCGCCGAGGGTGACTATTCCGACCGAATTGTCTATGTTTGCCCAGCTCGTAGTCCACGTTGTTGTGGCTGTGCCATTGCTTGTGGTTTCTCCTTCTGATGAATATATAGTACGCTCTTCGGCAGTGAACGGGTCTGTCGTGATAGCCAACAAACCTCCACGCCGTCCTGTGATTGTGCCGTTTTGTAGTCCTTTGACATTGTTCATGTATACAACAGCATTGCCTTGGGTGGCTGCCAGCACAAAACTGTTCTCTAACGTTGCATCGTTCGTGTGCACACGCCCGTTCATTGTGAAAGCATTCGCATGAAGATCATAGATACCGCTGACGATAGGGGTTGCATTAGTGCCTTTCCCATTCACAGTGTACCATCCTAAGAGGTTGCCGGTGTTGTTCGACCGGAAGGGGCAGATAATTTTATTGCGGTCAGGAGTGGTGTCTGCGAAATATCCGGTGTAGCTCTTGAGACCGTTGCTCCAGGAGAAGGTGGCAAATCGGTCTTTTGAAGATGCTCTGATGATGTTTTGCGACTTGAAGATATAAGCTTCTTGCTGTCGGGCTGCAAAGTCGTCCCAAGTCGATGGCGTGAGCGTAGATGTTGAGGAAGCCAAGTGCATTAAATAAGTCATCATGACGCGGTGGCCCTCCACTCCCATGCGCCGTGGTCCTATATCGCTGTTGAGGAGCCACGAGCCATCCTTGGTCGTCTGTTGGCGAGCCTTGATGTACTTGTAGGCCATATTTTCAAGCATTAGTGCATCGGCATCGCGCAAGAAGCAGGCGGCAGTGGTGTAGCTGGTAATTTGGTCGAAGAGGAACAGGCTCCAGTCGTTGCCGTTAGGCATTGCCAGCTCGCCGTCGGCCAGGGCCAGACGTTTGAGCACAAGGTCGAAGACGTTCTGTTGGTTGTGCATCAGGGCGTTGGTATGCCATTTTTGCTCGTTGTCTTGGAAAAGGAGCATGGCCAGGTATGCTTCTCCCAGCTCCTGCATGACCACGTTTTGGTATGATGTGTGGAACAGGTTGTGATTCTGGAGTGTATAGTCGTCATATAGGTTTTGTCCGCGATAGTAGCTGGCTACGCTTTTTGAGTCGTATTCCGGGTCGATGGGTTTAGTGTTCTGTGTGTCGTCAACATGTGAATAACTGTTTACGGCGAAAGCACGCAGACGGTCGAACCAGCGTTCGGCCAACGCATCATTAGGATAGAGCCCAAGGGCGCAGGCCAGTACGTCAGCTTCCCATCCGTTCTCTTCGGCTTTCGTGTCGCCGGCAAAACCTGTGGGAATAGAGCGCTCGAGCTCATAGTTACACTCAGCCTTCACCATGTTATAAATATATGTTCGCTGTGAGTCGGTCAGTTGGTCGTTGAGGAAAAAAGCCGCGTAGCAGAGACTCATCGTCCACAGCGAGCTCTCCCATGTATGGTCTGAGTTTGAAGTGCTGCCCCAATAGGCGTTGTTCGACGTCACTTTCAGCTTGTTCGCTTTGTGGGTGGAGTAGCCGAATACGAGTGCCTTCATGGCCATGTCGCGAACCTCGTTCCAAGTCATGCCGTCGGGCAACGTCGCTTTTCCTTGCGCATATTTCACTAAGAAGGCGCTGATCATGGCAAAGTCAGCGTTAGTGCGAACGCCATCCTCATTATTCTGTCCAGCGCTGTTGCCTTTGAAATAGCCGCAAGCCTCGCCCACAGAATTGGGCGCCTGACAATTGAACCAAATGCCCTTGGCATATTGCATTGATCGGGCCAGCATCTGCAAGAGATCTTGCATCATCTCGGCCTCTGGGACAAAGTCGTGGGTGATCACGCCCTCAGTGTAGCGGACGGTCTCTGTCTGGGGCTCGTCGGGCGTATCCTCGGGCAGGCTTGTCAAGCGGAAATCGTCGAGGGCAATCTGACTGCCGCCACTTACCCATGCGATGTCTATCCCTATGTTGACTGCAGCTGCTTCATTGAGGGTGAAACGCACACTCACGGTCGTCCATGGTGCCGAACTCATGCAACCGGCTGCACCTTTCTCAAAGACTATGGCTGCCGTCCCAAGGGTTTTGTTCCCCGCTTTAATTTGCATAGTCGCACTGCTGCCGCCATTCGCAAAAAAGGCTTTGGCTTTAACGTCTAACCTATATTTGCCTGCAGGTACCTCCGTCGTAGTCGTCTGGCTGATGGTGCTGCTACCATTCGTCCAACCCATTCTCTGAAACAAGGCATATGCGCCATCTGCAATGGTCGTCTTCCCAAAATTGTTGTCGGTGAAACAGTCGGCAGTAATGAGCAATTGCTTGTCGGGTCGTGTGGTAGTCCATCCCGTGATGGCGTTCAAGTCCCAGCCGCGAAGCCCGTCGCTACTCTCGCTCTTCCTTACGGCGTCTGTGCATCTTGTCGCGTCAGCCTCAAAAGAAGGGTTGACTAAGTACTGGTCGGTGACGTCCACCTGCGCCGAGGCCTGCCAAGCGTTTAGCAATCCCGTCAATGCAAGCACACATTGTAGACTAAATCTTTTCACTTTTTCCATTTTCATATATTTGTTAATCTTATTATCTTGATGTTTAAATCTTCGCTCCAAAAGTACACATTAATTATAATATATACATTCGCAACGGCAGAAAAACAGCCTCGGTACAATAAAAATGCAAGCGCAACGAAAAAAACTTTCGTATTTTAGCGTTCTACTTTCTATTTTTTATTACCTTTGCGCCCGCTTTCATCAAAGCACACATTTCTGAACAATGTTAATGTGTTAACATGTTAATATGTTTCAGCTCGTGTGATGGCGAATGAAGCATTAAATTTATTAACTTCATTTAGAGTAACACAAAACTTAAACGAAAATGAAAACAATCGAAATCAAAGGCACAGCACGTGTTGCCGGCGGCAAGAAGGCTGCCAAAGTGCTTCGCAAACAGGGCGTTGTTCCCTGCAACCTCTATGGCGAGCTAAAGGACGAGAAAGGCCTGCCAAAAGCCGTAGCCTTCAGCGTCACTGAAGGCGAGCTCCGCAAGCTCCTCTACACCCCCGACATCTACACGGTGAAGCTCGATATCGATGGCCAGCAGTGCCTCGCCATCCTCAAGGAAGCACAGTTCCATCCCGTTAAGGACAATGTCCTTCACGTCGATTTCTACCAGATTACCGACGAGAAACCCATCGTCATGGAAGTGCCCATCAAGCTCAACGGTTTGGCTGTAGGCGTAAGAGCCGGTGGTAAGCTTGCTGCAAGCGTACGCAAACTCAAAGTCAAGGCCGTCCACACCGCTATCCCCGAGCGCCTCGACATCGACGTCACCAACCTCGAGCTCGGCAAAACCATCAAGGTTGGCGAACTCAGTTTTGAGGGTCTCGAGCTTGTTACTTCGCCCAGCGTCGTAGTATGCCAGGTTAAGATGACCCGCAACGCCCGCAGCGCAGCTAGCGCCGAGGAAGCCGCAGAGGCATAAAGAAACCCGTTAATCCGTTAATGAGTTAATTTGTTAATGAATTAATTTGTTAATATAGAATAGAGAAGACGCAAGGAACATGACATGGACTTTGCGTCTTTTTTTATAAAACATAAATCGTTGTTGTAATACCCCCTCATGAATATGTTTGATTTCATAAAAAAGCTATTAGCAAAAGCAACTACTCCCTCCCTAAAGGGGGAGCAGGAAGGGGGGCTTCGTCCTATGGAAAAATACCTCATTGTAGGCCTCGGCAACATAGGCCCCGACTACGAAGGCACACGCCACAACATCGGGTTCCGAATGGTTGATGCCCTGGCCGCCTCTGTCAACGAAGACAAGGGCAAGCTGACTGAGTGGGACGACCGCCGCTACGGCTTCGTCACCCGCATCAGCGTCAAAGGCCGGCAACTCATCCTGCTCAAGCCTAATACGTACATGAACCTCAGCGGCAACGCTGTGCGCTATTGGATGCAACAAGAGAAGATTGCGCTGGAGCACCTGCTTGTGTGCGTCGATGATATCGGCTTGCCCTTTGGTCAGCTCCGCATGAAACCCGGCGGCAGCGACGGTGGTCACAACGGCCTAAAACACATCGCACAGATTCTTGGCACTGGGCAGTATGCCCGCCTCCGCTTCGGCCTTGGAAGCAACTTCCATCCTGGCCAGCAGGTCGACTATGTTCTGGGGCACTTTCCACCTGAGGAAGAAGCCCTCATCCCCGAACTCACCAAGCAGACCTCTGCTGCCATCCAGACTTTCTGTCTCGCAGGCATACAGATGGCCATGAATCAACTCAACAGAAAAGAAGCTCGTCCCAAGGCAGAAAGAAGAGTGAAAAATGAAGAATGAAGAAGGATGACGAATTTCGTTTCGTTCGGAATGACGAATGAGAGTTACCTGCAAGTTCAGAAGGCAACTCTTATTCGTCATTTGTTTTTCTCTATGAATTAGCTTTCAAGAAATGAAACCCAATAAGAACCAAAAAACTAATCATTCCATCCCCTCCCCACACTGGGAGGAGCCGTTGGGCCAGGCTGCTGGCATGACAGCTACCCCAGCTTCAGCCGCCATAGCCCGCCTTGACAAATGGTTATGGGCAGCCCGCATCTTCAAGACCCGCACTCTTGCGGCTGCCGCCTGCAAACGAGGGCAGGTCACCATCGCAGGAGCCCCGGTGAAACCCTCCCGCATGGTGAAGGCTGCAGAAATCGTCGACGTACGTAAGCCACCCATCACATACAGCTTCCGCATCCTACAGGCTATAGAGCACCGCGTCGGTGCAAAACTCATCCCTCAAATTCTTGAGAACATCACGCCACCTGAGCAGTACGAACTTCTTGAGATGAATCGCATCAGCGGCTTCGTTGGCCGTGCTCGAGGCACTGGCCGACCTACTAAAAAAGAGCGTAGAGCGCTCGACAACTTTGACGCCCAAACCGCTCATTTGCCTGTTTTTTTCAGCGACTTCGATTTCGATTTAGACGACGGAGAAGAGGAGTAGCCTTCGATAGCTCAGGGATGTCATCCATCGAAGGAAAAAGCCCGAGTTCAGTCAAAGTTAATGTGTTTTATTGAAATAAACTCATTATTTTATTGTTGGAATAAGATAAGTAGTTATTTTTGCAGCAACTTTCTAACTAACTTTATATCATAAACATATCATGTGGAAGAAAAAATTGAACGGCAAGTGCTGGAGCAATATATGGTTGCATACATTTGCTTTTTTATTCTTATTTACACAGCCAAGCTTTGCTGCTGACTACACAGCCTATCTTACCACAGCTCGCGGCTTCACAGAAGTAACCAGCACGAGCGACATTACAGGCAATGCTAATGACTATTACATCCTCGTTTCTGCTGAGAACACTGGGCTGATTGTGGGTGTAGGCCGCTTTGAGAATAAACCCGACTGGGCCAGCGATGAGTCTAAAGCCCTGCGCTACAAGTTGGCTGCTACCGACCCAATAATGGACCTCACTAATTTTTTCACCATAGAGAAGAATGGCCAGTACATCGGACTGCGTAATGTGGTATATTGTGCTGACATGTTCCAGACACACAACGATGCTGGTTTCATGTACGTCAACACTTTTACTGATAAGAACTTCGATGAATGGAGTTATCTGATACCGACCTATCAGAATGGCTACTGGCTCTTCGAGAATGGCAAATACCCTATTTCTGGAGGCAACTGGGCAAGCGGTTATTTGGGACCCTGGAACCATAATGTAGCGGAAGGTGAACCGATGGCTCTCAATCGCAAGAACACCACGGATGATGCAGCTGGCCACTATAGGCTGTTCCGCATCCCAAAGGCTGTTCTGAATAATCTCAGGAGAACAGCTTTGATATCCATGATTGCAGATGCTTCTCCCGACAACCCAGTGGATGCGACGTGGCTCATCACTAATCCCTCCTTTGAAACTGGAGATGAGACTGGATGGACATTGATAGGTAAGGACCCTAATGGAAATGATGAGTTTAAGGCCCGTGACTATGGAATGTCGAACAAGGATGGTGGCTACGTGCTGAACGCATACCAGTGGTGGGCTACTAACCTCGGCGTCACACAAACCGTGACGAACATCCCTAGTGGCGAGTACAAACTATCAGGCGTGGTAGCTACGTGGGAGAACCGTACTGTTTATTTTACAGGTAATGCTTCGTCGGTTAACCAAGCCGGTTCAGGTGATGCCACAGGCATTCCCGTTTCACTCGATGTTAACATTGGCTTAGATAGTAAGCTCACTATCAGCGCAGGCAGTACAGGTCAATGGTGGGTAGAAAACCATGAAAGTGAAACGCAGACCTTTTTCAAGCTGGACAATGTTCAGCTCATCTGTAAGGGGCTGTACCTCAATGGAGCAGCTAAGCCTTTACCTAATGACGCTACGACAATGCTCGATGCTGGTCAATGGTATTTCTATGATCTGAACTATACTACTGACTATTGGCTGATTGGCAACCTCACCGATATGGTCTATAGCACCGATGGAGACAAACAACTGTCCAACGTCACTACCGCCGTTGCTGACCGCGAGATGACGCTTAGCAAGGGGCGCATCTATTTCAAAACAACGCGCAATGATGCCACACTCAAGGTCGTAGCCAAGCGGGAAGTCATAGAGAGCACGAACTCGTTTACGGCTTGCGCACTCAATGTGGATGGACTGCCTGATAAGATTCTTTTCGTGGAACTGAATCCTGAGGGTCCTCAAAGCGACGGCACCAAGAAAATAAGTACCTATTTAAACAACAAAGGATACGACATTATAGGTTTCAGCGAAGATTTTAATTTCGATACAGAATTAAAATCCAACATCTCTGGCTACACATGGGGTACATTCAGAGGGAAGATAACGGGATTAACAAATTCCACAGACGGTTTGGAGTTTGCTTGTAAGAATAGCAGCTTATCTTTTGCCAATGAGACTTACGTTAAATACGACTCAAAGTCCAGCACCGATGGCAACCAATACATAAACAAAGGTTATCGCCACTACGATGTCACATTTGAAGGTCAGCTTATTGACGTATATATCACCCACATGGATGCCGGTGATAATGATGATGCCAAGACTTCCCGAAACAAACAATGGAAACAGCTGACTGAGGCCATCAACACAGTAGATAATGGGCGAGAGATGCCATGTCCGAAAATAGTCCTTGGCGATACGAATTGTCGCTGGACACGTGACGGCTTGAAGGCTAACTTCCTTGATATTCTCAGCACGGACTTCACAGCTTCCGACGTATGGGTGGAGTTTCATCGAAACGGCATCTATCCCACGATGGATATGGCTGATCTGACGGATGTATCCGATCCCGCTAATTATGGCAACTACGAGATTGTGGATAAGATTATCTACATCAATCCAAAGGCTGCCAACACGCTGCAATTGGTTCCGCAGAGTTTCCGTATAGAACAGGACTACACCTACGAGGACGGTACAACTCCCCTGGGCGACCATAAGCCCGTTGTCGTGGAGTTTAAATATATCCGCTCAGGTAATGAACTCCCATTGACTATCGATTTGGATAACAACGCCACGGACAATAGCAAAGCAATCGCTAAGGTGAGCGGTGCCACAGCCGACGTCACTCTCACAGGTCGCACTCTCTTCAAGGACAACTCCTGGAACACTATCTGCCTGCCTTTCAACCTCACGCTCGAAGGCAGCCCGTTGGCTGGTGCTACGGCAAAGGCGCTCACGTCAGCGACGATGACCGGCTCGCACATTGATCTCACCTTCGGTGATGATGTCACAGAGCTGGTAGCAGGTAAACCTTATATTATTAAATGGACGAATGATGAGGATATACACGACCCCGTTTTCCATGGTGTCGGCATTACAGCTCCTATGCCAGAGACCGTGAGCTTTGCAGATAATCATGTCCAGTTCATTGGCTACTACGATGCCTTCAACATCACAGCTTCTGATGAGGATATCTACTATATGACGGCAGATAACGAACTGAAATCGACCGCTGTAGACCGCACACTCAAGTCTTGTCGTGCCTTTTTCCGCTTCACAACAGCAGATGGTCAAGTCAAGGCTCTGACCTTCAGCCTCAATTTTGGTGGGGACACCGATGGCATCGTTTCATTAGAAAAAGGACGATTGACCGCTGAGGATGAGAATGGCAAGTGGTATGACCTTGGAGGCAGGCAGTTTGAAAAGTTGCCGATTCAAAAAGGCTTCTATATAAAAGATGGCAAAAAAATAGTTGTCAAGTAAACCTATTCATCATAAATAGCATACGGTAATGAAAAAAATATATCATTTTCCTTGTCTTCAGTCTGTCGGCATCACCACGGAGCATTTGGTCTGTATAAGTGGCGGTGATTCGCAGAACAATGTCAATATATCTTCAAATCGTGACGACAGCAGTGATGACAATCGAGTAAAAAATGGCATATATAATGTCTGGGAGGACGACTGGAACAAGTGATATTAGATGATTCCACTAATATCTTTTGTTAATACGATAAAAGGCTTAAGTGTTTCAAACGAACATTTAAGCCTTTTTTTATTCAATCCTTGTCGACAACAAAGATTCCAACTGCAATCTTTGTAATCATGCTTAATATAGAAAAAAGTTATTTTATTTTCTTATTATTGAGAGATTCTGCTACCTTTGCTCCGGTTAATTAAAGGCTTTCTATTTTATTAGCTAACATTGTCGCTAACCTATAGTTGGTAAATATTATGCAAGAGAATGTGTCTGATGTGTGCGTTCATGAGCGCGAAGTATGGATAGACTGGTTGCGCGTGTCAGCCTGTCTGATGGTGTTTGTAGTGCACGCGACCGAGCCATACTATCTGGGTGGTGATGGCTCACAGATTCTTACACGGAGCGATGCCGTCTGGTCTTCGTTCTTCGATTCGTTTGTGCGCTCGTGCGTTCCTTTATTTGTCGTGGCTTCAAGCTACCTGCTGTTTCCGCTGCGTTATTCTACGGGTGAATTTGTGCGGCGCCGTGCTGCCCGTCTGTTGTCGCCTTTTGTTGTGTGGACGGTGTTTTATGCCATGGCTTGGGGCGATTCTGTGCAGAACTTCCACGACCTGCTGTTCAACTTCAACTATGCTGCCGGCCACCTGTGGTTTGTGTATATGCTCGTTGGAGTCTATGTTTTGATACCTTTGCTCTCTCCTTGGGCCGAGCATGTGGGGCGGCGCGAGCTGGAAGTTTACCTCATGCTTTGCCTGCTGACGACACTGTTTCCGTTGCTTCGCGACTGGCTGGCAGGAGGTGAGCTTTCAGTAATCTATGGTACATCTGGCCTGCCTCGTCAGGCTGTCTACCCGCTTTGGGGCGAATGTAGTTGGAATGCTTACGGAATGTTCTATTATCTCTGTGGTTTCATCGGCTATTTGCTCTTCGGCCTCTATGTGCGCCGGTTCCTGGCTGAATGGTCGTGGGTGCGGACGCTGGCCGTAGCTTTGCCCCTTTTTATTTCAGGCTTTGCCGTTTGCTTCGTTGGCTTCCTGCGCCGTGTGCTGGAGACAGCTGCAGGCGTATTCCCTGTAGGGGGATTGGTGGAAAAGGCTGTTTGGTGGGAGACGACTTGGTGCAATGACACCATCGGCGTGGCGTTGATGGCGGTGGCTTGGATCCTTTTGTTCCGTAAGATTAAGGCTTCGGGGACGTTCTATCGTCACGTTCTATTGCCCGTCTCGAAGGCGAGTTATGGGATGTACCTCTGTCATCTGTTTGTGCTGGTGCCCGTCAGTGCTGCTGTGCGTGAATGGTTGGGCGCTGGTGACGCCGGTCGCCTTGGCCTGTGGACGACACTTGTAGAGATTCTGCTCGCTGCCTTCGTAGCTTTTGGCATAGTAGCGATTGTGTCCATCGTTCTTCAGCGCATTCCCAAAGTGGGGAAATTCGTGATGGGGTAGGGCATCTTACCTCAGTGTCAATGGTGTCGAAGTCAAACTCGGACTTCAGTATCAAGATATATTTATATTCATTGCTCCAAAGCTGGTGTTTTCATGAACCTATGTTCGTGAGCCGGTCAGCTTAGGTTCATCGCCTCGTGAACCTATGTGAAACGGCTCACGGACATAGGTTCATTTTTTTTGTCAGAACTATGTGTTCAGGCTTCATCTAACTCTTTTTTATATTAGCATGCAGCAGTCTCTAAATCTTACTTAGGCCATAGGCATAAGGGGTGGCTATATTTAATCCCTTAAACAGACAGGCGTTATCAAAATGTATCAGCGGTGGAACTAAGCTAAACACTGACAGGTGTTGCTTGGTTCCACCGCTGATGCTGTAATAGGATGCTGTGACCGTGGCCACGTGAAGCGTCAATACCAAACGTCTTTATTCAGCTACAATCTTGCAGATGTTAACTACGGTTTGCATGGCTTTCTGCATCGACTGGATAGGCACGAACTCGTGACGGCCATGGAAATTGAGGCCGCCGGCAAAGATGTTGGGGCAGGGCAGGCCTTTGAAACTGAGCTGTGCGCCGTCGGTGCCGCCACGGATGGCCTTGACCTTGCATGCCATCCCAGCCTCCTCGATGGCACGTCGGGCAATGTCGATAATGTGTTCCTTGCCTTCGAGCTGCTGCTTCATGTTGTAGTACTGGTCGCGAATGTCGGCGGTGACGATGCCTTCGCCATAGCGTTCCTCAAACACGGCCACGAGCTCCTCTACGTGCGACTTGCGCTGCTCGAAGCGCTGGCGGTCGTGGTCGCGAATGATGTAGCTGAGCGTAGCCTCCTCTACGGTGGCTCGGATGCCGGTGAGGTGGTAGAAACCCTCGTAGCCCTCGGTGCGTTCGGGCACTTCATCCTTAGGCATGGCCTCGGCGAAGTCGGCTGCGATGAGGCAGGCATTGCGCATCTTGTCCTTGGCATAGCCTGGGTGCACGTTGAGGCCTTTGACGCGGATGGTGGCGCTGGCGGCATTGAAGTTCTCGTACTCCAGTTCGCCCACCTCGGAGCCATCCATGGTGTAAGCCCACTCGGCACCGAACTTCTCCACGTCGAAGAGATGTGCTCCTGCGCCTATCTCCTCGTCGGGATTGAATGCTATGCGGATGCGTCCGTGGGAGATATCGGGATGCTCCATTAAGTATGCCATGGCTTCCACGATTTCTGCGATGCCAGCCTTGTCGTCGGCTCCCAGGAGCGTGTGTCCGTCGGTGACGATGAGGTCCTCGCCGATGTGGTCGAGCATCTCGGGGAACATCTTGGGCGAAGTGACGATGCCTTCTTCGGCATCGAGGACGATGTCACCGCCATCATAGTGCTCTACAATGCGTGGGTGGATGTTGGCACCCGAACAATCGGGGCTGGTGTCGTAGTGCGCGATGAAACCTACCGTAGGCACATCGGCCGGTACGTTGGAGGGAAGCGTGGCATAGATGTAGCCCTGCTCGTCCATCTCCACGTCTTCCAGCCCCATCTCCTCGAGGGTGTCGGCCAGGTGACGTGCGAAGATCAGTTGTTTTGGTGTACTCGGGCAACCCTCAGCCTCTTCGGAGGATTGGGTATCATAAGAAATGTAGTCAAGGAATCTATTTATTAATCTTTCACTATCCATTTTTATATTTTTCATTTTTCATTCTCCGTTCTTCATTCTATTTCACCTCCCAACCGAGAGCGCTGGCACCAAGCACGGCAGCTCCGGCACCATCCAACTCGCTGACAAGGAATTTGGCTTTGTCTTTGAATATTCTGAGCACGTGCTCATCGTAGGCCTTCTTGATAGGATTCATGATGAGATCTCCTGCCTTGGCCAATCCTCCGAAGAAAATATAGGCTTCGGGGCTTGAGAAAGCTGTAAAGTTGGCGCATGCTTCGCCGAGGATGCGACCCGTTTCCTCAAATATTTGTTTAGCTACCTCGTCGCCTTTGCTGGCAGCAATGGCGACATCCTTGGATTCTATCTTGTCCAAGGGAATCTCTCTCAGGAGGGTGGGCTTGTCTGTTTTCTCAATAATCTCGCGTGCTGTTCGGGCTACACCTGTGGCCGAGCAATAAGTCTCAAGGCAGCCTTTGCGGCCACAGCCGCATTGCCGACCATCGCGCTCTACGATGACATGTCCCAGCTCACCGGCAAAACCGTCGCAGCCATAGACTAATTGTCCGTTGACGACGATGCCTGAGCCTACGCCTGTACCAAGGGTAATCATGATGAAGTTCTGCATACCCTTGGCTGCACCATATTGCATCTCACCTATAGCTGCAGCATTGGCGTCGTTGGTCAGGCGCACAGGAATCCCCAAGCGTTCATGGAACATCTGCGCCAATGGAATCTTGCCCTTCCAAGGCAGGTTCGGCGCAAATTCGATGCTGCCGCTATAGTAGTTGCCGTTGGGCGCTCCGATGCCCATGGCATGTATCTTTTCGATGCCGCCTACTTGTTCGATGATGGGGCGTAAGGCAGCCACGCAATCGTCGACATATTGGTTAATGTCGCCGTGGCCGGCGGTCTTGACTCGTGTGGAGGCAATGATGTTTGCATTCTTGTCTACTATTCCGAACTCGGAGTTGGTGCCGCCTAAATCAAGTCCGATAACATAAGGTTTCTGTTCCATAATAAAGTTAGTTTATTTTCAGCTTTGTGTTTTAAGTTAGTGCTGCAAATATTGGGTCAAAAATAAAGAAAGTTTGGCATTGAACGAAATATTATCTAAGAAATGTTCTTTTTTTGAGCAAAAGTCATTCTTTTCTTGGATGTTTTTTTCCTATCTCATGGAAAAAACCGACATTTGCACTCACATTATGTGGTTTGAACATATAACACTCATAGATTTAACCGTCAAGGGACTTATTGTGGGCATGGTTGCAAGTGCTCCTATGGGTCCCGTGGGTGTGTTGTGTATTCAACGGACGCTGAATAAAGGGCGATGGTTTGGTTTGGTCACAGGCTTAGGTGCAGCGCTTAGTGATATCATATATGCGGTCGTGACAGGTGTTGGCATGAGCCTCGTCATTGAGTTCATCGAAAACCCCCGGACGATGTATGTGCTCCAGCTCGTTGGCAGCTTCTTGCTGTTTCTCTTTGGTCTATACACCTATCGTACGAAACCACAGCTCAGACCTTCTTCGCGTAAGAAAGGCACCTTGGCCCACAATTGTCTTACGGGCTTCCTCGTCACCATAAGTAATCCACTCATTATATTCCTGTTCATAGCGTTGTTTGCCCGCTTCACGTTTGTCGTTCCCGATCATTTGGGGCAGCAAATCTTGGGCTATGTCTCGATATTCCTTGGTGCGATGTTGTGGTGGTATGGCCTGACGTATCTTGTTGACAAACTTCGCACAACCTTCGAGCTGGAGCGCATCGGTATGATCAATAAGGCGATAGGAATGGTTGTTATGGTAGTTTCACTCTTGGGCTTGTTCTCAACGCTCTTGGGGCTTACCTTATACTAAACGAACCAAACCGAAAAGTGAATTATGAAAATTGCCAGACAACTCAAGGATAACAATATTGCCGAGTATTTATTGTACATGTGGCAGCTTGAAGACACCTTGCGCGCCTATGGTTGCGATGCCGACCGTTTGCGCGACGAGTATGTCAGCCGCTTTGACATTCCAGACAGTGAACGCCAACAGGAAGCTCAGTGGCTGGCTGATCTCTGCACGATGATGGTCGAAGAGGGCGTCAAGGAAACTGGACATTTGCAGATGAATCGTGGCACGCTATCGCTGCTCACCGACCTCCATCTCGAACTGCTCCAAAGCCCCAAACACCCTTTCTATAGCGCCGCTTACTACAAGGCCCTGCCCTATATCGTAGAGCTGAGAGCACGTTCCGGACACACCGACGCGCCTGAATTGGAGAACTGCTTTGAGGCACTCTATGGCCTTATGCTTCTCCGCCTTCAACACAAACCTGTCTCGAAAGAGACGCAGGAGGCAGTCAGCCACATCTCTCACCTGCTTGCCCTCCTGGCTGAAGCCTGGAAAAAAGAAAAGGCCGGCGAATTGGAAATCTGAGAAGTCGGAAATCCTTTACAGGGTGGCTCAACATTCGCATAAGTGATGCCCCTGAAGTTTTAAGAAGCGGAAACACTAACGGTGGAAGCTGAACGCATGGAACAGCTGGAGCAATCGAGCATGTTCGGATTGTCGGGCCGTGAAGTCGGTCAGCAAAGCTAAAGTTGAAAAATAAAATGAAAAATATATTAGTTACAGGTGCCTGCGGACAGTTAGGCAATGAAATGCAGTTGCAAGCAGTGCTGCATCCCGAATATCGTTGGTTCTTCACCGACGTTGTCGCAACCCCATCCTTTGGACTTGCCAACGGAGCTTTGCCTGGCTCTGAGGGAGCCGCCAGTTCACACGCCGTCACCGCCCTCGACATTACCGATCGCGCTGCCGTCGAAGCCTTTGTTCAGGAACAAGAGATTGACGTCATCGTCAACTGCGCAGCCTACACCGCCGTGGACCGTGCCGAGAGCGACGAAGCTAAAGCCCTGCTCCTCAACGCTACCGCTCCTGGCTATCTTGCCGCAGCCATCCAACGACGTGGCGGCCACCTCATACAAATCTCCACCGACTATGTCTTCGACGGCACAGCTCATACACCTTACACCGAGGACGCTCCAACCTGTCCTGCCTCTGCCTACGGACGTACTAAGTTGGCTGGCGAACAAGCCGTCCTTGCTGCCACACAGACAGGCAACGCATCCACAGCCATGATCATTCGCACAGCCTGGCTTTACAGCACCTTCGGCAACAACTTCGTCAAGACAATGTTGCGCCTCGGACGCGAGAAGAGCGAGCTGGGCGTTATCTTCGACCAGATAGGAACACCAACCTATGCCCGCGACCTTGCCGTAGCCATCATGGCAGCCATCAACCACGGCATCGTCCCTGGCATCTATCATTTCACCAATGAAGGCGTAACGTCGTGGTATGATTTTACGAAAGCCATCCACCGCATCGCAGACATCACCACCTGCCACGTACGCCCCCTTCACACATCAGAGTATCCTACGCCTGCTGCACGTCCGCATTTCAGCGTGCTGGACAAGACCAAGATCAAGCAGACCTACGGCATCGAGATTCCCTACTGGGAGGATAGCCTACGCGAATGTATCAAAGGGCTGATGTAAATACAAAATACGACAGATAATAATCAGAGCACTCCGCCAATCATTAAATCGTAAATGATTGAATAAATTGTAATTCATTAATATAGTAAATATAACAAGGTGAATCCCGAAATAGAACGCAGGCGAACCTTCGCCATCATCTCGCACCCCGATGCCGGTAAGACCACACTGACCGAAAAGCTGCTGCTCTTTGGCGGACAGATTCAGGTGGCAGGTGCCGTAAAAAATAATAAGATTAAGAAAACGGCTACCAGTGACTGGATGGATATCGAGAAACAACGTGGAATCTCTGTATCGACTTCCGTGATGGAGTTCGACTACACCCCA
>ODAI011125734.1_pt1 | contig 25011 bp, 15 predicted proteins | sample 1539321 | NCBI WGS metagenome assembly ODAI01 (sample SAMN02144231, study PRJEB22623) | gut metagenome | biome: sheep rumen | host: Ovis aries | place: New Zealand
AGGCAATGCGTTGAGCGCTTCTTGTATGCGGGCTCGCTCAGGAGCCTCGAACTTGTAGAACGGAGAGGCTACAAAGTCATCGTTGATGATGCCTAAGATTGACAGTGCACACTTCAGGCCTTTCAGATAGCTGGAACCGTGCTTGCCGACAGTATAGATAGAGGTAGAAATCTGCATAATCAACTGCTGCAACTTCAACACGGTCTCGATGTCGCGGTTCTTGGCAGCATTATACATGCCGACATAGAGTTCCGGGAACATATTGGCACCGCCATTGATGCCGCCATCTCCACCCAACAGCACACACTCGCCCGTAATCTCCTCTGGGCCCACCAGCATGGCAAAGTCAGGACGATGCTGCATCTTATACATCACCGACTGGAAATATACTGCATTGGCCGACGAGTCCTTGAAGCCTACCACCTGCTCCAGCTCAGCAATACGCTTCACTGTATCCGGTGCGAAACTCACCTTCACATGGCTCGGCATGTTGTACAGGAATACAGGCAGGGGCAACTGGGGCACCAGTTCCTCGTAGAACTGTGCCAGCTCGGGCTGACCCGTGGCAAAATAGTAGGGCGGAGCACTCACCACACCGTCGGCACCACAGTCCGCAGCCACGCGGGCCAGCTTGATACTCTCCACAATGCTCGTATCGGTGATGCAGGCCAGCAGGGGCAGGCGTCCGCGATTGATTCGGCACGACTCCTTAATCATCTGCTTACGCACATCGTACGAAAGACTCTGCTCTTCGCCAGTGGTGCCTAGCACGAAGAGTCCGTGTACACCACCTGCAATCAGGTGCTCGATGAGACGCTCCAGGCTCTCTACGTCCAGTGTCTCGTTGTCTACTAAGGGTGTCACGAGTGGGGGTATGATGCCACTCAGGGGTGTCTTGAAATGGGTGTTTGCCATAATTGCTTCTGTTTATCGTTTTATTGTTTTAAAGACGTTCAACGTGTTATTTTGTCATCTTAGTAGAAAAGAAATCAGTACAATTGTTGTGTGGAATGTTTTTTTTCTTTACCTTTGTACCTGAAATCTAACAATACAAACAATTAATAGCAATAATTATGAACACAAGAAAATGGATTTTAGGTGTCATGTTGCTGCCGATGGCTGTTATGACATCGTGTGTGGACAATGTGGACAACCCCGCCGCTCCGCCCTCAGTGCCAGAGGAAGGCGAGCAGCAAGCACAGTTCTGGAGCAAATTTGAGAAATGGCAGACGGACAGCTGTACGCTGGGTGACGACTTCTACATGCACATGCTGGGTAAGTTCTGGTGGAATCCGGTTGACATCTATCCTGACGGTATGATTTCGTATGCTACTAAGTTGAATGACGACAGATACAGCGACATGTATGGGAAAGGCGACGCTGACTTTGACGCGCTGAAGGACATCACGTCACGCTATCCGCAGGAGCCCACGGCGGCTGAACTGGACAAGATGGTCAGCGACAGGACGGCCGAGCTGTGGCAGGACGCCACCACTATGCAACAGGCCATGGAGGCTTTGGGGCGCGCTACGGCGGCTGGATACAACGGATTGTTCGAACCCGTCATTGAAATCGTCGGTGGCAAGCCGGCATGGGTCATCAACGTACCGCTGCCGTTCTATTATGACGTGCGGACATTGGGCATGCTGTATGACAAGAATGAAATCAGCGACCGTCTGGCCTATCATGGCGAACAACCGATGCGCAGGGCTGACGGGCAGACAGATGAATTCCAGACGGCACTCGTCAGAGGTATGAACCTGGGTGTGGTGCCTGAAGATGTCATCTGGAGCAAGGAGGCCACGGAAAACTATCAGGAAATGATGAAGACGATGAAGGACACCGAGGCTGTGAAGAAGTTTCTGACCGATAACATTCGGCTGTACGACGGTTTGCTGATGTCAGACAACATACTGAAGGAATATGCTGATATTGAGCGCACCGGGGATAATGGAAAGAAAGTAAAGCTACCCTTAGGCAGGATCAAGCTGCAGAGCAACATCCAGAAGATTTGGGGCAATCTGTACTGCCTGCGCGCATATAATAAAACGTACGTCACGGCAGACATGAAGAAGAAGTATGCGGAATGGTGTGAGGAGTTCCGCCAGACCATGCACAAACGGCTGGAGAACAACAAGTGGCTCTCGGACGAGACACGTGCCAACGCATTGGAGAAGTTGAGGCTTGTGGAGTTCTATGTGGGTGCCGAGCCTGACGTGACACCCGATGTGGCCATGCCTAAACTCGACAAGAATGCTAGCCTACTGTCGCTGGTTCGCCTGTTACGCCAGGCACGCCGCGATGCACAGCACTGGATGATAGGCCGCTCGCGCCGTGAGGTGCTCATGCTCAACTCCGTCTTCGAGAATGTGTATTCTTACATTGAAGACAATGCCTCTTACTCGCCCGAGACCAACGCCGTGTTTATCAATCCCTCAAACCTGCTGCCTCCCTATGTAGTCGCTGCTGACGAGGAAACGCTGACCCTGGCTGTGCTTGGCTCAACGATTGGTCATGAACTGACTCACGGGTTTGACAACAACGGACGCAAGTACGACAAGTACGGAGCAAAGAAGAACTGGTGGACAACCACTGATGAAGCTCAGTTTACGACATATACAGACCAACTGGTGACGAATTATTCTGAACTGCTGATGATGCCTTGGGCGGACAAGACGCTCTATGACAACGGCAAGAATACACTGGGTGAGAATATCGCCGATATCGGTGGCTGCTGCCTGTCATTGGACATCCTGCTCAGCAAGCACCCGGAGGCTACTCCCGAACAGCAGAAGCAACTGACTAAGCGTTATTTCCAGGGATGGGCTATCGCATGGAGCGGCAGCTATGATCTGGAATTTGCCAAGAGCCAATATTACGACGATGAACATTCACAGTTGCGCGAGCGTTGCAACGGTGTGGTGCGCAACATGAATGCCTGGTACGACGCTTACGACATCAAGAGCGGTACGCTCTATCTGGAACCGGCAAAGCGAGTCATTATCTGGTAAAAAAATATTCCTGCCGGCGTCTATAACAGCTCGGCAGGAATTAGCTCCTGGGCACGCTGGAAATCCTCCGGCGTGTCCAGTTCGTATGAGAAGTAGCCTGTAGTGTCCACCACACGGAACGTATGCCCCTGAGGGATGAGCCGCTCGAAGCAACGCTCGTAGAACACGTCGATGAGTCCTTCCTTGACAATCATCTGGTCGAGCTCCTGATAGAGGGCGGTGCTGTATGCTGACGTGAAGCGCTCAATGCCCACCGATTCGCCGATGGCATCCTTGGGATTGCACGTCTTGTTGATTTCCGTGATGTGGTTGTCAGCATCCACGATGACCTTGATTTCCTCTTCGCCACACTCATGACGGTTCAACGCCAAAGCAGTTTCCTCTTGATGGGCGATGGCTACTACAGCGGCAGGGTCGCAGAGAATATCGCTGTCCATCAGCAGGAAGTCCTTGCCACGAACCACCTCGCCAGCCATCCAAAGCGAGTAGATGTTGTTGTTGTGCTCGTAGTCAGTATTGTGGAGGAAGGTAAAGTGGATGTCCTGACTCTTGGCGTAATTCTCCAGAAAGTTGCGTATCATCTCACCACGATATCCCGTCACCACCACGAACTCCTTGATGCCAGCCTGTTGCATGGCTCGAACGGTGCGCTCCAATAGGGTACGCTCTCCTACCTTCAGCAGACACTTGGGTTTTGTGTCCGTCAGAGGGCGCAGGCGCTTGGCCATACCAGCTGCAAGAATGACTCCTATCATTGCATTTTTCATTTATTCATTTCCATTTCTCATTTCTCATTCCTCATTTCTCATTTAATACCTTCAGAATGGTGTTAACAACGGTCTGTGTCTGTTCCTTGCGACCCAATGTGATACGCAGACACGACTCCAAGCCCTTATCGCTCATGAACTTAATCTTGTAGTCCTGCACTTTCAGGGCTTCCATCAAGGCGTCCTTAATCTCCAAAGGATATTTGATGAGGATGAAGTTAGCCACAGACTTATATACTTTAAAGCCAGGCAGATGACCCAGCTCTTTCTTATAGAGTTCGCGACCCCACTGCATGTCGTCAGCTACGTGGCGATAGTGCTCGTCGCTGTCGAGGGCAGCTAATGCCACAGCCTCAGAGAATCGGTTGTAACCCAGATACTTGTTGACGTAACTCAGGAACTGATCGTGACCCTTGCCAATGAAGCCAAAGCCACAACGTAAGCCTGGAAGTCCATAGAACTTACTGAGGGTACGAGAGATAATCAGGTTACTATACTTGTTTACCAATGGAGCGATATAGGCGGTATCTGTAGAGATAAAGCTGGCGTAGGCCTCGTCAATAAGTACCATTGTATCAGAAGGAATATTCTCCATGATGCGACCAGTCTCCTCTGGAGTCAGTCCATTACCTGTGGGGTTGTTGGGTGAAGCTAATAGCAACATACGGGGATGTACGCGGTTGGTGTACTCAATGACTTCGTCAACATCGTAGGCAAAGGTGTCTTCCTTTTCGTGCAAAGGGTACATCTCAAAAGTTCCACCACACTCGGAGGCTACGCGATTGTAGTACCACCAAGAGAACTCAGGAATCAGGATCTTCTTGTTGTCGTCCAACATCAGGAAATAGTGGATGGCGTTTTTCAGCATATCCTCACCACCATAGGTCAGCAGTACCTGCTCCTCAGGCACGTTATAAATTTCACTTAGCTTGACGCTGATGACGCTTTTCTTGCCCTGGTCGTAAATGCGAGTATAAAAGCACAGAGTTTTAGGGTCGAAATTCTTGATAGCCTCCACCACTTTCTGGCTGGGCTCAAAGTTAAATTCGTTTCTGTCTAGAAAATTCATATTCTTTCCTATTTATTTGTTATTATATTCGATATTTATTCTTGCTTGTCTATTTTCATCAGGAGCATTCCAATCACAATCCAGATAATCTCACGCACACGGCAGATAATACTGACGAAGATGCCTAGGGCCGCTGAGAGTCCGAGGGCTGCAATTGAGAGCACAAAGCCTCCTTCCTGAACGCCTAACTGCATAGGCAGGAAACCAATGAGGTTGGCAAACAACGTGGTGAACGACACGATGAGGATGCTGTGCAGAAAAGTAATCGTCAGTCCGTCTAATCCGCCTCCGTTGTCAATGCCGAAGAGTAACAGCATGAACATGACTTCTGAGCTCTGTACGACACGTGAGAAATATTCTAGAATCAGGCTCTTGTAAAAAGCCTTGGTGTCTTGAGAATAAAGGGCTGCTATTTGCTGGTCGATGTTTTGGATGGACTCAGAATGGCTTGCCCAAAAGTGGAGTGTCCAGCGTTTCAAGCCAGGAATACGACTGATAACCCCCAACACATATTTCACCAGTCCGTTCTTATAGCCTCGTGAAATGAGGTAGAAGAAGAACAGGCAGAATACGACGATGATGCCCAGCATGGTGCCTATGACAGGTGTGATAGGCAGGTCGCCAACAGCAGCTAAGGCCAGATAGATGAAGATGCTGAGGAACCAGAACCAGAAGTGGGCAAAGAAGTGCATCATGGCATAGAGGATGACGCTCGATGTGGCATGCTGCTTGTCGATATCCTTCGAGAGCTCCATGATGCGATAGGGTTCGCCACCCAGTCCACCAACAGGTGTGGCATAGTTCAGGGCATAGCCGGTAATGGTGAGTCGGTAGATGCGCCAGAAACTTAGGGGAGCCTTATGACCAAGATTGCCTTCAATCATAGCTTTCCATGAAAAAGCATTCAGGGCATACACCACAATCCAAATGCCAATGATAGGGATGAGCCAATAGCCTGCATGACACAGATGGTCCCACAACTCGACGAAGCTGACGTCAAAGGTCAGCAGCATGACTACCACAGCAGCACAGCCGAGGAAGAAAAAGAGGTTGTTGAGGCGTTGCTTCGTCCACTTCATAGGCATTATAGCTTATCAGCCATCTTACGACAGAAGGCTTCGTGACGATGATTTACATAGAGGTAGAGCAGTCCCATACCCACAATCTCCCACACGAAATACAGAGCTGGCACGTCTAACAGACAGAACAGGAACAGCCATGCAGAGCGGAAATTGAATGTCAACAAACCGTTCCACTTGATGACTGGCAGCGAGTTAGCACGGAACTCATCGCGAATCTGCTGAGGAATAGCATCAAGACTGCCAAACTTACTGCGAAGCTTAGCCAACAGACGTTGGAACTGAGGTGTGGAAGCCTCTTGCTTCTTGGTGTAATCGATATATGATTTCTGGAAAGAACGCTCATACCAAGGTGTCTCCGAAGTCATCTGGTCATAGATCTCCTGCTGGTGCTTTGAATTGTCTAGTTCTGAACCCTTTTCGCCCTTTAGGAAAAAGAGGTGAACTTGGATGTAATAGTCTGCTAGGCGCTGCTGACCAGCTATTCCCATAAAGCCGGAAGCTATTCCTAAAGCATACACAATGGCTGTAGCTATGAGGGCGTTCTCTGGGGTGTCTTCAATACCCAGCCAATGAAACTCCAACTCATGATGCAGATAGAAACGATAGGTCATAGCATGGTAGATAGGAATGAACCATGTAAAGCCAGCAGCTCCGTCAAGGATGCGCCCCAACCGACTCTTCTTACCTGTCATACGAGCCAGTTGCCCGTCTGTGCAATCGAAGATGTCTGCCAGGCACAGCATCAGGATGGCAATGATGTTGAACATGAGCCCCTCCATGCCGTTGTAATAGAAGCTGGCGCATCCATAGAATATGGCACTGGCAGCTCCTATAATCATGGAAAGGATGGTTACCGTATTGGGATGTATGTCAAGGCGTGCAAAAAGGAGTGCCCAATAATAGCAGAAAGGACGCACCACATGCAAATCCAACCAATCTTCTGTCTCAGAAGACTTTAATGTTTTCTTAAACTCTTCGTTCATTATTTTTCGTCAAAATCGATAAATTCAGCCTGCAAAGGTACGAATAAGTGAGCGAAAATGCAAATTTATTCCTTGCTTTTTACTGGCGAACAAAGTTCGAGGGGCAATTTTTCCTTTTATTTAACGCAGTTAACGACGTATGGGCTCTTCAAAATGGTGTTGTCCGCCAGTAACGCTCTCCGCATGGTCGGAGAATGGCATATAGACATCGGCAAATCCTCCTTCTGGGATGTCTATGTCCATCAGGAATTTTCCTCCCTTGATGCGCCATGATACGCTGACTTTTCCCTCTGCGCTCATCGTAGACCCTTTGCACCACGTGATATCACCTACAGGATGAGGGGCTATCTCGATGAGGTTACCACTGCGTTGAATGCCCAGCAAATCGGGAATGAGCAGGTTTTCGATATGAGCCATCATAAAATGGTTCATGGAGGCTCCGTGGTCAGGATTCCATTGTTCCGTCAGCGTGGTCATGCCTTTCTTTATCTGATAACCATAGCCAGGCACTTCGTCGTGGTTCAGCATTTTATACAGCAGTTCCCGATGCCCGTTTTTTGCCAAAGTGTAGAATAGGTAGCGATTGCCTATGTCACCCGTTGTCAGACGGTCTCCATGCTGGTGGATGTCGTTGACGAGGTTTTGGAGAACGGCTTGGTAGTCGGCTTCTGGCACGAGTTTCAGATAGAGAGGCAGTGCTAATGATGCCTGACTGCCTGTGCCATACGTCTTGCGCTTGGCGTCGTAGAACTCACGATTAAAGGCCTGACGGACGTTTTCAGCCTGCTGGTTGTAGTTGAAAGCATCCTCCTTGTGACCTAAGTGCCTGGCCATCACATACATATAGCATAGCCATTGGTAATAATGTGCTGTGGCAACAAGGGGCATCGGTGTGTTCTGAGAGAAACCTGCGCGACCAGGTCCATAGTCGTACCAGTCGCCCAACCCCATCTTGAGAATATAGGCAGAATCCTGAGAAGCCAGGTACTGCACATAACGCTTCATGGGCTCGTAATACTGACGGGCTAGCGAAAGATCGCCATAATGCTGCCAGCAGAGCATGGGTAGGGCAATGATGGCTCCTCCCCATTCTGGTGACTCTTGGAAAGGACGTGCCCACGAACCCGTGAACTGGGTGTATTCTGGTGCTATCTCAGGCATTGAACCATCCTCATGCTGAGCATCCACAATGTTCCGCATCGTCTGTTCTATCATGCTTCGTGCATCATAGTTATAGACCAGTGCCTCACCGTTCAGCCAGTCTTGTTCCAACCATCCCAGTTTCTCGCGTGCAGGACAGTCTGTCCATACTGCCTGCCAGTTGCTTCGGATGGCACGGTCTATTAATTGATGGGTGGCATTGATGCGAGGATTGGAGCACTCGAAGCTACCGGTTCGCTGAGCGGAGTTGTAGATAAAGCATGACTTGATATCTTTCAGTACCTCAATGTCGCCTTCCACCTGAAGATAACGATAACTGTAATAGGAGAAACGAGGGTGCCATGTTTCAACATTTTTCCTGTTTTTCCCCTCATTGTTGTCTCCTTTTAATATATAGGTATAATAGTGTGGACGACCTGTCTGCTTCTGATTGCAGAGTCCTTCTGGTGTAAGAGTTTCTGAGGGGGTTATCTTCAGGTATTGTCCTCGTTTTCCTTTCACAGTGATTTCCGGGAAGCCAGCCAGGTTTTGTCCCATATCCAGCACTAATAGTGAGTCTTTCCGTAGTGTTTTCTTTACGGGATATCGTTCCATCAACTTGACAGGATGGGCCATCTGCAGTCGCATCTGTCCCTTGGGGGCCTTTTGGATAACTACAGGCTTCCAGATACGCTCATGGGTGTCTCTTGTATCCTCTTCGCTAACCTCAAGCCGTGCATCATAATCCTCTCCGCCATAAATGCTGTTGAACACGATAGGCGAGGGGGTCCACTCCCACTTGTCATCGCTCAGCAGACGCTCGCGAAGGTTGTCATCGTAAATCACGTAAAGGAAGAAAAGCAGAGTGGGGGGACCGAATGAAACGCGAAGCTTGTGATAGCGTCCGCCCTGCTCGTTGTAAAAACCATTCCCTAAGAGCACACGAAACTCGTTGTCCGACTGTTGGATGGCTTCCGTGACATCAAAGACATTGAAGAATACCGTCTTGTCATAGTCGCTCCAGGCAGGTGCCATCTCCGAGTCGCCAATCTTCTTGCCATTGATGCTCAGCTCATAAAAACCTAGTCCGCAGATGCGTAGCTCTGCACTCTTGATGGCTCTTCTGGGTTTGAAACTACGACGTAGAATAATGCTGCGACGTGATAGCGTGTCGGCTTGTGCCCACAGAGCCTTTGTCTCTTTTAGTACACTGCCCTGATAATGGCGCCCTTCTGGGATGTGAGCCTGTTGGCGTGTGATGGCACCAATCCATTGGGCTCCTCCGAAGTAGTCCTGGGCTTGTATGAGAAGTGACGCCAGTGAGAATAGTATTGCAAGAAGGCTTTTCTTCATAGGGCGTTTCCGATGATGATTTTCCCTAATTCCTTACGCTCTCCTACGCATTTGCCGTCAACCAGCACGCGCAATCCCTTGCCTTGATGATAGCGGCTTCCGTCTTTATCCCATAGGATGGTGATGTTGTGACCATGATACAGGATGTTGTCGAGACAGAAGTAGTCCCACTTGTCCTTAGGCAACAGGGGATTCACCTCAATACTGTTGTCGCTACGGGGACGCAATCCGCAAAGACCAGTGATAATCAGGTCGTTGAAGGTCGAGTGGTTATAATAGCGAGAACGCTCCTGATCACCTTTCAGCCAGTAGCCTGTAGTTTCATCCAGATATTCTCCGATATAGGGTTTGCCACGCATGTGCTGGCTTTGCATGTATTTTTCCATTTCTGCGAAATACAGGGAATCGCCAATAACGGGATTGCTGTAATCGTTGAGGTAGTTCGCCATAGCTGTCAGCGTCTGACTGGTGGCAAAGGGCCAAACAGCACCGTCCCATTCGCATTTTCCTACACCATGCGTACGGAACTGAGGATGGCGACGCTCTGCAGTGGTCTGTCCGTAGGGAGCCGAGAAACCTTGTGGGTCGGCAGCCTGTAACCAGGCAACGCCATATTTTGCGTCGTCCTTAGCCATGTGGGTGTACCAAGGCATGAAACCGATGGCCTCACGAACGTTGGCAGACGAGTCGATGCGATGGGTCTCGAAGAACTGATGACGCTCGTTCCATAGTTTGGCATGCACCAACTCGCTCAGTTTGTCGGCCTTGTCGAAATAGGTCTTGGCTTTGTCCTTGTCGCCAGTCAGTTGGGCAATGTTGCCAATAGCCCTTGCATTACCATACATATAGGCATTGATACTGGGGCGCAGGTATTTCTTCTTTCGTCCGCCACTGATGGTTTCTTCCATAGCGTCCTGCACGTCAGCCTGCCAATAGTAGCCTCCGTCGCGTGTATGCGTGCTCTCCCAGTGGTTGTATTCCCATTCCAGTGAGGGAAGCATGGAGGTGATCCACTCCTTGCGACCATCCACCAGGTAGCGTCCCCATAGCGAGTGAGGCATCCACGACGAGTAGTTGGCAATCTTCTTCATCGGTTGTCCCTCGTTGCCCTTGTACCAGGTGTTCATGATCTGGTCGAGCCACATGGGGTTGCGCAGCCATCGACTTTCGTGGATATGATGTCCTACGCCAGAGGCAATGAGGTTGTACTGGTCAGCATAGCTTCTGTTCACGAGGAACTCCGTCATCGCATAGCCTACAGGAGTGGTCTTGATGTGTTTTCTGAGTGTCCACCAACGGAAGTACCACATTTCCTCGAAATCCTTGTCAGGACAATCGAAGAGAGGCACATTCTGCGTCATCCACTCCCACGACTTTGCATTGGGGATGGTCTGCACGATGTTCTCATCCTCCATCGTGTTGAAATAGTCCACGTAGTGCTTGTAATTGTCATATTTCAGAATGGCTGCTGTTCCGTCCATGTCTGAACTGCTGGTCTTTACGTTGCTGATGGCATAGACAGCCAGAGGAGCATCCTCGCCAGCGTTGTCCAGCGTGCCGTCCCAGTCGGCTGGGGTATCGATATCAGGGAAGGTGCGACGCTCTCCTGTGCGGAACATGATACGCTCAATGCTCTCCACGGGAGCAAAGAACATGCGCTGACCAGCCTTCTTGTCATTGACATAGACCTCAATCAGGCGACGGCTGACGCTCAATATTGCCTTCACGTGGTAAGTCTGGTTAGCCTCGTATTTCCCCAGTCCGCCATAGCGGGCACCGCCCTTACAGCGCATAATACCTTCGTCCGTCAGTTCGATGCGTGAGCAGGCCGTTCCGTGTTCGTCCAGGAATTCTATCTGCAACAATCCTGTGTTGTTCTGTGCAGCACACAGGTCGAACTCCACCTCTAACTCCTTGGCAGCGGGAATCTTACGTTCAACGCGGGCATAGTCGAAGGGGTCGCTGTCAGACAGGGTAAGCCAGCCGTCTTTCAAACTGACCTCGGCACGTCTGGGTGAATAGATGTTCCAGTTAACAAGTTCGGAAAGTCTATCTACTTTGAATTCCTTGCCGTCGGCATGATTTTGCGCTTCTGTCCGTACAGGCACCGGGATATGGGCTTCCCACATGTCCTCCTTGTTCATCGAATAGGTCACCCACAGGTCGGAATCCTTGGGAATGCCATTACCTTCCTGGATGCCTCTTACATATTGTGGACCATAGCTCTTGTAGTTGCCACCATAGCGCATGGGAGGCACCTCGCCTTGTACCAAGTTAAGCGTAGTATATTCCAAGCCGTCCTTTGACAGCGAGATGCCCAGTGGCCAACGGTATTCAGAGGGGTTATAGACGGTAGCATAGGTGCCGTCCGTCAGTCGCTGTCCCCATATCTTGGCATTGCTGTTCACGAAACCTTTGGCACGCTCTACGGGCAGTGCCCAGGTCTGTCCTCCATCGTCGCTGATACTGGTTAGCGCATGTTTCCAGAGCGAGGCGATGCGTCCGTCGGGCAGGGTATAGTCGCAGTAGGCCTTGTACTCCTTGTGCAGAGGGATGAGCGGGTCGTTGCGGTCTGCCTCTTCCACCCATTGCATTCTGTAGCGGGGGTTGGCCAGAATTTCTTCGCAGGCCTTGCGGACATCCTTGGGAGCCTTGGTGTAGTAATGGAAAATTTCTCTAGATTGTCTAGACTCTCTAGATTCTCTAGAATATCTAGAATAACTAGAATTCAAATAGATGAAGTAGATAGGTCCGAAGGTGCCGTCTTTCCTGACCTCACGAATCACACGCCCTATGCCGTTACCGTCATTGGGGTCGTCCTTCTTGTCGAAGGCTACGCCATAGTTTCCGATAGCCCATAGCTGTCCGCTCTTCGAAACATACCAGCCTACACGCTGGTGCATGATGGCTATCAGGTTGTGAGCCTTCTCAGGGCGATTGGGCTTCTGGAAACCTTCCGGCACCTGCAGTTCTGGAAACAGTATCTCGGGGTCGGTCCATGTGTAGCCGTCCTTGGAGGTCTGCAACATGGTTCTCGAAGGGGGCACATGCTCGTCTTTAGGGTCACAGAGGTAATGCACGTAGAACTGGTTGTTCCAGTAGGCCATCATGGGCTGGTGGTTATAGGTCCACCCGTCGTTGTTGACTTTGGCAGGGTGCTCACGATTGGCTCGTAGTATTTGGATGTTGTGCACACCAACGACAGGACTCAGCCCACCGTCATGGCGATAGGGATTGCTGAGCGTTTTCCCTGTATAATGGATGCGGTCTTTGGCGTGAAGCAGTCCGTAGATGATGCTTTCAGGGGCTTTGAAGATGGTTCCATGCTTATGCAGCACAGGTACTTTCACCTTCTTCGATACGTCCTCGAACTTTACGAAGTCCTTGGTGAAGTGGGCACCGAAGTCTTTCAGCCGATAGCGGTCGTAATAAATAAGCCAGCCGGATTTACTATTTGACAATTTACCATTTACTGTTTTATCGTCAAGTTTCAGTACCGTAGGACCTTCCATCATCTTGCCGGTAAAAGGTTCCGAGGCTTTCGACCACGGTCCGTATGGCGACTTGCTGTAGGCCACCTTGATGTCGCGCTCAGGACGGGTGTTGTCCTTCAGTACCATCACATAGTCTTTCTTGCCTCGCTTCACCAAGGTAGCGTCGATGCATGAGAAGCCCGGGTCAATCATCAGTTTCGTGGGGGCAAAGGTCTTGAAGTCCTTGGTGGTGGTATAGTACAATCGGTGGTTGTTCTTATGGTCCTCCTGTCCATCGGGGAATTTCCCTGGAATGCACGATGCCCAGATGATGACAGCCTGCTGGCGCTCATCGTCCCAGAATAGCTCTGGCGCCCACACATTCACCGTAGTTGTGTCTGTCATCACCTTGATGAAACGCTGCTCGCTCCAGTTCTTCAAATCTTTTGAACAGGCATAGCCGAATCCGAGATCGCCACGCCACGAGGATGTCCATACCAGATGGAACACTCCGTCGGGAGTACGGATGATGCTAGGATCGCGCATCACTTTCTGCTTGCCCACCTCCGGCTTCAGCCAAGTGCCGGGAATGGAGTCCCACTGCCAACCATCGTAGCTGTAGATGAACCGAAGCCCGTCCGTAGCAGGCTCGTGGAACGAAGTGGAGATATAAACTTCACGCTGTGCTGAGGCAGAAAGGAAGCCTATGAGCATCAGTAAAGGGAGGAAAAACCGTTTCATATTACATTATATTATTATATAACTTAGACGGAATACTTTGTTTTTTGTAACTAATTGCCTCTTTCTACGTCATATTGTATGGTGTTTTCAAAAGAAACGACTATCTTTGTACGCAAAAAATAGCAAAACCTACGTAAAAAATGAAACGATTAACAGTCATGATGCTCTGCATGGGAATCGCACTGACCCTGCAAGCGAAGAAAGAGCAAGTGCGCACCAATGGCTATCCTATCAGCCAAGTTCCCTTTACTGCTGTCAAAGTGACGCCTAACACGTTTTGGGGCGATCGCATCCGGGCAGCCCGTGAGGTGACTATCCCACTGGCTTTCTCCAAATGTGAGGAGACACACCGTTACGAGAATTTCAAGATGGCTGCCTTTACCCTACAGCATCCTGGACACGAAGGACTGAACACTCCCAAGTGGGATGTGGCTAAGTTCATGGGTTTCTCGTTCGACGATACTGATGTGTATAAGACCATCGAGGGCGCCTCTTATGTATTGCAGACCTATCCCGATGCTAAACTGAAGCAGTATATCGACTCCGTGCTCGATATTGTGGCTGCTGCACAGGAGTCGGACGGCTATCTCTATACCGCCCGTACCATTAATCCTGAGCATCCTCACGGTTGGGCTGCCCATAAGCGCTGGGCTGCTGAGGAACATGCCAGTCATGAGCTCTATAACCTGGGTCACATGGTGGATGCTGCTTGTGCCCACTATCAGGCTACGGGTTCTGACAAGTTCCTGAACATTGCCAAGCGCTATGCCGATTGTGTCGTCCGCGAGGTAGGTGCCAAGGACGGACAGGTTTGTGTGGTTCCTGGTCATCAGATTGCCGAGATGGCTTTGGCTCGTCTCTATGTGCTGACTGGCGAGCAGAAATATCTGGACGAGGCTAAGTTCCTGTTGGACTATCGTGGAAAGACACAGGTCAAGAATATCTATTCGCAGAGCGACAAGCCCGTGGTTGACCAGAAGGAAGCCTGGGGACATGCCGTTCGTGCGGGCTATATGTATGCCGGAATGGCCGATGTGGCTGCCTTGACGGGTGATGAGGCTTACCTGAAGGCTATTGATGCTATCTACGACAACATTGTTTCCAAGAAGTATTACATCACAGGCGGTGTGGGTGCCCGTCATGAAGGCGAGTCCTTCGGTGCCGACTATGAACTGCCTAACCTCACTTCCTATAACGAGACGTGTGCAGCCATCTCGATGGTTTACCTGTTCCATCGTATGTTCTTGCTACACGGTGATGCCAAATACATTGACTGCCTGGAGCGCACCTTGTACAATGGCGTCATCAGTGGCATGAGTGTGGACGGAGGTCGTTTCTTCTATCCCAATCCGCTGTCGTCCGATGGCAAGTATAAGTTCAATGCCGATGGAACCACTGAACGCCAGCCTTGGTTTGGCTGTGCCTGCTGTCCTTCCAACCTCTGCCGTTTTATCCCCTCGTTCCCAGGCTATATGTATGCCGTAAAGGATAGCAAGCTCTATGTCAATCTGTTTGCAGGCAACACAGCTACGATTCAGGTGGGTGGTAAGGATGTCGTATTGGAACAGCAGACCAACTATCCTTGGGATGGCGACATCACCATCAAGGTGGGCAAGACGAAGGCAAAGGCTTTCGATATGCTGATTCGCATACCAGAGTGGGTCGATAAACAGCCAGTTCCCAGCAATCTCTATCGTTTCAGCGACGATGTGCTGGGCAGTTATACTATCAAAGTCAATGGTCAACCTGTCAATGGACAGTTGGAAAAAGGCTATCTCTCTATCAGCCGTCAGTGGAAGAAGGGCGACGTGGTCACCATCCATTTCGATATGCCTGTACGCACTGTCAAGGCTAATGCAGCCGTGAAGGACGATCGTGGGCGTATTGCCGTAGAGCGTGGACCGCTGGTTTATTGTGCCGAGGGTGCCGACAATACCGGTTTTAGCATCTTCAATTTCCTGATGCCTCGTCAGCCTCGTTTCACTGTGGCTGATCGTGAGATTAAGGGATTGCGCGATGTGAACTTCAGCGTGAAGGCTATCCAGGTGGAGGGACAGGCTGTTGACACTGATTCGAAGGGCGAGCTGACTACCAAGTCGGCTATCCTGACCATGATTCCCTATTATGCCTGGAACCATCGTGGCGCAGGATTGATGGAGGTGTGGATGCCTCAGAGCATCAGCGCACTTGGCAACTATTGATGACTTTGCAGACGAAAAAGATAGGACACAATATTTTTATATAACAATGAAAAAGGTATTATTAGCTTTTATGCTGCTGGGTACTTTGTCCGCCCAGGCAGACGACGTGATGAAGAAGGAAAAGGATGGCACTTATATCGTAAACACCACTACTTTGGCTCAGGATGTGGAGGGATATAATGGTCCCACACCTGTTGAAGTGTATATCAAGAAGAATAAAATAGTGAAAATTGTGCCCTTGAAGACACTTGATGGTCCTAAATATGTGGCAAAGGTGAAGAAAGGCATGCTGCCCAAGTACGAGGGTGCCAACGTCAAGAAGGGTGTAGTGCCCGAAGTAGATGGTGTCACAGGTGCTACGTTCACCTCCGACGCCATGAAGGAGAATATACGTCGCGCTGTTGACTACTATTTTAAGCATAAATAGGGTGCTGAATTGACATAAATTAAGAATGTGCACGAACACATTAAAAATTTTTATCAAAAAACTTGCATCGTATTAGAAAAAAACATATCTTTGCAGCGGTATTTAAAATTAACGGGGTGGAAACACCTTATTTATTAACAAAGACTAAAGAATTATGAAAAAGATTTTGATGATTGCTGCCATGATGCTCATGAGCATCGGCGCATTTGCACAGAACGAGGTTGGTCAGTTCACCCTGCAGCCTAGGGTTGGTTTAAACATTTCGAAGATTACTGGTGATGGTACCAAGTCTACTGTTGGCATGGCTGCTGGTGTTGAGGCTGAGTATGGCATTCTTGAGAAACTCGGTGTTACTGCTGGTCTTCTGTATTCTATGCAGGGTTACAAGGCTGATGGCGCAGACAAGAAGTCATGCATGGATTACATTAACATTCCCATATTGGCTCAATATTATGTAATTCAGGGTCTTGCTGTCAAGGCAGGTGTGCAGCCCGGTTTCTTAGTACGAGCTTCTTATGACGGCAACAGCTTCTCTGATGCTTGCAAGAAGTTCGATTTTTCTATCCCTGTAGGCGTGTCTTACGAGTATAAGAACTTCGTTTTGGATGCTCGTTACAACTTCGGTCTGACCAAGACTGCTAAGAATGCTAACGAGAAGACTAAGAACAGCGTATTCCAGATTGTTCTGGGTTACAAGTTCGCTCTCTAATCTGCGAGAAAAGTTTTAGTTATACAATAAAGGCTGCGCTCCACATGGGGCGCAGTTTTTTTATGTATATGTGTGTGGTGGACGGTCGGAATTGAAGGTCGGACGGGCGGCGCAGGAAATTTGTGGACGAAAGGTTTGCATATTCGTGCGCTATTTTTTATCTTTGCACCGCATTCGATTATGAAATGATAGCAGTGAATTCTAAATTTGATTGCAATGGTTTTCAAGATTGATTGCAATGGATTTCTAGATTGATTGCAATGGTTTTTTGAACCGGACGTGGTGAATTTATGAATTTAACATGATGATAAGAGATTATGGCAAAGATGAAACTGAAAGTGGCGCGGATTAAGCACGTGAATCCGTCAACCAAGGCGATGGGCTATTGCACACGTGTGGTGACAAACGGCAGGATGGGTTTTAACGAGATTGCCGAACGGGCAAGCAGCAATACTACCGTCCATCAGGCTGAAATGCGCATGTCGCTGGAAATCTGTATGGAGACGGCCAGCGAGATGCTCCGTCAGGGGTACATCGTTGACCTGGGTCCGCTGGGGACGCTCTATCCCAGTTGCAACAGCGGATGGGCTGAACGGGCTGAGGACTTGCGGTTGGAGCGGCTGCGCCCCTCGCTTTTCTACCGTCCGGCGCGCGGGCTGCAGCAGGCGGTCGGCGGTGCCTCCCTCCAGTGGTTGCGTGGTGGGACGGAAGAAGAAGAGTAGCAACGGTCCAGTGGCTACGTGGCGGGACTGAATCAGAAGAGCAGCACCAGTCCTGCTACGGCGCAATAGAGTATCATGCGGATGGGATTGACCTTGACGAACTTCACACCCACGAAGGCGGCAAGGAAGAGGAAGCAGCTGATGCAGAACTGCCAAGGGTTGGCGGATGGCGTGGAGAAGTTGTCGGGCGTCATCAGCAACAGCGTGGCTGCGGCCAGCAGTCCGACAACGGCGGGGCGCAGACCGCGGAATACCGACTCGACCGAGTGGTGGTGCATGTACTTCATGAACATCTTGCTGATGAGCACCATCAGTATCAGCGAGGGCAACACCAGGGCGAAGGTGGCTGTGGCAGAACCCAGGATGCCCATGAGGTGACTGTTGTAGCACTTGAAGACGGCCGTGTAGCCGCAATAGGTGGCTGAGTTGATGCCGATAGGACCGGGCGTCATCTGCGAGATGGCTACGATGTCGGTGAATTCCGATGAGGTCAGCCAGTGCCAGTGCTCAACGGTCTCGTTCTGAATCAACGACAGCATGCCATAGCCGCCTCCGAAACCGAAGAGGCCTATCATGAAGAACGTGTAGAATAGGCTTAGGAATATCATAACTATTCACTATTCACTTTTCACTTTTCACTTTTCCAAAGATGTAACCTCCGATTCCTGCCACGATGATAATCCAGATGGGTGAGACGCCCAAGGCCCAGATGGCCAGTGCGGAGATGACGGGAATCCAAATGGTGAACTTGTTCAATTCAGCGCGTCTGCCCAGGTTGAAGGTGGGTACGGCAATCAGTGCCACCACGGCAGGACGGATGCCTCGGAACATGGCGGCCACCACCGCATTGTCCTCGAACTGCTTGAAGAACATGGCGATGATAAGGATAATCATAAACGAGGGTAGGGCAGTGCCTAGCGTGGTGGCGATGGCCCCGCGCACCTTGTTTAGCTTGTAGCCGATGAAGATGGCGATGTTGATGGCAAAGACACCTGGGCAGCTCTGGGCGATGGCTATCAGGTCGAGCATCTCTTCCTTGCGGACCCACTTGTGGCGGTTCACCACCTCTTCCTCGATAATCGGAATCATGGCATATCCACCCCCGAGGGTGAACATGCCAATCTTAAAGAAGGTTCGAAACGATTCCCAATAGAGTTTATTGTTCATAACAACTCTCAACTGTCAACTCTCAACTGTCAACTCTCAACTGTCAACTCTCTCAACTCTTAACTCTCTCCTCCACCCACTTGCGGGCATTGACGAAGGCCTCAATCCAAGGTGTCACCTCGTCGTTGCGACAATCAGCGGGATACCACGCGTTCTGCCAGGGGAATACGGCACGCTCCAAGTGAGGCATCATACAGAGATGACGGCCGTCAGCCGAGCAGATACCTGCGACATCGTAGTCGGAGCCGTTGGGGTTGGCGGGATAGCCGTGATAGTTATACTTGGCAATCACATTGTATTTGTCTTCAGCCTCGGGCAGATGGAACTTTCCTTCTCCGTGGGCTACCCACAAACCGAGTTTGTTGCCGCTCAGCGAACCGAACATCACGCTGTTGTTCTGAGGAATGCTCAACGAGATGAACTCCGACTCGAACTTGTGCGAATCGTTGTGAAGCATGCGTGGACGACATTTCTCATTACTCATTTCTAATTTCTCATTTTCGCAGAGTCCCAGTTCCACCATCAGCTGACAACCGTTACAGATACCCAGCGAGAGGGTGTCCTTGCGGGCATAGAACTTATCAAGTGCCTCCTTGGCCTTGGGGTTGAAGAGGAAGGCGCCAGCCCAACCCTTCGCTGAGCCCAGCACGTCGGAGTTAGAGAAGCCACCGCAGAACACAATCATGTTGATGTCCTCGAGGGTCTCACGACCACTGATCAGGTCGGTCATCATTACGTCTTTCACGTCGAAACCGGCCAAATACAGACAGTAAGCCATCTCACGCTCACCATTGGTACCCTTCTCGCGGATAATCGCAGCCTTGATGCCAGATGGCTGACGGCGATCGGCAGAGATACCGTACTGGCTCAGCTTACCCGTGAAGTCCTTGTTGAACTTCATTTCGATAGGCTGCTTCTTATAGTTCTCGAAACGTTCCTTGGCCTTGCCGTTGAAGCTCTGCTTGCGGTCAAGGAGGTATGATGTCTTATACCATGTGTCGCGCAGCGCATCGATATCGAAGGTCAGCTCCTTGTCGCCAGCCTTCACCACGATGTTGCGGCTATTCTCAACAGGATATCCAATTTTGGCATAACCAACACCGGCATCCTTCATGAAGTCCTTGAACTCCTGTTTGTGCTCGTCGCTTACTTCGATAACCACACCTGGGTTCTCTGCAAATAGGGCCTTCACTATGTCGCCATCCTTGCAGATGTCGTGTAGGTTGATGTGCAGACCGCCCTTCTGGTTGGCAAAGCACATCTCGAGCAAGGTAGTAATCAGACCACCGGCGGAGATGTCGTGACCAGCCATAATCCAGCCTTTCTCAATCATCTGCTGAACAGCCATGAAGGCATCGGCGAAGTACTCAGCATTCTTCACGGTAGGCACATCGTCGCCCACCTTGCCAAGACTCTGGGCAAAGGCGGAACCACCGAGGCGCTGCTCGTCGAACGAGAAGTCGATATGATAGATGGATGCGTTCTTGTCGTTGACCAAAACGGGACTTACCACCTTTTTGATGTCGCTGACCTCACCGCCGGCAGATACAATCACCGTTCCTGGAGAGATAATCTTCTCGCCGTTAGGATACTGCTGTGAGAGAGACAAAGAGTCCTTACCTGTAGGTACGTTGATATGCAGGTCGCAGCAGAAATCGCTCAACGCCTTCACACCTTCATACAAACGGGCATCCTCACCCTCCTGCGAGCGGCAGGGCCACATCCAGTTGGCACTCAACGAAAGTGAATCCATGCCATCGGCCAGAGGTGCCCAAACGATGTTGGTCAGTGCCTCGGCAACAGACAGCACAGAACCGGCAGCAGGATTGGCCAGACCGGCCTGCGGTGCATGACCAAGCGCGGTGGCGATACCCTTCACGCCACGATAGTCGAGGGCTACAACGCCGCAGTCGCTCAGAGGCAACTGAATCTCACCCTGACACTGCTGACGGGCAATCTTACCGGTCACAGAACGGTCCACCTTATTGGTCAACCAGTCCTTACAAGCCACAGCCTCCAACTGGAGCACGCGGTCCAGATACTCATTGATCTTATCCTGACTGTAGGTTACGTCCTCGTAGTGGCGCTCTACAGTGTTATCTCTCATGATGGTCTTGGGCGAGTGGCCGAACATCTGGGCCACATCCAGGTCGAAAGGCTTCACGCCATCGCCCTGCTTGAACGAGAAGTGGGCATCGCCAGTAGTCTCACCAACCACATACAGCGGAGCACGCTCACGTTCGGCAATCTTACGCACATGTTCGATGTGCTTCTCGTCGATGAGCAGACCCATGCGCTCCTGACTCTCGTTGGCAATGATTTCCTTTGAGCTCAGCGTCTTGTCGCCAATAGGCAGCTTGGTCATATCAATCTCACCACCGCACTCCTCAACGAGCTCGGAGAGACAGTTCAAGTGACCGGCAGAACCGTGGTCGTGGATAGATACAACGGGGTTCACATCCTCTTCGCAGAGGGCACGCACCAGGTTGTAGGCACGCTTCTGCATCTCAGGGTTGGCACGCTGAACGGCATTCAACTCGATGCCGTTACTATAGCGACCTGTATCTACCGACGATACAGAACCACCACCCAAGCCGATGCGATAGTTATCACCACCAACAACGACTATCTTGTTGCCCTTTTGGGGCTCCTTCTTCAAGCAGTCGCGCTTGGTGCCATAACCGACACCACCAGCCAGCATAATCACCTTGTCGTAAGCGTATTTAGTGTTTGTTGCGACTGAGTCGCAACCCTTTTCCTGATGCTCAAAGGTCAGTACCGAGCCGCAGATCAGCGGCTGACCGAACTTATTACCGAAGTCAGAAGCGCCGTTAGAGGCCTTGGTCAGGATCTGCTGTGGGGATTGATACAGCCATTTACGAGCAGGCATGATTTCCTCCCAGTCTCTTTTGGCGGTAGCCAATTTTTCACTATTCACTATTCCCTCTTCACTTAATCTGGGATAGGCCGTCATATACACCGCCGTACCAGCAATAGGCCATGAACCGACGCCACCACCCATACGGTCGCGAATCTCACCACCAGTACCAGTAGCAGCACCGTTGAATGGCTCTACGGTGGTGGGGAAGTTATGGGTCTCAGCCTTCAGTGAGATAACGCTCTCGATGTCCTTCACCTGGAAGTAGTCGCTGGTGCTCTGGTCTTTAGGAGCAAACTGTTCTACAACAGGCCCCTGTGCGAAAGCTACATTATCTTTATAGGCTGAGAGAATCTTGTTGGGGTTCTCCTGTGTAGTCTTCTTAATCATGGAGAAGAGGCTTGACTCCATCTCCTTGCCGTCGATGATAAAGGTGCCACCAAAAATCTTATGACGGCAGTGCTCAGAGTTAATCTGTGCAAAACCGAAAATCTCAGAATCCGTCAAGGGGCGACCGTTCTGCTTCTCCAGGCCGTGCAGATACTCTATCTCCTCAGGGCTCAGGGCCAGGCCTTCCTGCTCGTTATATTCCTCCAGATTATCGACATGCTTGATGGGCTCAGGCTGGATATTAATCGTGAAAATGTCCTGGTTCAACCCCTTGTACATACGCTGTAGCATCTCGTCGTGTTCAGCGTCCTCCGAAACTGCGGGGAAGTATTCCTCTATACGCAAAATGCCGCTAAGACCCATGTTCTGTGTAATCTCAACGGCATTGGTTGACCAAGGGGTCACCATTTCGCGGCGGGGACCTACGAAATAACCTTCTAGCGTCTCGTCGCCCAACAGCTCGGCTTCACCGTAAAGCCAGCACAGTTCTTTTACTTCTTCCTGATTGAGTTGGTGGTCCACTTGTGTAGCGATAATGCTCTGTTGTGGAGTCTTGAAAAAGAGTATCATATCCTTCTTTACCTTATTAATATTATAATTTTGGCTGCAAAGTTACTTAAAAATATCTAAATTGATGCAACTTTCGACCGAAATGTGCGTCTAATGATTAACTTTGCACCGTCAAAGTGACGAATATAGTAATAATTTAATAAAGAAAGAAATGAAAAAATCAGTTTTTATGATGGCTCTGGCAGCAGGTTTTATGCTGACCAGTTGTGGAGTGAAGAAAGAACTCTATCAGGCATGTCAGGAAGAAAATAAGTCTTTACAGGCTAATTATCAGGATACTAAAGAGCAGTTGGCTGCTGCTACCGCTCGCGTATCTAGTCTTCAGGAACAGCTGAACAGTGTGCAGCAGACCAATGCTACCTTGCAGAAGTCGCTCGACAAGAGTTTGACCAATGCTAGTCAGAACAACATCAGCATTGAGAAGTTGGTTGACCAGATTAATGAGTCTAACCAGTACATCCGCCACTTGGTAGAGGTGAAATCCAAGAGCGACTCCCTGAACATGGTATTGACCAACAACCTCACCCGTTCACTTTCTAAGGAAGAGCTGAAGGAGGTTGACGTACAGGTGCTCAAAGGCGTGGTCTATATCTCGTTGGCTGACAACATGCTCTACGAGAGCGGCACCTACAAGATTAACAAGCGTGCTGCTGAGACCCTGTCGAAGATTGCCAAGATCATCAAGGACTACAAGGACTACGATGTACTCGTAGAGGGTAACACTGACAATGTGCCCATCTCTCGCGAGAATATCCGTAACAACTGGGACCTCTCTTGTCTGCGTGCCAGCAGTGTCGTCCAGGCTCTGCAGAACGACTATGGTGTTGACCCCAAGCGTCTGACCGCTGGTGGTCGTGGTGAGTATAATCCTCTCCAGCCTAACACCTCCGAGGTGGGAAAGATGCGTAACCGTCGTACCCAGATTATCATCACTCCGAAACTCGACGAGTTCATGGACCTCATTGGTCAGGCTCCCGAGGAGAGTAAGTAATCACTCATTGAAATTCTCTGCCTTATAATATAATAAGGTGTAAGGTTTTCGCATTGTCATGAAATGCGAAAACTTTTCATTTTTTCGCAAAATTCTTTTGGAAAAGTTTTGTTAGTTCGGAAAATAGTTGTACCTTTGCATCCGCTTTCAGGGAAACGCCTGGAAGTATGAAGAAAGAGTTCTTTGAAAGTCTTACATAAAACAGAAGTAGTAGTACAAGAAGCGAGAGGCTTTATGTCTCTTGGGTAAATTGAAACGAACCGGTCAATTCAATAGATACTACCGGATATAAGAGCGTTCTGTGACAGAGCATCAACGTTTGTTGAAAAAGATATTTTTACAGTGAAGAGTTTGATCCTGGCTCAGGATGAACGCTAGCTACAGGCTTAACACATGCAAGTCGAGGGGCAGCAGGACGATAGCTTGCTATTGTTGCTGGCGACCGGCGCACGGGTGAGTAACGCGTATCCAACCTTCCCCATAGTAGGGAATAGCCCGGCGAAAGTCGGATTAATGCCCTATGTTGTATTTTGAGGACATCTGACGAATACCAAAGATTCATCGCTATGGGATGGGGATGCGTCTGATTAGCTTGTTGGCGGGGTAACGGCCCACCAAGGCTACGATCAGTAGGGGTTCTGAGAGGAAGGTCCCCCACATTGGTACTGAGACACGGACCAAACTCCTACGGGAGGCAGCAGTGAGGAATATTGGTCAATGGGCGGAAGCCTGAACCAGCCAAGTAGCGTGCAGGACGACTGCCCTATGGGTTGTAAACTGCTTTTATAGGGGAATAAAGTGAGGTATGCATACCTTTTTGTATGTACCCTATGAATAAGGACCGGCTAATTCCGTGCCAGCAGCCGCGGTAATACGGAAGGTCCGGGCGTTATCCGGATTTATTGGGTTTAAAGGGAGCGCAGGCTGGATTTTAAGCGTGCTGTGAAATGTACCGGCTCAACCGGTGACGTGCAGCGCGAACTGGAGTCCTTGAGTGAGTACGAGGTATGCGGAATTCGTGGTGTAGCGGTGAAATGCTTAGATATCACGAAGAACTCCGATTGCGAAGGCAGCGCGCAAGCCGTTGACTGACGCTGAGGCTCGAAAGTGCTGGGATCTAACAGGTGTAGATACCCTTGTCGACCGCATTGTAAACGATGATAACTCGCTGTTGGCGATATACAGTCAGTGGCCAAGCGAAAGCGATAAGTTATCCACCTGGGGAGTACGACCGCAAGGTTGAAACTCAAAGGAATTGACGGGGGCCCGCACAAGCGGAGGAACATGTGGTTTAATTCGATGATACGCGAGGAACCTTACCCGGGCTCGAACGGCAG
>ODAI014755626.1_pt1 | contig 25006 bp, 23 predicted proteins | sample 1539321 | NCBI WGS metagenome assembly ODAI01 (sample SAMN02144231, study PRJEB22623) | gut metagenome | biome: sheep rumen | host: Ovis aries | place: New Zealand
ATATATACAGTATGAAGGGCATAGTTTTAGCAGGTGGCAGTGGTACCAGATTGTACCCAATTACCAAGGGAATCTCTAAGCAGTTGATTCCTATTTTCGACAAACCGATGGTGTATTATCCCATCTCTGTGTTGATGTTGGCTGGTATTAGAGATATTCTTATTATCTCTACTCCAGACGACTTACCTGGTTTCAAGCGTCTGCTGGGCGATGGTAGTAACTATGGCGTTAATTTTGAATATGCAAAGCAGCCCTCACCAGATGGTCTTGCTCAGGCATTTATCATTGGCGAGAAGTTCATTGGTGATGATAGTGCTTGTCTAGTGCTGGGTGACAATATCTTTCATGGTGCAGGTTTTAGCCAAATGCTTAGAGATGCTGTACATACAGCAGAGGTAGATAAAAAAGCTACTGTCTTTGGTTATTATGTCAATGATCCTGAACGTTATGGTGTGGCAGAGTTTGACAAGGAAGGAAACTGTCTTAGCATAGAAGAGAAGCCTGCAAAGCCCAAAAGCAACTATGCAGTCGTAGGACTATACTTCTACCCTAATAAGGTAGTAGAGGTTGCCAAAAATATTAAGCCATCAGCGCGTGGAGAATTGGAAATTACTACGGTGAACCAAGAGTTCCTGAAAGATGGCGAACTGAAGGTTCAGACATTGGGACGTGGATTTGCCTGGCTTGATACGGGAACACATGATTCATTAGCAGAAGCATCTACTTATATTGAAGTCATTGAAAAGCGTCAGGGACTGAAAGTTGCATGTCTTGAGGGTATAGCCCTCCGCAAAGGCTGGATAACACCAGAGAAGATGCGGGAGTTGGCTCAGCCTATGCTGAAGAATCAGTATGGCCAATATCTTTTGAAGATGGCAGATGACTTCGAGAAGAACGGTGCAGGTAAAATAGATGAATTTTAACGAATACAAATCCTACTAATCTCACGAATAATTCGTTCAATTCGAGCAATTCGTGTTCAAAAAGGAAAAGAAATGAATATACTCGTAACTGGAGCAAACGGTCAACTTGGCAATGAAATGCGGATTGTATCTAAGAATAGTGAAGATAAATATATCTTCACGGATGTCGTGGATGCTTCCGAGGAATCCATTACCATGTTGAAGAAACTGGCTGGAGAGGATATTAAGACAGATACCGCTCACCTTGACATCACCAACCTTGATGCTATTTGTGAAATGGTGAAACAGAATAATGTCAAGGCTATCATCAACTGCGCTGCCTATACCAATGTAGATGCGGCAGAGAGTAATCAAGAACTTGCAGAATTGTTGAATGCCAAGGCTCCGCAGAATCTGGCTATTGCGATGAAGGAGGTTGGCGGTTTGCTTGTTCACATCAGTACTGACTACGTGTTTGGTGGCGACCCTTATAATACCCCTTGCAAGGAAGACCAGAAGGGAACACCAACAGGTGTTTATGGCTTGACCAAACTTCACGGCGAGCAGGCAATCCAGAATGTGGGTTGCAATCACGTCATCATTCGCACCGCTTGGCTTTATAGCGAATTTGGGAAGAACTTTGTGAAGACCATGCTCAACCTAACGGCTACCAAACCTCAGTTGAAGGTAGTCTTTGACCAAGTTGGTACACCAACTTACGCATGCGACCTTGCCAAAGCCATTACCACTATACTTGAAGACTATAAACAAACTTTGAACCTTGAATATGAAACCTTGAACTACTCGAAGAGTGGAATTTACCATTTTTCGAACGAAGGAGTTTGTTCTTGGTATGACTTTACAAAGATGATTGCTGAGTATGCAGGAAATAAGGAGTGCGATATTCAACCTTGTCATAGTGACGAGTTTCCAAGTCCAGTGAAACGCCCTGCCTATTCTGTACTTGATAAGACCAAACTAAAAGAAACTATTGGCATCAAGGTTCCATATTGGACAGATTCCTTGAAAAAATGTATATCAAATTTGAAGTAAACAATTAAGTATAATTATATGAGCGTTTTTAAAGACAAAGTCCTGCTGATTACAGGCGGAACGGGTTCGTTTGGCAATGCCGTTCTTCGTAGGTTCCTTACCAGTGATATTAAGGAGATTCGTATTTTCTCGCGTGATGAAAAGAAGCAGGACGAGATGCGTCATCGTCTTCAGGCACAGCATCCCAACGAGGCTGCAAAGGTGCACTTCATCATCGGTAACGTGCGCGATTTCGATGCTATCGATGCCGCTATGCACGGAGTGGATTACGTGTTCAGTGCTGCAGCCCTGAAGCAGGTGCCTGCCTGCGAGTTCTATCCCATGCAGGCTGTGCGTACCAACATTTTCGGTTCTGAAAATGTGCTGGAGGCCGCTGTGCGCAACAAGGTGCAGCGTGTGGTGGTGCTCTCTACCGACAAGGCCGCTTATCCTATCAACACGATGGGTATGACCAAGGCCCTGATGGAGAAGTTGGCCATCAACAAGAGTCGTGACCCGCGTACCCGTGAGAGAGGTACGGTGATTTGTGCTACCCGTTACGGCAACGTGATGTGCAGCCGTGGCAGTATCATCCCACTGTTCATTGAGCAGATCAAGACTGGCAAGCCCATGACCGTAACCGTGCCGGAGATGACCCGCTTCATGATGTCGCTGGACGAGGCCGTCAATTTGGTGGTGTTCGCTTTCACCCATGCCAACCCTGGCGATCTGTTTGTACAGAAAGCCCCTGCCGCCACTATCGAGACCCTTGCTCAGGCTGTGAAGGAAATCTTCCATGCCGACAACGAGATTCAGGTAATTGGTGCCCGTCATGGTGAAAAGATGTACGAGACTCTTTGCACCAGTGAGGAAATGGCCAAGGCAGAGGACATGGGCGATTTCTACCGTGTGCCTGCTGATATGCGCGACCTGAACTACGATCAGTATATTGACAACTTCGGTCATCGTGTGGACTGCGAGCAGTACAACTCCGACAATACCCACCGTCTTGACCTCGAAGGTATGAAGAAGATGCTGCTGTCGCTGGACTATGTTCAGGAGCAGCTGAAGGAATGGGAAGCAGAAAAGGCAAAGAAAGCAAACCTCTAAAGAAAGCGAAACTATGATACCCTTAGTAAAACCCTATTTCCCTCCTCGTGAGGAGTTGATGCCTGCACTGGAGGAAATCCTCTATAGCGGCTATGTGGCCACCGGTCAGCCGGTGTTTGATTTCGAGGATAAGTTCAAAGCATATATTGGCAACGACAACATTATTTCCGTTCATTCCGGCACCGATGCCCTTCATCTGGCTTACATCCTTGCAGGTGTGAAGCCCGGTGACGAGATTATCAGTACCCCGATGACAGCAGAACCCACCAACACTTCTATTGCCATGGTGGGTGCCAAGGTTGTGTGGGGCGATGTTGACCCCACCAACGGACTGCTTGACCCGAAGAGCGTCCGCAAGCTCATTACCGAAAAGACCAAGGCCATCGTGATGGTTCACTATGCCGGTATGGTCTGCGATATGGATGAGTTCAATAAGATCTCTGAGGAGTTCAATATCCCCATCATCGAAGATGCCGCTCATGCAATGGGCAGCAAGTACAATGGCAAGATGACGGGCTGCAATTCAGCCTATACCATCTTCTCGCTGCAGGCCATCAAGCACATGACGACCGTTGACGGTGGTTTCCTGGCTATGCGCGACGGCAGTCAGATGGACAGGGCCAGAAGACTCCGCTGGTTTGGTCTTTCCAAGGACAAGAGCCGTCTGGATAACGACATCACCGAGGTGGGCTACAAGTATGCCATGAACAACGTGAACGCCACCATTGGCCTGTGCCAGATGAAGCATATCAACGATGTGATTGGTACCTACATTGACAACGGCAAGTTCTACGACAAGGCGTTGAAGGGCATTCCCGGTGTGCAGTTGGTGCGTTACAACAACAATACCGAGTGCTCCTACTGGCTCTATACCATGAAAGTGGAGCGTCGTGATGACTTCTGCAAGATGATGGAGGCAAACGGCATCCTTGCCTCGCAGTTGCATCATCGCAGCGATACCCATAGCATCTTCAAAGAGTCCAAGCGCGAACTGCCCGGCATGGAAGAGTGGTATGCCAACTTCGTGCATATCCCTTGTGGTTGGTGGGTAAGTAAAGAAGAAAGAGAAAAGATCGTTGACGTGATCAAGAAAGGCTGGTAAAGAATAGTTATTTAAATCAGATCTAATTAGTTTCAAATGAGTTATAATGTTCTAATTACAGGTTCAGGTAATGTTACTGGCCTAAATGTAATAAAGTCACTAGTTAAGCATGAAGATGTATATCTTGTGGGGTGTGACTTTGATGATGAAAATCCTTCCAGATTATTCTGTAAGAATTATAAAGTACCTAGGTGTGCTGATGCTGGTTATCCTGCTGCAATTAAATCTATAATTGAGAGTGAACATATAACTCATGTCATTGCATCTAACGATCATGATGTCCGTGCTTTGAGTCTATTGTCAGAGAAGGAAGATAGATTCCCAATATTTAATGGGTATGCGAAAAATATCTTGAATTGTCTGGATAAAAGAGCTACTGAACAGCTATTCCTTGATGCGGGTGTACTTACACCTACGATCTTGACAGATAAAAAAGATTACCCGTATGTGCTTCGAATTGAGAATATGGGCAAAAGAAAGAAATTCGTTCACATTGTGAGAAGCGAAGAAGATCAGGAACAGATACCAGAAGAGGATTATGCTGCCGGTCTAATGTCAAGATATGTTGAGGGGGTTGAATATACAGTTGACGTAATATGTGATCAGAATTCCAATTTAATCGTTGCTGTGCCTCGTGAGAGAATTACTGTTGTGGGTGGAATGGTGCATCACGCCAAAATAGTCAAGGATGAACAATTGATAGCACAGTGTGGTCAAATAGCCAAGTCAGTTGGATTAGTTGGAATGAGCTGTATCCAGTGTATCAAAACGAAAGACGAAAAGTATTATTTCATCGAGATTAATCCAAGACCAGGTAGCGGTATAGACTTATCCATCAATGCTGGAGCTGATATGCCATATATGTGGCTTCAATGTACTTCAGGAGATGTTGTCAAGACACCTGACGTTAATTGGGGGCTTCAGATGAAGCGCTATTACTGTGGATATTTCTTTTAATGCAGTTTATGAAGACTATTGCATTTGACTTGGATGGTACTTTAATAGATGTCTCAGAAAGAGATTATAGAATCTATGCAGACATTCTTTTGAGGTTAGGGTATACCCCTATCTCAAAAGAAAAATACTGGCCTCTTAGACGTAAGATAACGGATGTTCATTATATCCTTTCATTGTCTGGTTTAGTTTCAGAAGAAGACGTGAGTGCTTTTTTGAAAGAAAGAAAGGCGTTAATGGAGGCTTGGTCATACCTAAGAATAGATAAGCCGTTTGATGATGTAAAAGAAACTTTGTCAAGGCTAAATAAAGAGTATAATCTTATTATCTTGACTAAAAGGTATGATAGCGAGGTTACAAAACGACAGGTGTCAGAATTAGGCTTTAATGATTATGCGGAATTAATGATAGTGACCGATAGAAAAGAGGAAGCGATGAGAAGAATTAGTGGACTCTATGCAATGGTTGGGGATACTGAAAATGATATAGTACCAGCAAACAGCGTAGGTATAATAAGCATAGCAGTTACTACCGGAATACGGAATAAAGAAAAACTTAGTGCTTACAGCCCATCTGCTATTATTAATAAATTGAGTGAGGTAATCAATTATTTAAAAGATGATTCCATTGTTTAAACCCTATATGCCTGATAGTCTACCAGAGGTGGATACAATTCTACACTCAGGAGCGTTGGCTTATGGTAAGTGGGGACATGAGTTTGAAAAGAAATTGGGAGAGTATATAGGCAATAGCCAGATAGTTGCCACCAATAGTTTTAATGCGGCATATCAGGTTGCCATCACTACATTAGGCTTGCAACCCGAGGATGAGGTAATAGGGTCGCCAATGACTTGCTTGGCATCTAACCAACCTTTTGCCACCCAACATGTAAAGGTAATATGGGCTGATATAGAACCTTCTACAGGTATGCTGGATGTGGAGGATGTACGTAAGAAAATAACTTCTCGCACAAAAGCTATTTTGGTTAATCACCTCTGCGGCTATGTTGGCTACGTGGATGATGTACTTGCTTTGGCAAAAGAAAAAGGTCTTTACGTGATAGAGGATGCCATTGAGGGCTTTGGCTCAGAGTATAAAGGAAAGAAAGTGGGAAACCTTGGTGCGGATGTAACGGTTTATTCGTTCCAGACAGTTCGTCTGCCCAATACCATTGATGGCGGAGCTGTTTCGTTCCAGGATAAGGCACTTTATGATAAGGCAGTCCTTGTGAGAGATTATGGCATCGATCGCCCAAGGTTCCGTGATGATATGAAGGAGATTAGTCCTCTATGTGATATTGCTATCCCAGGGTATGGTGCGACGCTTTCTGAAATAAACTCATACGTAGGTTGTATACAGATGGAGGTGATTGACGAACTATTGGAAAAACAACAACAGCAAGCTCGTAAATGGGATGTACTGTTGGATGAGCCTGGAATAAAGCCAGTAACGGTTGTTCCAAATACAAAACCCAATTATTGGGTATATGGTATACTGGCAGACAATAAGAGAGCTGTAATGGAAGACTGGCGCAACAAAGGCTATTATGCTTCTGGTGTTCATCTTCCCAATACATATTACTCCGTTTTCGAGAAACAAGTAGAATTGAAAGGAGTACAAGAGTTTTATAGCAAATATGTAGCCCTGCCCTGTGGGTGGTGGATGTAACTTTATTTATCTTTATGGATAAAACGAATAGCTCTTACGGCAATATTTTTAAAACAACTTTTTTGTTTGGTTTTGTTCAGATCTTTAACATTCTTCTGAAAGTATGTATTAATAAGGTGGTAGCTTTGTTATTGGGTGCAGAAGGTATGGGTATAATTGGAATCTATAATTCTGCTATACAAATGATAAGGACTGGAGCCAGCTTAGGCATAAATCAAAGTGCGGTTCGAGATATCTCCGAGGCGAATGCATGCAATGATAAAGAACGCTTTTCTCGAATTATTTCAGTTACCAATAATGCGATATGGGTGACCGCATTGTTGGGAGCTGTTGTAACAATAATATTGTCTCCTTGGTTGAGTAAGTGGTATTTTGGTGATAATACCTATATGGTTGCCTTTATGTGGATTTCACTTGTTGTGGCATTAAATATTTTGAGTGAGGGCCAACTGGCAATTTTAAAAGGGATGAGACAATTAAAAGCACTCGCAACAGCGTCTGTTTGGGGGTCCCTTGTTGGATTAATTACAGCCGTGCCCTTTTATTTTTTCTTGGGAAGGGGTGGCATAATACCTTCACTTGCAATTTCGGCATTTGCTGCGCTGTTTTTTTCTAACATGTATGTTCGGAAGATAAAGTATGACAAAGTCTATTTGAAAATCCGTGAAATATGGCATGAATCAACACCAATGGTAAAAATGGGTGTATCACTAATGTTAGTCGGATTCATGAGTTCTGTCTTTGATATGGTAGTGGCAGCATATATTAGTAATAATGGTAGTTTAGCAGATGTTGGTTTTTATAATGCAGGATCCACTATTATAACAAGTTATTTTGGAATTGTTATTACTGCCATGTCGACCGATTATTATCCGAGGATTTCAGCAGTTCATGACGATAATGATAAGTTGATGGATGAAATGAACAAACAATCAGAGACAGGATTAGTCATGATTTTCCCTCTTGTCGTGGCATTTGTTTTTCTATCGCCTTTATTTATATATATTCTTTATAGTAGTGAGTTCTATAAAACAAATGAATACACAGATTATGCAATGCTAGGTACTGTAATAATTGTTGTATCTAACTGCATGGGTATGATATTGTTGGCAAAGCAAGCTTCTAATATTTTTATATGGTCTGTTTTATTTCAAAGGATTATCCTAATTACAGTTTATCTTCTGGCTTACCAATATTTGGGACTTTTAGGACTCGGTGTAAGTTATATTGTTTTAGGGCTTGTCCATTTGTTGTTTATGAAAGTAATTTTGTACAAATTTTACCAGATTAGGCTAAGTAGAAGGGTATATTATCTTCTGCTGTTTATCGTAGTATTTACCATTTTGACAATACTTGCAAGAAATATCACCTGCATATATCTCAAATATTCGTTAGGAGGAGTTTTGTTTCTATTATCTTGTCTGTTTTCATTTTGGTTTATGAAACGATACATGAATATAGATATTTTAGTTACGCTTAAACATAAATTTGCAAAAAAATGAAAGTCCTAAAGAAAACACGTAATTTGCTGGTTTTGATATGGAGAATGAACATTATCAAGACATTGTATTTTAATTTTAAAATGCTTCCTTTTCATAAGGCTATACGAATGCCTTTCTTCCTATTTGGTAAAATCTATTTTGGTGATTTACGAGGACAACTTATTATCCCTGATAAAGTATCTTATGGTATGATAAAGGTTGGCTTTAAATGGTTTGATCTTTGGCCTATTAGTTTTGTACCTACGCAGATTCAGATTATGGGAAAAATGGAGTTCAAAGGGAAATGCATAATTAGTGGTGGTGCAAATGTAAATGTTCAAAGCAAAGAAGGAGTGTTGACAATCGGTGATTGTACCCTGATTGGAGGAGGCTCTATTGTTAAATGCCTTAAGAAAATAACCATTGGAGACGGAACCCGAATTACAGGTAATTGTAATATAATGGATTGTAATATGCATTTTGTAAAGAATATAGACACAGGTGTTGTTGCAAACTATAAAGGTACTATTAAAATAGGTGAAAGTTGTTGGATTAATTATGGTACGATTGTTACGAAGGGTGCAGTCATTCCAGATTATTCTATTACAGCTCGTGGAACTTTTGTTTCGAAAGATTTCAGCGAATCAGGGACAAATTTGTTCTTAGTTGGCGCACCAGCTAAAGTAACAAGCTCTAGAGTTCAACGCATTCTTACCTTAGAAAAGCAAAGCGAATTTGTTGACTATTTTGAGAAACATAATTCGGATATTCTGCAACTTGAACCAGGGGTTGAAATAGAAAATGGCCATCGAGAGGGTTTTTGAGCATAGTGAGTATTATTTTGATTTTTGAGATTGATATACACTACTGTCCGGTTAAATTTCACCAAAGCGAAAGTTGGCTGTCATCTTCCGGATTTTGATTAATATTTGGTTTGTCAAAAAGTTCATTCGTAAACTGTCAATTTTGACGTATTGTGCCACTGCTGTCCAAAGAAAAATTTCAACGGACTCCTAATTTGTTAATATTCAGTTTATTGTGACGGTTTGTAAATTTTTCGATAAAAATTTCGTTCTGTTGGATATAGTACTTATCCAATTTAGACTCGCTATGCCTATCGGAAAGACCGTCTTCTCTCAGCTGATGGAATTGATTCCAGAGTATGAGTTTAAGAAATGTATTTGTCAATACATTTCCTGAGCTCGTAGTCAGGGATGAGAGACATCAGTTGCGAGAATACAGTATTTCCGGCATTCATATCTTGTGCTATCTTATATATGAGACAGTACAAAGATACAAAATCAAATCGGAAAATTTTAAAATCGCTGTATCTCTTTGAAATTTAAATATTTAATTAACGTTCTGGAAAATTTAACCGGACACTAATGATTGATATATATAAATATGAATGAAAATAAACCACTGGTTAGTCTAGTTGTACCTACTAAAAATAGATATCCATACTTAATCAAGTTGATAGAATTGCTTTTAAGTTTTAATCTTGATAAGAGATTTGAATTAATTATTCAAGACAACAATGAAGATAATTCGTCTTTTTTAAAATTTCTAGAAGGGAAACACATTCCTTATTTAAAGTATTATTATGATCCAACTCCTATGCCAATAGGTGCGAATTGTGATAAAGCTATTTTACATTCTACAGGTGAGTTTGTTAGTTTTATAGGTGATGATGATTTTGTTACAAGAAATTTCATGCCATGTGTAGAGTGGATGAAAACAAATAATGTTGATTGTGTGTTCCCAAGGCGAATAATGTATTATTGGCCAGACTATTGTGAAAAAGAAGATGAAAAGGCTGCTGTCCACTTTGAATCTTTTTCTAATCAGATCGTTTATTTTGATACCACTAAAGTGTTGAGCGATTTATTTGAATCAGGTTGCTTAGGCATAGGGGATATTCCTATGATATATCATGGTATTGTAAAAAGATCTGTTTTGGAGAAAATTTGGGATAATTGTGGCACATTGTTTCCTGGTGCATCCCCTGATATATCAAGTGGTATTTGTTTATGTATGGTACTGGATAATTATGCATCATTTAAGTTTCCAATAATTATCGCAGGTAATAGTAGAACTGGAGGCGGTGGCCAAAGAGTAATTAAACACCATGCAGTTACCGATTTTAGCAAATTGACATTTTTGCCTAAAGACACAGAAAAAAAGTGGTGTAAGAGAATTCCTAAGATTTGGTCAAATGTCACGATATGGTGCGAATCAGTTGTTGAGACTCTTAATGTTTGGAACCGACAGGATCTAGTTGAAAAAATTGACTTTGAAAAGTTTTACACATATTTTATGGTTAATCATTCGTATTATTGGGCAATGGCGTATAAGTTGTCTAATGATAAACCAATGCTTATTCTAAATTCGCTAAAAGGAGCGGTAGTGTTGCAAATAAAAAACTTTGTCAAAGCGATTTTAAATCTCATGCATATTAATACTGTGAAATCGAGAACTAAAGTTCATGGTATTTCATCTAGTTCAGAGCTTATCTCTTATTTCGAAGAAAAGGGTTATTTCTTTGATAATTACTTTAAATAAAACTATTCTTTTTTTAATTGCAATTGATAATTAATTATATGCAGAAACAGATAAAATACAAATTAATAGGTTATAATTTGCTTGTCAGCATATTTATGCTGATAGCCATAAATATGCTCGAACTACGTGAGGTATTTGAGATAATGTTTTTGTATTCTCTTAATTCTGCTATTGTATTTGCTACCTTAATTTATTATGAAATAAAATTTTTTAAAGGATTAAATTTTAATCTACTCTTATTGGTAGCATATTGTTTTCGATTAGTAATTCCAGCTATAACAAAATCAATAGATGCAATTAATGGAATTGAAACATATAATTTGATTTCTGTAAATGTAACAACCGATTATATTTTTCCAACTGTTGTTTGGATGAATATATATTATATGATTTTTTATTGGTGTGTCTTAAAGTTTTCTAAAAATTTCTTTATCGAAAGCTCTTTGAAGTCTTTGTTTAGTAGATTTAATGCAGTATATTTTGCTATACCTCTTTTTATTCTTGGTATAGCTTATAATATTATTGTGTCTTTTGTGCCAGCTGGCGTCATTCCAGGAATTATAAATACAATATTCAGTAACTTTGTTAGATTATCTTTACTTATGATGCTTTTTGACGCTCTTTTTTCCCAAAGCCATATAAAAACAAAGGTGTTTGTCGTTATGATTATTATTGCGATGATACAATCGGCTTTTTGGGGCTTTTATAAGGGCGCAATTATGAGTAACTTCGTATTCTATATGCTTTATTACGTCTTAAATAGGGCATATAAAAAGAAACGTATAGTTACCCCTTATTTAGTATTTCTTGGTGTGTCGTTTTTTGCAATTGTCTATTTAATCGTTTATCCATTTATGCAGACCAAACGTGTTGTTTCTGGGTGGGGACCAGAGACTGGATATGTTGCAATACATGATTATTCAAATCTTGAAATTCTTAATGATGTGTTTTCAGGGAAGGCAAAATTTGAAAATACAGAATCAGGTAACCGTCTTGATGCTATTGATGCTAATACCTTCTTTTATAAAGATTGTTGTAGATATGGATGGAGATCAACAGAGTTGTTGGTAAGTAATTTGGAATTGTTAGTTCCCCGTGTTCTAAACCCTAATAAGCATAATGCTGAAGCTGGACTTATGGTGTCTGGTTATGTTTTTAATGGATCTTTTGATTATAAGGACACAGCTATTACAAATAATTATGTTGGGCAATTTGCAAGTGCATATTTGATAGGTGGGCCTTTATGCGTTATTATTTTGGCTTTTTTTAACGGCTGGTTTTGGACCTTTTATTATAATTTCCTTGTTAAACACAATTATAATATTATAGCTCTTATTTTATTGATGCCTTTCCTTTTCAACGCGTTACAAGGCTTCGAGGAAATTCACGATGGAGGGGCCCTAAATGCAGGATTAAATGCAGCTATGATGGTTCTAATAACACTTTGTACAAAAGTTGGTCTGTTCAACCTAAGGCACTAATGCATACCTTGAATTGTTAATTATAGTCTCGTACGAGGAGGAATAATAATTTCTATTTAAAAGAAAGAAGTAGGCTAAATAAACGAAAGATATTTTAATCAGAAAACGAATGAACTAAAACGTAAAAATGTATCCCATTTTTACAACAATTAATTATTTGCACATTATGTTTTTCTTTCAATTGAAAATAACGTGATGATTTTATGGAGATAGTTTTTTTTCATCGAAAGAAGATTAGCGGTGCTGTGAGTATCGAAGAGAGCTTCCGTCCACTAATCTCGGAACTTGCAAAGACAAACGATATTAAAGAATACAATGTACCATGTCATGGAAGTAGTCCAACAAAAATTCTAAAAAACATTCGTTTTATAAAGAAACATTCGACAAAAAGTGGAATCAATCATATTTCAGGCGACATCCATTACGGAATTTTAGGCCTTGTAGGAAAGAAATCAGTTCTGACTATTCATGATGATTATGCATTGAGTTTGGCGAGGTGGGGGATTATTGACAAAATATATAAGTGGCTGCTTTGGGTATATTTGCCGGTAAAAATGTCCACAGCTGCGGTTTGTATTACACCAGCCACACTCAAAAAAATGAATTCTTGGTACAAATCGAAAAAATACATATTAATAACACATCATACAGTCCCCTCAATAATAAATGATATTCACAAGAAAATAAACAAGGCGTACCCGAGATTATTGCAGATAGGAACTGAAATAAACAAAAACCTAGAGACAACCATGGAGGTGGCGAGCAGGATTCCGTGCAAACTTGTTGTTATGAAACCTATGACTCCAGCTCAAATTGAAATGGCAAAGAGTTTAAATTTGGATTTCGAAAATAAATTTGATCTCCCTTACGATGATGTTGTCGAAGAATATCAAAAATGCGATATAGTAGTATTTCCTTCCTTACAAGAAGGTTTGGGTATGCCTATCTATGAAGGGCAAGCAGCGGGAAAACCGGTTATAACAACAAATAAGGAACCAATGAATTGGGTTGCTGGCGAAGGTGCGATATTATTAGATAATCCACGGGATATTGAAGAATATTATAATGCTGTAGTTAGAATCATAAATGATGATGAATTTAGAGATGAATTAATTAAGAAAGGTAAGGAAAATGCAAAGCGTTTCTCTTTGGGAAAGGCGGTTGAGAATTATGTGAATCTATATAAATCACTCATTTAAATTAGGCAATAATGAAAGACAAAGTGAATAATATACTTGTGGTTGCCCCTGCATTAAGAACCAGTGGCGGTACTACAATTTATAAACAATTCTTAAACCATCTGGCGGTAAAAATAGGTAATAATAACTATTTGATTATTAAGGATGAAACCATGCCGGAGATTGTTATTGAAGGAGTACGGTATGTAAATGTAAATACGGTATCTCATATAAAAAGAGTGTTGTTTGATTTTTATGGATGCAAGAAACTAATTAAAAAGATTGGATTTAAACCAGATTTGGTGGTTTCACTCCAGAACACAGGCGTTTTTTGCCTTAAAAGTATTAAACAATGCGTTTATTATCATAGTCCAGTAGCATTATTCCCTTATAAGTGGAGCTTGTTTGACAAAGAGGAAAGGAATATGCTTATGTATAAGTATATATATCCTATCTTTGTGAGGCTTTCAACAACTAAAACTACAAGGTTTGTAGTTCAAACACAATTTATTAAAGATGCATTTGTGGATTATTATAAGACGAATCCAGAAAATGTAAGCATTTTATTTCCAGATATATCTTTAGTGCCTATAGATGATGTGAAAGAAATAGGGTTTCCTTCAGACGAGTTTCATTTTGTTTATCCTGCTACACCAAAACTATTTAAAAAACATGAAACGATAGTATATGCATTATCGAAACTGAGAGAGAAGGCTCCTGCGGTTTTAAGAAAGATAAAGATACATTTTACACTCGAAAAGGATTCCTTACCACATTTAATATCTTTAATACATAAATCGGAGCTGGAGGAGAATTTTATATTTGAAGGAGTTCTCCCTTTATCAAAGTTAAATGAATTGTATAAAAGTTCTGTTGGCCTATTATTTCCTAGTGTTGTCGAAACATTGGGGCTACCGTTGGTAGAAGCTGCCTCTTTTGGTATCCCAGTATTAGTATCCGATGCTGGTTATTCACATGCTGTCATTTCAAAATATGAGGGAGCGACATTTATCCCCCCTTTTAAGTATGAAAAATGGGCAAATATGATATTGTCTGTTTGTGAAAACAAACCACGATATAGCCAATATAAGATTGAGGGTAAAAGTTCTTGGATTGATTTCTTCAATATTATTCAATCATGAAGAAAATAATAACAATTGCGGCTTTTGGTTTTGACGTTAGAGAAAGAACTAACGAGCGAGGGGCAAGTTTCGTACGGGCTTTTAAGAAGTGTGGTTATAAAGTAACTCATGTCTCTACAGATTTTGACCACGCTCAGAAAGCATATGTTGACCTTCCAGTAGATGAAAACGTAGGAGGAGTAAATGTTAAACGTCTCCATGTGCTGGCTTATAAAAAGAATCTGTCAATAAGGCGGATTCTCAGCCATCTTCAATTTGCAATAAAACTACGAAAATACCTTAATTCGCTTGAAGAAAAGCCTGATTTTATTTATTGTGTTACTCCAACGTCCACAAGTGCATACATAGCAGGTAAGTACTGCAAAAGACATGGCATTAAGTTCATTATTGATCTGATTGATGTGTGGCCAGACTCCCTGATGCCACTTTATAATTCAAGGTTAATAACCATAGCAACAAGCCCATGGAGTTATATAACCCATACTGCGTATAAGATGGCAGATTATATTTGTGGTGAATCAGTTAAGTATGCTAATCACGCACATCAATTTAATCCCAACGTGCCTTGGTACCCGATATATCTAGGCGTTAATAAAGAGAAGGTTAATCGTCTTGTAGCGGAAAGTAAAGTTGATGTTGCCAAGAAAAAGACACCTATACGTTTATGTTATGGTGGTGATTTAGGAAATAGTTATGGTTTTGATGCTATATTAAAAGCGCTTGGCTATATTCAATCTAAAGGTATACAATATGAAATGTATTTTGTGGGTGGAGGAGACCGACAACAATATATACAAGAGTATTCTACACAACATGGATTTAATGTCGTTATAACAGGAAAAATCCCATATTGTGATTACCTGAAATATTTAAGCTCTTGTGATGTGGCCTTTAATGCATTCGGGCCTAACACCAAAGTCGTACATAGTTATAAGTTCAATGATTATATAGCAACAGGTAATTTTGTCTTGAGTAATCTAAAGGGCGAAACTGCTGATATGTTAGATAAGTATAAGATCGGGAAGAACTATGAAGATGAAAAATTAGGAGAGATTCTACTGGATGTCTGCCAGAATTGGACAGAGTATAGCGCTTGGCGAAATAATATAGATGGGTTTGTTCATGAAGTGTTAGACGCCGATATAATTTACCCAAGAGTCATTAAAGAAATAGAAAGTAAACAAGATGGGATATAAATCAGTCTATAATAGGTTTGTAAAGCCGGTAATTGGCTTTGTAATGGCATTGATACTGTTCTTGATTCTCTGGCCATTTTATCTGATTATTGCATTAGCGGTAGCGATAGAAAGTGGATTTCCTGTTTTATATTCTCCACTGCGGGGAGGTTATAAACAGAAGCCGTTCCATATCTATAAGTTCCGCTCTATGGTGAAGAATGCGGATAAGATAGGTGGTGGAACAACAGCACTTCATGATCCACGCATCACAAAAGTAGGCAATTTTTTGCGTAAGACAAAACTTGATGAGATACCTCAACTGTTTAATATATTACGTGGTAATATGAGTTTTATTGGCCCAAGACCAGAACTTCTACAATATACTGATAAATATGAAGGAGAGGAAAAGATAATTCTGGAAGTACGACCCGGAATTACTGATTTTAGTTCCATTGAATTCATTAATCTGGATGAAATTGTTGGGCAGGGGAATGCTGATGAGATGTACGAGAAGTACGTACTGAAGAAAAAGAACCAACTAAGAATAAAATATGCGAAGGAAGTATCGTTTACTACCGATGTTACATTGTTTGCAAAGACTGTATGGCGTGTGGTAGAGAAGGCTCTATCTTTTATCATACTGAAAAAACATAGATAAATTATGGAATACATAAAACTGAAAAACTCTGATTTGAAAGTATCCCGCCTTTGTATGGGTGGCTGCCCTATGGGCGGCTATGGTTGGGGTGATGTGCAGGAACAAGAACTGATAGATGCTGTTCACACATGTCTTGATAAAGGCATTAATTTCTTCGACACCTCAGATACGTATGGGTTGGGGCAATCAGAAAGGACATTATCCAAGGCTCTTGGAGAGCATCGAAAAGATGTAATCATTCAGACAAAGTTTGGTGTACGTTATGCTAATGGAGGTTCAACTTACGATAATTCTCCTGCATATATAGAAGAGGCTCTGGATAAAAGTCTCAAAAACCTGAATACAGGCTACGTGGATGTGTATGTCATTCATTATCGTGACGGTAAGACACCCATTGAGGATGTCGTAGGTAAATTGGAGGATCTGAAACAGCAAGGTAAGATTCGCTACTTTGGCTTGTCTAATTATCATGGTGATGAAGTGAAGGAACTCTTGCCATATAAGGATAAGTTCGTGTGCTGCCAGGACGAGTACTCTTTGGCTTGCAGAAAAAATGAGCAAGATCTTCTGACTCTGAGCGAGGAATATGGATTCTCTCCTTTAACCTGGGGAAGCCTTGGCCAGGGCATCTTGACGGGTAAATATACAAAGGATGCTTTGTTTGCCAGTAACGACCGCCGTAGCAGAGATATCTATGTGAACTTCCATGGTGACAAACTGCTGAAGAATCTGGAGATAGTTGAGACCATGAGGCCTATCGCAGAAGCACATCATGTTTCTGTTGCAGCAGTTGCTATTCGATTTATCATGGATAAATTAAAGGATTCAGTAGTCTTGGTTGGTGCGAAACGACCAGCCCAGGTTCTTGGAAATGTAGAAGCTGTTGACTGGCAGTTGACGGATGAAGAATTAGAATTGTTGGATAAGATTTCTAAAGACTAATATAATTATTTATGGAACATACAAGTGAACAATTAGCATGGCTCATTAGACGACATGGCGTAGAAATGACGCATCTGAGTGGAGGCAGCCATTTGGGCGCTATCCTTTCAGTAGCGGATATTGTGGCGACACTATATACGGACGTGTTGCATTATGACCCTAAAAATCCAAAATGGGAAGGAAGAGACAGGTTTATCCTGAGTAAAGGACATGCAGGGGCTTCTATTTATGCTGCATTGGCAGAGTGTGGCTTTTTTCCAGTAGAAGAGTTGAAAACTCACTACCAAAATGGGAGCCGCCTTTCAGGTCATGTGTCTCATCATCTGCCAGGAGTGGACTTTTCGACAGGTTCATTAGGTCATGGACTTGGTGCTGCTGCAGGTATAGCATACGCTTTGAAAAAGGAAGGCAGAAGGGAACGCTCATTTGTAGTACTTGGAGATGGGGAGTGCAATGAAGGTTCCGTATGGGAGGCCGCTCTGTTCGCTAACCATTTTCGTTTGAATAATCTGTGTGCAATTGTTGACCACAATCACATGCAAAGTTTAGATTTCAATGAGAATACGTTGGAGATTGAAGATTTTGCTTCAAAGTGGAATGCATTTGGATGGAATGTGATAGAGATTAACGGCAATGATCATCAGGAATTGAAGAATGCATTTAAACAGTTAGCTAAGTTGTCAGAACAAGAGCCTCACAAACCCACTGTTATTGTTGCTAATACCATTAAGGGCTATGGCATTCCCTTTATGCAAAACGATATTCTATGGCACTATCGTTTCCCTCATGATGGTTGGGAATATGACACTGCTGTCACAGAACTGCATAAGATTAAGCCAAGAGGATGTGTGGACCCTTATACACCTGAAGGTATCAAAAATCCAGTGTTGCCTACAGAAAAGGATGATATCTATAATGACCATACTTTCTCACACACGTGGAATACTTCATATCCGGAAAAAATGAGAAGGGTGGATGCTAAGATTGGAACAACAGAAAAAGTACATAAAGTATAAGTTACATATGAGAGATACATTTGTAAGAACTTTGGTTCAGCTGGCCAAAGAAGATAAAAACATAGAATTGGTTACAGGTGATTTAGGCTTTGGTGTATTAAAACCATTCTGGGAGCAATGCCCCGACCAATTTACAAATGCTGGTATTGCAGAGCAGAATATGACCAGTGTTGCAGCAGGTATGGCTCTAACCGGAAAAAATGTGTTTACATATAGTATTGGCAACTTCCCAACATTACGCTGTATAGAACAGATACGTAATGACTGTGCCTACCATCATGCAAATGTAAAGGTTGTATGCATTGGTGGTGGCTTTGTCTATGGTTCTTTAGGTATGAGCCATCAGGCTACAGAGGATTTGGCAATACTTCGCGCACTGCCAAGTGTAGTAGTGTTGGCTCCAGCAGATTTAGTTGAAGCAGAAGAATGCACAAAGGCTCTAGCAAAGTATAAGGGGACTGCTTATCTTCGTCTTGGTCGCGGTGGCGAGAAACGAATTCATGAAAAGATAGAAAACTTCCAAATAGGAAAGGCCATCAAAGTTCATGATGGAGAGAGGGTTGCTGTATTCTCAACAGGTGCAATCTTTGAAGAAGTAAGTATTACAGAGCAGGTATTAAAAGAGAAAGGAATTACCCCTGCTGTTTATACATTCCCTACCGTAAAGCCTATTGATAAGGATACAATTATAAAATGTGCCTCTAAGTTTGATTTGATAGCTACCTGTGAGGAGCATAATTATATAGGTGGATTTGGAAGTGCTGTTGCTGAAGTCCTGGCTGAGTTGCCACGACATGCCAAATTGCTTCGTATAGGTTTACATGATGAATACTCTGTAAGGGTTGGCAATCAGCATTATCTGAGAGAGCAGTATGGACTTGATGGATTGTCGATTGCAAGACAAATTATAGAATCCCTTTAAAATCAATGAGAATTACTAACAATCATAAAGCATTTCTCGAATTAGTGAGAGCAGGACTCTGGGAACAGAATGTCCGGCTTTCGCAGTTTGGGGAGATAGACTTCGCAGAGGTGTGTAAGTTAGCAGAAGAACAATCGGTTGTTGGTCTGGTTGCCGCTGGATTAGAACATGTTGCGGATGTTAAGATGCCTCAGATGATGGCTCTACAACTTGCAGGCCAGACAATGCAGATTGAGCAACGTAATAAGAAAATGAATCGATTTCTTGCTGACTTGATCGCAAAAATGCAAGATGCTGATATCTATGCGTTGTTAGTTAAAGGACAAGGAATAGCACAATGCTACGTGAAGCCACTTTGGAGGGCATCGGGAGACATTGATCTTTTTTTTAGTGAAAAAAACTATAATTTATCTGTCAAATTTCTTTCTCCTAATGCAACGATTTTGGATAAGGTAGAGACTTATAAGAATCATTTGCCATTATTGATTGACAATTGGGAAGTAGAACTGCATGGCACTTTGCGCAGTGGTTTATTTGGAAGTTTGGACCGAACAATAGATAAAGTTCAAGATGATGTTTTTTTAGGAGGCAATGTAAGATCATGGATGAATCAACATACGCAAGTATTTATCCCACGTGCAGATGAGGATGTCGTATTTGTGTTTGCACATATTTTACAACATTTTTATAAAGGAGGTATTGGGCTACGTCAGGTTTGTGATTGGTGTAGATTGTTGTGGACTTATAGAGATACTATTAATAGGGAACTCTTAGAAGACCGTCTACACAAGATGGGGGTAATGGCAGAGTGGAAGGCCTTTGCTTCATTAGCTGTTGATATTTTAGGTATGCCTGAAAAAGCAATGCCACTATATTCTGGCAACGCTAAGCAGAAAAAGAAAGGGCTGCGTATCTGCTCATTCATCCTGAAAGTTGGGAATTTTGGACAGAATGAAAATAAAAATGAAAGGGTAAAGCCCTTATTGATGAGGAAATGCATTACAGTCATGGATATGTTCAGAAATTCACTCCGCCATATTGGAACATTTCCTTATAATTCAATCAAGACCTGCTTCTATCAGATTTTGTTAGGAATAAAGTCTCAGTTTAATAATCCTTAATGTTAGGAAGAACTGGATAAATTAATGAGAATGCGTATTTTGCTTTCAATTCTTCTGCTTTTTAGTTTCCTTTTTTTTCATGACAGAGCCATTAATATAGCCAATGGAATGAATAATAAACCTCTTGTCTATGTGGGCTATAGTAAAAAAATACTCCATAAGAACGAGGTGAACGGAGCCAATATCTTAACTCAAGATATGATGGCAGATGCTAATTCAATTTATGTTATCCAACATGATTATATATTACAATCTGATATTACTATACCTGCTAATTGCGTTTTGCAGTTTGATGGTGGCTCCATTAGTGGTTCATTTTCTATTATTGGACAGAATACTGGAATAGTGGCTGGTTTAGTTCAGATTTTTGGTGTGAGCACGATTTTTAACGGGACTTGGAACGTTAATGAATTAAATATTAAATGGTTTGGTGCAAAAGGAGATGATAGTACCAATGATACACAGGCATTTAAAAATTGTATAGAGTCGCCAGCAGTTGCAAAGAGGGTTTATACGGTTGTTCTTAATCATGGTGTATATTTGATAGATAACACTATAAACATTCCTAACATTGGGGTTAATTTAACTGGGGTTAGCAGAGAACAGATGTACTATGATGAGACCTTTAAATCTTGTATAAAATTCGTTGGAGAAAACAAGGACTTGTTTCGAATAAAAGGGAATACCAGAAGTGTTACAATAGAAAAACTCAGTTTCAAAAGCTATAGACAAGAAAAGATAGATTATAAAAATAATATTGCTATAAAGGCAATGCCAGATGCGACAAATACTCACACTAGTAAAAATTTAACCATACGTGATTGCTATTTTGTGGGCTTTGGGTATGGATTATATGTAAGTGGTATTAAGGAGAAACCAGATTGGCAATGTGATAATGAATTGATAGAGAATTGCACTTTTGAATATTTTGCTAAAGCTGGTATTTTTATGAATTCAAGGAATTGTTTTGATTATTCTTTGATAAAGACATGTTCTTTTATAGGTAGACCTCTAGAGGATGATGTGCCTGCATATGGATTGGATATTAGGAGATGTGGCTTCTTCAAAATGATGGAGTGTTCGGGTGCAGTATATACGAGTCGTGTAAAAAGGGGTAGTTTAGCAGCAACAAATAGCGCAGGGATTAACATTAAAGACTTATCTGCTGTAGGTAATATCGTATTTGAGCAAATTCAATTTGAATCCATACCTCGTATTATCAATGTTTATAATTTGTCTGGTGGATCAAGATCATTAACATTTAATAATTCAATTTTTGATGCACCAATATACATAAGCGGACAGGGCGAATACCATTTCCATGAATGTGATTATAATAAAAATGTAATTGTTGCAGGTAACGATATTTCTTTATATAATGTTCCTGTTGAGAAGATTTCTTTAAACAATGATAATGCAGGATTTAATAGCTTTGATTATATTCTTGATAATAAGGTATTAAGGACGCTATATTTAAAAGATTTATTATTATTGAAAACGGTTAATACTACAATAGACCAATTGTTGAATCCGCACTCTAAACATTATGACGTGACACCCTCTCTATCAGAAATTAAATGGCATGTGGTTAATACTATTAACCCATTTCGGGAAATAAGGGCTATTAAAGTACTTGTTTGGGGTGAATACACAGTGGGGCCAGGCGGGTATTTAAAAGTAAAGGCAAAGGTAGACAATGGATCTACAATTAGCTTGGATACTTTGACAGAAAAAGATAAAATAAACGGCAAATTTCTGAAAGAATATATGTATTGTTCTAAATTGCTTAATCCGTCAGCCAATTATTTTTATTTGGATATGAAAAATGTTATTGGATCTTTTGATGCGAAAGTTGAGTTGTTGTATTAATAAATTGGATTTGCTGCTATTATGATTATAGAAGAGAATATTCTTGATGAGTTAACAAAGAAAGCAAAAGAGAATCCGAGGTTGAGGCAGAGTTTGGATTTAAGGAACTGTCCTGAGGATAAATCTCAACGGATGCTGAGTGCGATAGAACCAGGCTCGCCATTACCTATTCACAGACACCGGAAGACTTCAGAAACAGTTAGTATGTTTACGTGGCAGGCTGGTGGAAGAATTCTATGATGACTTAGAGAGAACTTGTACTGAACGTATAGATTAATCGCCTAATGGTTCTGTCGTGGCTCTCAATATTCAAACTGGGTAATGGCATACCGTACATGCATTGGAATCTGGTACGTGTATTCTAGAAATGAAGGATGGAAAGTATGAACCGATTCAGGACTGCGATGTCCTGAAGATGTAAGATGGCTGATGTATGATGGAAGATGTCATTAATAGGTTGAAAGCTTTCATCGAGGAAGAGACACGGTCTTGCTCTATGGATTTTGGAGGCATAACTCCTCTCTATGTCTATCGAATGTGGAATGGTAGTGTTGCCCTTGAAGATATTGAGGCAGCGATGGCTGAAATAAAGTTTCCAGGCCGATGAAGAAGATATTAAAAGCTATATGGCAGTTTTGCTCTTATGTGTTTGTACCTCAATGGGGGAAAAAACATCCGACGAAATATTGATGTTTGGAGCGAAAGAAAAGTGTACGAAAATGAAACGAAAAGCAATAATAATTGGGAATTCAAGAAATCTGAATGCAACACCGGTTGATATGCTACGATTCTCAAAATTTCTGATGTCGCTTTCTGGAGGGGCATGGGAAAATGAGGAAATAGTGGAATGTAAAGACAAGGCGGCAGATGAGATTTTAAAAGTTATAGACGATATTAAAGCTGAGAATTACGACTTTGTTGTGGTCTATTTCACAGGGCATGGTGGCATACAGGGTGATACTATACTTGAGGTTAATCCTGCTTCTGAGCTGCTTAAAGAAAATTCGTTTTTCGGATTAGCTCCTCGTCAACTGAATATCTTGGATTGTTGTCGCTGCTTAGTAACAACGCCGTTGAGTATTTATGGAAGTTCGAGAGGTATTAGCCCTATGCAGAGAGCTTTGCGAGATGAGGTGCGCAAGGAATATGATGAGTTGGTAATGAATGCTGCTCCGCAATTGGTGAGAATGTACTCGTGCAAGGAAGGGGAATCGTCATGGCCATCGAAGGATGGTAGCTACTATACAAATAACCTTATTGGGTGTGCGAAGGAGTTGTTGAAGACAAATAGAGTTGTTCTAGTACATCAATGTCACGAAGCTGTGGCCATCAAGACTGCTGCTGAAGTTCAGAATGACTTACAGCGGGATCAACATCCTGATATTATACCGACAAAATGCTTGGAACAAGCGGAGTTGCCGATTTGCTTTAATCCAAAGATTTTAAACCCATAAAGGAAAATGGAAGAAGTGTTATACCCTGTTCATTCTTTGAACACGAACATCACTGGATTCTTGAAGAAAGTGATTAGTGCGGACATATTGGATTCTGTGAAGACTGGCTTAATGAATGAGGTTGAACTTACGGATAAAGGTTCGCATATTTCAGGAGTTGCCTCTATCGAGATGGGTGAGGATGGAAAATCATCTCAGGTTTATCTGTCATCAGCATATTGCCAGTATTTCTGGCTTCTGTGTGATGTAGTATTGAAGATACTGGACAGGAGGGTAATAGCTGCCTCATGCATCTATTATGGTATTTCGCTGGAGGCATTTCTTCAGAGTGTTGAGGAAACGAATAAGAAGCAGAGGGAGCAAGTATTTCCATTTGTGCCGGATTGGCTTAAACCGGATATTGAACGCTATCTGAATTATTTGAAGATTGTGCCAGAATTGCTGACTCCAGACTTTTGGGACCAGCTTGGGAAGGAATATATGTTGGCAGAAAGCATCCGTGATGGTCGGCTAGATATTGATTTTAATGCACTTAATAATATTAACATGAAGGGGAAATACTCAGAGCGAACAAACTCTGTCTATAGTTATGGAGTAGCTTTCTGTATGCTTCATGAGTTGGCTCATCATCAATTGAAGCACCTTGAAAAGAACGAGGAAATGCAAGATGAGGTAGATGCGGATGCAAAGGCGTTTTGGAGTATCTACAAGGATATTACTGGCGAAGAAAGGTTTTCTGCAAATGTTGGAATGCTGTTAGTCTTTTGGTCATTTATGATGCTGAATCCACGTTTGGAAGAGGATAAGATACATCCGAGGGAAGACAAACGGCTGTTCTCTATATATGATGCGATAGTGAAAGAGAATCCGAAGTACACGTTGTTGCTGGTGAATATATTGGACTTCTGGGCGAAGATGTGTGGGATAGATGATTATCCCAAGGATTTGGAGCCTATAGGTGAATCGGTGATGAAGATAAAAAAGTATTTCGGTGCTGGATGAATGAGTGTGATTGAAAATAAAGCTACCGACAAGCCGGTCATTGAACTATTGGTTTGAGAGAATTCGAGTTTGCTCGCTTCGCTAGTCGAAGAACTTCCAATAGGGATATGGCCGCTTGTCGGTTATAATAATACTGCACATGATATGGACTACCTATATAACAAAGTTAATGTGGAGGTGTTTAAGGAATGGTTATTAATGTTCTAATCATAACTCTATCTAGAACATGAAG
>ODAI011637716.1_pt1 | contig 25004 bp, 22 predicted proteins | sample 1539321 | NCBI WGS metagenome assembly ODAI01 (sample SAMN02144231, study PRJEB22623) | gut metagenome | biome: sheep rumen | host: Ovis aries | place: New Zealand
CGGTGTCCCTCTTTTTCTCCGTGCCATAGTTTTACCTCCAAAGTAGTGCTGCTTTCATTATACACTATTTCGGAGGTTTACACAAGATTTGGGATAGACTCGATTTCTTACAATATACAACGGATACTGTAATTTGTCAAAATACTTCTGCTATCAGCCGAGCCTGTCATCATACATATACTCAATAAGCATTTCACGCAGATGTGCTTTTCGTACAGTTTGTTGATGTTCACTGTTACTCGCAGTCGGTCGTACCGACCTCATCGACTGTACCGGCCGCACCGACTATGCTCAGCAAAAATCGACATTGTAGTGCCCCGAATCCAGCCTTTTTTCAAACTCTTTGACAGGCAGGGGCTTGTCAAAGAGGAAGCCCTGCGCCTGTTCACAGTTGTTGATCTTCAGCTTTTTGAGCTGAGAGGGGGTCTCCACGCCTTCAACTATACATTCGAGCCCCATTTCCTTTGTCATTGCCACCACATGCCTGAACATAATGCTGCGTATGCTGTCGGCTCCCTCATCATCTGTTGGAAGGAAACTGCGGTCTACCTTCAGAACATTCCACGGTATCACCCTTATAAGGTTAAGGGAGGAATAGCCCATGCCGAAATCATCCACGGATGTATATATATCCTGTTTCTGAAGACCGCAAACCACCCTTTGCAGATCTTTGAATTCCACATCTGTGGTGGTCTCTGTAAGCTCGATCTCTATATATTTGTGGGGGACACGGTTCCTTTCAACTATTTCCATTATGTTTTCAAGAAGCAGGGAATTGACCATATGCCGCCTTGAAAGGTTGACAGAGATACGCACTACTCTGCGCCCTTCGTCGAGCCACCTTCTTATATCTCTGCACACCGTGTCAAGAACATGGAAGTCCAGCCTGCATATATCGTTTGTCTCTTCAAGGATGGGTATGAATTCCATGGGCGGAGTTATGCTTCCGTTCCTTATCCAGCGGCAAAGAGCTTCTCCGCCGCATATCTCTCCCGTGAGAGTGTTCACCTTTGGCTGATAGTACACTGCAAATTCACCGTTTTTCAGGGATTCTGTGAATTGCTGCTGTATGCGTTTGGACTTATTCATCGCTGCGGTGATACTGTCATTGTAGTAGATGATGTGTCCGTGCTCTCCGGTTTTTGCTGCTGCGTAGGCGTGCATTATCCTTCCCATGATATCGTTATGGGTGCTTATGATAAAGCCATCCGGCACAACGAAAATACCGGCACGACATGAGATCCTGACGTTTTTGATATCTGTACCTACAGTAAAGAAAGACTCTTTAAGAAACGCAACCAGTTTTTCAAGCACATCCGCTTTGCATATACATACGAAGCTGTCGCCGCCCAGACGGGAAAGAGTGCCGTTATCGCCGATGATCTCCGCCGCTCTGTCATAGTGGCTTCTCAGTATGGTATCGCCCGCAGTACGGCCGTACTCATCGTTTACAATGGAGAAATGGCGTATGTTGTAGTTTACGGCTGCCATGCCGTCCATTTTACCTGAGCCTTTTTTCCATGTTATGTAGTTGAAAAAGCTGCGAATATTGCGAAATCCGCTGTCATCGTAGAAGGCAAGCTGCTCGGCTATATCCTGGAGACGGTTTCGGCTGATAAAGGCAAGAGTGGTGCGCATGGTAAGGTCTACCTTGAAAAGCTCATCCTCCGTGAGAGGCGGTTCATCCACCGCCATGTATACAGTCATGGTGGTGATGGACATGAGCCTTGTGACAAAGCGGACAGTGTGAACGGGTCTGCTCTCCACATGGAGGTCATAGCTTATCATGGTCTCGCCTTCGCCCTGCTCCTCTTCGGCGGGATTTTTGTAAAAACGGGTCACACCCTTGGACAGCCTGAACATGGCGGAGATCTTGCCGAGTATATCCTCTATGCCCTTAATATCGGGCTTTCTGTTGACTATTTGAGTGGCAGATGCCAGCTTTTCAAACAGCTCGAAGAATTCAAGGCTCTTCTGGATATCTGTAGTCATAGCATACCTCATCTTAGGGTACTTATACCGATCTGCGGCCGGAGAACAAGCAGCAAATGCTTTAATATACGAAGCCTGAGACTTGAAGATCGTTTGTACACCCGGGGCCGATCGGCATTGTCTGTCGTTTACCCCACTGCAAGCGGAGTGAAATCAGGTCTGATATATTCATCGGAGTCAAGGACAGCGGTCAGTTTGTCGTATTCGTCACTGTCTGTCAGCTTCTCGTTTTTCACATAGATGAAAGTTCCGTCCGTAAGCTGATACCTGTGGAAAACATCCTTTGCTTTTATTCTGCCGTTCTCATAGGTCATGGTGTATATATTATCATGGAGACCGGTCTCTCTCCAGATAAGGTCTCCGTCCTTCCTGCCCACATAGACCCTGTACTGAGTGGTGTCATAGTCGTAGCTCCAGTCAAGGTCATATCCCGAATAGTCAAAGGAATCGCCGGACATATCCTCATATGAAGGCATCCTGCCGCAATACTTTATGCTGCCGTCATAGGCATAGACACGGCAGTTATAGTCCGATCTGAGGAAAAGCTCATGTACGCCGTCACCGTCTATATCCGCATAGGCATTCAGATAGGGGTCGCCCCAGCCGGATCCCTGATCCGGAACAGACATTATCACTTTATCAAAGGCTGTGTCCATGTCGTTTTCGTCAAAGACGGCAGAAATGCCGTTCTCATTGAGGTAGTGATCCCGCCCCAGATAGATCGTTGAGGGTGCAAAGTTTTCGTCCATTGCCTTCTCGTATTCTTCCTTTGTCACAAGCTCCCCGTCTATCCTGTATTCCTGTATGAGGTTATCATAGTCGGAGCTTTCCATGTCGGGACCCTCATACATCTCAACGGATATCTCCGTATTTATTGTCTTTCCGTCAAAGGTATCAAGAGTATTGGTATAATAACCCATACCGCCGTAAAAGCCGTTGAACTTGCGAATTGACGGCATATACAGGGCTTCACCGTAGGAGCCTTCATAGCCTACCGACTTTACCTCTCCGTCTATTACAGAGAAGACTTCCACCGATGCAGCATGGAATTCGCCGTTTGACACCAGGAGTTCGGGTGTCTCGTCGCCGCCTACATCATATAATGAGAACATATACTGCGGAAGATAATCGGCTTCTGTGGTCGCAATGATCTCTGTCAGCTTGTTTCTGAACAGGGACATATGGTCGGTCACGGCTTTTTCTGTGGTCGTAAGGCTTTCAGACTCCGCTGCTGTTTCAGGTGCTTTTGTCTGTGGAGGCTCTTCTGCCGCAGTTTCTGACAGGGTGGTCTGTTCAGGCTCCGTTTCGGAGACTGCGGCTCCTTCAGCCGTTGATGCTTCCGTCACAGTCTGTGTCAGTGTATCGGCAGGAGTGCCCGATGAACCGCAGCCGCACATCATAAGTACAGCCATTACGGCAGATGCCCTTTTTATTAAAGTGTTCATTATAATATCCTCCGCAGTGAGATCTGTGCTTATAATGATTTTATCATATTATCCGGAAAATAGCAATACTTTTCCGAAAAAAGCCGGCAGAGCCGGCAGCCACCCGTTGATGACATACATGAGACCTTATCATTACCGCTCGGTAACTCTTCTGTTTACGGCTTTTACTGAACAGGTGGCAGAGCCCCTTCTGACTTTTCGTTCGTTGCTTGGTCTTTCGGAGTGAGGTGTCTCCCGCAAGAGCAATGAATGGAGTTTATCATACAGAAAAGGGGAGACCTGTCGGTCTCCCCGAAATTGCATCCGGTCTGTTCTCAGCTTACGGTGCAGTACATGAAATACTTGTATCCCAGAGGATTGCTGAAAAATCCCGAAACATTCTTGCTTATCATGTAGATGTCGGTGTAGTAGTACACAGGAGTGATGCAGCCTGTTTCCATGAGCATATCCTCTGCCTTGTGCATAAGTGCATAGCGTGTGGTGGGGTCGGTGGTGGTCTTTATCTTGGAGAGCAGTGCATCATAGGTCTGTGCCCATGTGCCGTTTTCCACCTTGAGATCCACACCGACATCGGTGCAGTCAATGCTGAATGCGGCTACATCCGCATTATCGCCCTTGCCGTACTGTACATCGTTGTTTCCGGAGTTTGTGGTCCACATATCAAGGAAAGAGATGGGGTCGTTGTAGTCAGCCAGCCAGCCGTTTCTTGCTACTGTGAAATCGCCGTTCTTTCGTGTCTCCAGGAATGTGGCCCATTCCTGGTTCTCCATTGCCATATTTGCACCTATGCCTGCAAATATGCCCTGGATGTTCTCGCCTACGGCCTTATGACCTTCATTTGTGTTGTAGAGGTAGGTCATGGAAGGGATGTCGGTGAATTTCTGTGTTGCCTCGTCGAAGGTGTAGTACTTCTTGAGTATCTCTATGGCTTCATTCCAGTTGCTCTGGTAAGAATCGGGAGAAACATCGTAGTAGCCGTCATAGTCGGAGGAGGTGCCTGCATTCTTATAGAATTCGGTGCCGTCTGCATCCGTAAGACCCATTGCAACGAAGGAGGATGCGGGGACCTGTCCGCCCTGGGCAACATTTTCAACTATGTAGTTGCGGTCGATGATAAGACTGAACGCTCTGCGGATCTCGGACTCTGCCTTTATCTTGTCTGCGCCTGTAAGGGTGCTTGAAGCGGGGAGCAGATCCTGGTTGATGTTCCAGCACACATAGTATGTGCCGATCTGACCCTTTACCTGATACTCATCGGGATACTTTGCCTTCAGGTTTGCCATTTCATTGGTGGGTACATCATCTATGAGCTGCCAGCTGCCGTTTTCGAAGTTGGTGAGCATATTGTTGGCATCATCGGAAAGGTAGAAGTTGATGGTGTCCATGGTCACATCTGCTGAATCAACATAGTTTTCGTTTTTGGAAAGGGTGATGACACTGTTGTGCTCCCATGAAGTCATTTTGTAGGCACCGTTGCTGATGTAGGTAGAGGGGTCTGTTGCCCAGCTCTCGTTAGATACCACATCCTCACGAACAGGGTAGTAGGAGGGGAAAGCAAGGAGCTCGTTCCAGTAGGATATATAGTTGTTTATGGTGACCTCGAGGGTCTTGTCATCCTTGGCTGTAACTGCGAGCTTTGCATCGGGGCTTGTCAGGTCTCCGTTTGCGTCTGTTGCCCACATATCCTCATAGCCCTTTATTACTTCCATCATGTAGCAGTAATCCGCTGCAAGGTCGGGAGATGCGGCTCTGTTCCATGCAAATACGAAATCGTTTGCGGTAACATCCTTTCCGTCGGACCACTTGACACCGTCACGCAGGGTGTAGGTATAGGTGACTGTACCGTCAGCATTTTCCACGCCTTCGGGGAGATCCGTTGCAAGGTCGGGAACGATGGAAAGCTTGCCGCTGTCGTCCGTCTCCCACTTTGCAAGACCCGAGAAAAGGTGGGCACACAGGGTGGCACCGTCTACGGAAGAGTTGAGGGCGGGGTCAAGTGTACCGGGCTCTGAGGCAAGGCATACGCTTATTTCCTGCGCACCTGATCCGGAAGTGCCTGTGCTGCCGCCGGCAGAACCGGTGTTCCCGCTTCCGCAGCCTGTGGACAGGGAAGCGAGCACTGCTCCTGCAAGGCCTGCCGCTAAAACTTTATTCTTCATACTGATTCCTCCATTATCCGTTGAACTTACGGATCTTAAAGTATATGACAAGCGGCGAAATGTCCGCTTGATATCTCTTTGAGCTCCGGCATCGACTCCGCACACTTCTTGGTGGCGTGGGCGCACCTTGTTCTGAAAGGGCAGCCGGAGGGGGCGTTCAGGGGACTGGGTATATCTCCCGAAAGGACGATCCTCTTGTTAGAACGTGCGGTCTTGGGGTCGGGGACGGGAACCGCAGAAAGCAGTGACTTGCTGTATGGGTGCTGAGGGTGATCGTAGATCTCCTTTGCATCCGCAAGCTCCACCATTTTCCCGAGGTACATAACGGCGATCCTGTCGCTTATGTGCCGCACCACAAGGAGGTCGTGAGCAATGAAAAGGTAGGTAAGCCCCAGCTTTTCCTGAAGCTCATCGAACATATTTATTACCTGCGCCTGAATGGACACATCAAGTGCCGAAACAGGCTCGTCGCAGACTATGAACTCCGGGTCTATGGCAAGGGCACGGGCGATGCCTATGCGCTGTCTCTGCCCGCCGGAAAACTCATGGGCGTATCTTGAAGCATGCTCGGAATTGAGCCCTACATAGCCCATCAGTTCGAGTATACGCTCCCTGCGTGCCTCCTTGGAGGGGTACATCTTGTGGATGTCAAGGGGTTCTGCGATAATGTCCGAAACGGTCATTCTGGGGTTCAGGGATGAATAGGGATCCTGAAAGACCATTGTAGCCTTTTTTCTGAATTCCTTTATGTCGTTTTTGGTCTTTATGGGCTTGCCGTCATAGATGATCTCTCCGGATGTGGGCTTGTAGAGGTTGAGGATCGTTCTTCCCACGGTAGTTTTTCCGCAGCCGCTCTCTCCCACAAGACCCAAAGTCTCGCCTTTCTTTATGGAAAAGGAGACATCATCAACGGCTTTGAGGGGCTTTGACCTGAAAAAGCCCACATTTACATTGAAATACTCTTTGAGGTGCCTTATCTCTACCAGGTTTTCGCTTTTCTCACTCACCGTTCTTCTCCTCCTTTTGCATCATGTCTCTGACATTTATCCAGCAGGCAGCCTGATGATCCGGGTCTATCTGCATACGTTCGGCACGCTCACGCAGGCAGATCTTCATGGCATTGTCGCACCTCGGTGCAAAGGGGCAGCCCTTGGGCATATTGAGAAGGTCGATGGGAGTTCCCGAAATGGGCTTGAGCATCTCTCCGTCGTTGGATGTGGTGGGGATGGAGTGCAACAGTCCCTTTGTGTATTCGTGTCTCGGATCGTAGAAAATGGCATCAGCCGTACCCTGCTCGCAAATGGAGCCTGCGTACATGACTATTACCTCGTCGCACATCTGGGCAACTACTCCGAGATCGTGGGTTATCATGATTATAGCCATTCCAAGCTCCTCCTGGAGGCTCTTCATAAGCTCCAGTATCTGTGCCTGTATGGTCACATCAAGGGCGGTGGTAGGCTCATCCGCAATGAGTATATCAGGCTCACAGGCGAGAGCCATGGCTATCATGACCCTTTGTCTCATGCCTCCCGAAAACCCATGGGGATACTGGTTCATTCTCTTTTCGGGCTCGTTTACGTTTACAAGCTTCAGCATCTCTATGGCTCTTTCCTTTGCCTGCTGCTTGCTGCGCCCCGTGTGAAGGAGTATAGCCTCCATAAGCTGTTTGCCTATGGTATAGGTGGGGTTCAGGCTTGTCATGGGATCCTGGAATATAATGGATATCCTGTTCCCTCTTATATCCTTCATCACCTTTTCGCCCGCTCCCACAAGCTCGGTCCCGTTGAACTTTATGGAGCCTCCGACTATCTTACCGGCGTTTGCAAGTATCTGCATGATGGAATAGGCTGTGACGGATTTTCCGGAGCCCGACTCTCCCACTATGCCCAGCACCTTGCCTTTGTCAAGGTTGAAGGAAATGCCGTTTACAGCCTTGACCTCACCCGCATCCGTAAAGAAGGATGTGCGAAGATCCGTTACTTCAAGTAAGCTCATATCAGCACTTCCTTTCTTATGAATTGAGCTTGGGATCGAAGGCATCTCTCAGACCGTCTCCGAAAAGGTTCAGGGAAAGCACTATCAGGGAGATGACTATTGCGGGTATCACCAGTCTGTAGGGATATGAGGTAAGACCGTTGAGCGCATCCGATGCAAGAGAGCCGAGGGAAGGCATGGGAGCGTTTACGCCCAGACCAAGGAAGGAAAGATAGCTTTCGGTGAAAATAGCGCTGGGTATCTGCAATGCCGTAGAGATGATTATAACACTGAAGCAGTTGGGTATAAGGTGCTTGAAAATGACCCATTTTCCGCCTGCCCCCGCAGCCCTTGCCGCAAGTACATATTCCTGTTCCTTGAGGGAAAGTATCTGCCCCCTTATGAGTCTTGCCATGGAGACCCAGTACAAAAGTCCGAACACCACAAAAAGGCTGATTATATTGGAGCCTATCTTGCTGAGCACGGTGCCCTCAAGGGCGTTTTCAAGCACCAGTTTGAGAACTGATGCAAGAAGTATCACCATCAGCATATCGGGGAGTGAGTAGATCATATCCACTATGCGCATTATGATAAGGTCTGTTTTGCCTCCCGCATAGCCCGATACAGAGCCTACTGTAAGACCTATTATAAGAACGATTATGCTTGCAAAGAAACCGACTGCCAGAGATATCCTTGTGCCGTAGACCACTCTTATGAAGTAGTCACGCCCCTGGGAATCTGTCCCGAAAATGTGGGGAACTATGTGTTCTCCGGCTTCTATCCTGCTGAGCTCCGACTTTCCGTAATTAAAGGGTGTAAGGTTCAGAAAGGAATTGTCCACAGGCTGTCCGGGCATCATTCCCAGCATCTGATCGTAGGAATAGGGCCAGAACATGGGGATGAATATAGCCGACAGTGTGATGATCAGTATCACGAAAAAGCTGACCACCGCCACCTTGTTTTTCTTCAGTCTTTTTATGCCGTCCTTGAAAAAGGTAGTCGAAGGGCGCATGGAGACCATGTATTCCTTTTCTTTATCCGTGGCAGGTATAAAGTCTTCCATGTCTACATGAGCACTGAAAGCTTTTTTGTCCATTTCCTTTCCCCCCTTATTCAAGTGTGATGCGTGGGTCTACTATCTTGTAGAGTATATCTCCCACCAGGTTCATTACCACTATCAGCACCGCAAGGACTATGGTAGTACCCATCACCAGCGGATAATCACGCCCTGTTATGCTGTTTACAAAGGCTCTGCCTATGCCCGGTACGGCAAATATCTGTTCTACTACCAGGGAGCCTGTCACGATATAGGCAAGCATGGGACCGAAGTAGGTGATAACGGGGATAAGGGAGTTTTTAAGGGCATGGCCGAAGATTATCTTAGCTCTTGAAACGCCCTTTGCTCTTGCTGTTCTTATATAGTCCTGACCCAGAACATCCAGCATTGAGGAGCGGGTGAGCCTTGTTATATATGCCATGGGGTACAGAGAAAGCGTTATTATGGGGAGGATGAGGCCGTTTTTTGCCGCACCGTTTGCGGGCAGGAGGTTGAGCCTTACCGCAAATACAGTCAGCAGCAGAGTTCCCATGATAAAGGAAGGCATGGACACGAAGGCGGTGGTTATGACCATTATTACTCTGTCTATGATCCTGTTGCGGCGAAGTGCTGCCACAGAACCCAGTATCACGCCGATCAAAAGGGCTATGACTGCGGCAATTATCCCTATCATGGCAGAAGTCTTCATACCGTCGGCGATTATGTCGAGCACATTGCGCCCTCTTTGTTTCAGAGAAGGACCGAAATCCAGCTTGGTCACCACTTCGGAAAGATAGGTGAGGTACTGTTCAAAAAGAGGCTTGTCAAGACCGTACTTTGCCTCCATTGCTTTCCTTACGCTCTCCGTGACAGCCTTTTCGCCTACGAAAGGACCTCCGGGTACGGCGTGCATTACAAAGAATGTCACTGTTATGACGAGCCAGACTGTCAGTATGGCAAGTATCAGCCTTTTGACAATGTACATAAGTGTCTTTGTATTCATTGTGCCACATTCTCCCCTTGAAATATTTTGGTGCGTATGACCACGCACACTTTAATTATACCACAAAAGACCGGGTAATGTCAATAAGGAAAAGCCAATGTTCAAATATTCGGTAGGATTATTAAATAACATTTACTTTTATTTCATAGTATTACAATACTTTATCCGATAATTTGTGGTAAAATTACAGTGTAATGTGATGGAACTGTTTCCAAAGCATTATGACAACAGGCGTGTATGTTCATTTTATATCGTATATTTCTGACGAGAGGAGCGATCTTTATGAAAAAGCTTTCCTTTATATCGGCAGTTCTGCTGTCTGCCGGTCTTATCATTTCCGCACCCGTATCTGCCGGAGCTGAGGGGTACGACCTTAAAGCAGAGAAAAAGACTGCGGATTCCTTTGTCCTCACCTGGGATGAGCAGGAAGGGGCAGACGCTTACAGAGTCTACATTTATGACAAGGCCGAAGGAAAGTATACCGCCTACAAGACAGTTGCAAGCGGGCACTGCACCGTAAAGGGTCTTAAAGCGGGCACTTCCTACAAGCTCATAGTAAGGTCTCTTGACAAGGTAAAGGGAAAGTACAAAAAGATATCCGATTCGGGAGCGGTCAGTGTAAAGACGCTCCGCACATCTTCCGGATCATCCTCCGATGTTAAGTATCATACAGAATACAAGTACTCTGCTACCGTGGATCAGATGGTAAAATGGACAATGGCAGAAAAGGATATGGGTCTGTGGAGCCGTGCGGAAAGCTATTCCAAGAACTATCTCAATAAGTTCAAGAATGCGGGATATATCGTTGAAAAGGAGCCTCATTACAACACTCAGGCCGAACAAAGATACTACATCTACGACAAGCAGGATATGATCGTGGGAGAAGTGGTGGTCTGGTATGCACAGTCCATAAACAAGGTAGGGGACTGGAGCTGGGGCTTCAGCGCAGCCTTCTATCAGTTGTGACGGGATGAGACGACCCCGCCAGAATATTATGATCCCCTTTGAGATGCACACGAAATGTGTGATACTGATTTCTGACCGATGTATAGACAAGAAACAAGCCGCAAATGTTTGGATATAAGGGATTTGAGGCTTGTTTCTCGTCTATACATCGAGGAAGAATTAGTATGATAACTCAGAGGGGATCGTTTTTTGCCTCAAAAGCGGGACTATCGGTCATAAAAAAGCCTTATCCCCGTATGCACGGGGATAAGGCAGGCAGTGATATTTGATTTTATCAGACTACCACATTTGACTTCATGTAGCGCTCGAACTCGGAGATATCCGTGGTCTTTTCTCTTGCGTGTATCTCGGTGATGATGCCCTGCTTTACCATTCTTGCAAGTTCCTGGTCAAGAGATACCATTCCGTCCTTCTTGCCGGACTGGATGGTGGAGGGTATCATATGTACCTTGTTATCACGGATCATCGCCTTAACGGGGTCTGTTCCGTTGAGTATCTCCAGGGCGGCAACACGTCCCTTTCCGTCAGCCGTGGGTATAAGTGTCTGTGCGCATATACCTACGATGACCGTTGCCAGCTGAGTTCTTATCTGGTTCTGCTGGTGAGCGGGGAATGCGTCGATGATACGGTTGATAGTATCGGCAGCGGATGTGGTATGAAGCGTGGACATTACAAGGTGTCCTGTTTCTGCGGCGGTTATGGCTGCGGAAATAGTTTCATAGTCACGCATTTCTCCGACGAGTATAACATCCGGGTCTTCACGGAGAGCCGCACGGAGCGACATGGAGAAGGATTCAACGTCGTCGCCGACTTCGCGCTGGTTCACCATACATCTCTTGTGCTCGTGAACATACTCGATAGGGTCCTCGATGGTGATGATATGAGCACTCTTGGAGCAGTTTACATAGTCTATCATGGCAGCCAGTGTGGTGGACTTACCGGAACCTGTAGGTCCTGTGATGAGTATAAGACCTCTCGGACGGAGTGCAAAATCGCCCAGAATGGGAGGAAGATCCAGATCTTCAAGGGTGGGGATATCGTTTCTGAGAAGTCTGATGGAGATAGCTGTATCGCCTCTCTGGTGGTAAACGTTTACTCTGTGACGGTAGCCTCTCTTTGTAACGTAGGAGAAGTCTGTGTCGATCCTGTTCTTGATGTTTTCAAGATTACGCCCGTCGGTCATCTGCTCTACAAGCTTCATGATGGCACCGTCGGTCATCTCAGGGTAAGCGGAGAGCTTCCTGAGCGAACCGTGCAGACGCACGATGGGGGAGATCTTTGTGGTGAAGTGTACGTCGGAGCAGCCAAGAACTCTCGCTTCATCGAGGATCTTGTCGATGTTCATGACGATCTTCGCAGAGGGGGGAGTTTCAAGAGAGGGGGCTGCAGCAGCCTGCTTTCTTTCGGGAAGCGGTAAATTAAAATCCATTTGGATCCTCCATTCTGCCTTTGGAAAAGGCATGATTTTTTATATCTGAAAAATGTCCGTTGAAAAGATCATTATACAGCGAATGTCAGCTTGATAAGCTCATCCATGGTGGTGCGGCCTTCCTGAACGAGCTCGGATACGTTGTCACGAAGGAGCTTGCAGCCCTGTTCTCTTGCGAGCTTGGAGATAGCATCCGTCTTTCCGTCTGCGGCTATAAGTGAAGCCATTTCGGGAGTACAGAGCAGTATCTCATGGATAGCGGTACGTCCGGAGTAGCCGGTGTTGTTGCACTTGGGGCAGCCGCAGGCATCATAGATGGTGATGGCTTCCTCACCTATGCCCATAAGCTCGTTGTCCTCCATCGTGGAGAGCCTCGGGGTCTTGCACTCGTTGCACACTACCTTACAAAGACGCTGTGCTACTATCCCTATGAGCGATGTGGCTACCATGTAGGGGGCAACGCCCATATCCACAAGTCTTGTTACTGTGGATGCCGCATCGTTGGTATGCAGTGTGGAGAGCACCATATGCCCCGTGATAGCGGCTCTGATGGCAATCTCTGCGGTCTCCTGGTCACGCATCTCACCGACCATGACTATATCAGGGTCCTGACGGAGTATGGAACGAAGGGCTGCGGCAAATGTCATGCCCGCCTTTACGTTTACCTGACACTGGTTGATGCCTTCTATGTTCTTTTCCACAGGGTCTTCGACCGTGATAACGTTTACGTTCGGCTTTGCAAGCTCACCAAGGGAGGCATAAAGGGTCGTGGTCTTTCCGGAACCCGTAGGGCCCGTTACCAGCATAACTCCCTGAGGAACCTTTATGAGCCTTGAAAAACGATCGTAGTTATACTGGGTCATACCCAGGTCGGTTATCTTTCTTACGCCCACATCACCGGTGGCAAGAATACGGATAACGCACTTTTCGCCGTTTACGGTAGGAAGGTTAGAAACACGGACGTCGAGGGTGGTGCCGTCAACTATCTGGGTGAAACGTCCGTCCTGAGGGACTCTCTTTTCGGCGATATTCATGCCGGAGATGATCTTGATACGGGTGATAAGAGAGTTATGGACTACGTTTGAAACGTTCATAAGCTCTATAAGGTCGCCGTTTACACGGATACGGATGCGTGTGTATGTGGCGAAGGGCTCGATATGTATATCCGTTGCGTCTGCTCTGAAGGAGTTCTCCACGATGGTAGTACACAGCTTAACGATAGGCGCATCGTTTACACGCTCTTCTATCTCCTTGGCGCTTTCATCCTCTACCTCGCCCTTGAAGGAGCTCTCGACCGCCTCGATAACACCGCCCACATTTGCACTGGAGTAGATCTTACCGATGGTCTTGACTATGGCTGCCTTGGTGGCAAGCACAGGCACAACGTCCATTCCTGTCTGTACTTTTATATCCTCGAAGATATAGAAGTTTACAGGGTCATAGGATGCGACGGTGAGACGCTTACCGGTCATCTTCAGGGCGATGATGGTGTGCTTTTTGGCAAGGGCTTCGGGGATCTTCCTTACGGCCTCTATGTCTATTGCCCCCTGTACTTCGGGATCGTCTAAGTCTACAAAGGGGATATTCTGCTTTCTGGAAAGAACCTGCGCAAACTGAACATCCGTAACATATCCCAGTTCAACAACATAGTCACCGAAGAATTTGCCGGGAGTATTGTCATTCTTCTTGGCATCGAGGACGTTCTGGAGCTGTTCCTCGGTTATGATGCCGTTGTTGACCATGTACTGACCTATAGGAATATTTTTCATGATCTTGCCCCCTCTAAGGATTTAAATAAAGATGAATTAAAAGGGAATAGCTTATGACTATAATTGCTGCATGGCATTCTATACAACAATATCCCCAATTTTTTGGATAATTCACCTAAGATTTTTAAATAAAATCAACTACATATTATAGTATCACATTTTAAATCAAATTTCAAGTCTTTTTTTAAAACTAAAAAAAAATCCATAAAATGTAAATAATCGCTATGGTTTTTAGTGTACTTTGTCAAGATGCCTGTATGACCGGCAGCAGCCATGACGGGCCGCTGCGGCTCATGCCGGCTGTGCGGGCAGGGCAGACCGTACTGACGGAACAGCGCTAATAGTAAAAATACTGTATTTTTCCGATCTGCTCCCTCTTTGAGGCTGTGTCCTCCGGACAGGATATTTTAAAAATACGGTACACCTGCTTCAGGCAGCGAGGGTATAAATGGAACCGATTTGTGCAATGTGCTGTAAATTGCTCTTTGATATCTGTGCATATAATTAGATTTTCACAAAGAAAAAATTTTTTTGAAAAAACTCTTGACAACTATGTCGAGGTGTGATATACTCCATATCAAGATATATCGCAGTTCGACATATCGAATTGAAATATATCGAAACAAAATATATCGTGATTCAATATTCTATGGAGGTCATCATCATGGCAAACGAACAGGGATTTTTCAGCGCAGAGGAAATGAACGCACAGAAGGAACAGGCACAGCAGAACTTTGTGCCGGCCGAGCAGCGCAAGCAGTATATAGTGGGTATAGTTCTGGGTGCCCTCGGCTTTGTGGCAGCCTTCTTCATCCCCATCATCGGTCTTGTGCTTTCCATCGTGGGCATGGTGCTTACAAACAAGCACAAGGACAGCCACCTTACCAAGGTAGCCACCATAGTTTGCGTATTGGGCATCCTTTCCGGTATCGGCAACTGGATCTACGGCATAATAGTAGTCGCTCCTCAGATGATGGAACAGATGCAGAATGCCGCTAACGCAGCAAACGCAGGCTGATAAAGACAAAAGTTTGGGTGGAGGCAGTATCATGGAAAAGAAGAGAAAGCCGATGATCGCAAAAGACGATTATTTTTCAAAGGGCAGACCTTTTATTGTGATAGCTTCTGTGCTTTTTGCAGTAAACCTCCTGAACGCATTTATGGTCTCGCCCGCAACTCCCTGCCTTGTGATAATAATGCTCACCATCGGGATCAACGGGGAGAGGGACGAGAAGGAAAAGAGGCTGGTCATCATCTATGCGGTGATAGCTGCAGCAGCAGCATTGATCTGCTTTGTGCTTAAAAATATCCTTCATCTGTACACTATTTGAGGAGATAAGATGAATATAGCAGTGTTTGCACCTTGGATATTCGTTTCGATCATCCTGATGCAGAGAAGACGAAGGCAGGAAGCAATAAAGGCTGTGATCGCAGCCGCAAGAAAGGGAAAAAAGGTCATGAACAGTGAAGTTGTGCGCCGTTTTATAGGCAAGAAGTGCGATGTTTCCACCCTGACGAACGGTCTGGAATGTTACCACATGACTGTGGTGGATGTTACGGACAACTGGCTCATACTTGAGGAAAAGGGAGCCGAACAGGTGATAAACCTTGAATATGTATCCAAGATCGTAGAGATCAAGGATAAAGCGAAGAAGAATGATTGAGTGAAAAAAGGGGGCTGAGTTATGGCAGACAAAGCCAAACTTCTGAAATCCTGGCTCCCCATGACGGAAACAGCATTTTATATACTGTTGTCGTTTGATGAGCCTCGCCACGGCTACAGTGTTACAAAGTTCGTGTCGGAGCTTACCGAAGAGAGAATAAAGCTGGGATCCGGTACCTTGTACACCACCCTGTCAAAGATGCTCAAGGACGGTCTTATCGCCGTTTACGACAACTCCGACAAGAAAACGGTGTACGAGCGTACGGAAACAGGGACTGAGATACTTATGACAGAGATAGTCCGTCTCAGGACGGTCTACAACGACATCGAAAAGGTCTACGGGAGGGAGGCGACGGCATGACTACCAAGTTTCGCCCCTTCTGGTTCGCAGACATCATCGCTACCGAAAAGTGGTTGGAGGCTAATGCGGAAAAGGGTCAGCACCTGAACTCCTACAGCTTTTCAGGTAAATTTACCTTTGAGGACGGAGAGCCGGAATCAAAACAGATAAGGCTCATCTACGACCGCCACTGCAGCGGAAAGGCTCCGAAAGGCACTATAGAAAAGGGCTGGGAGCAGATCTGCTCCACAAAGCGCTCCTATGCCGTAAAGAATGCCGACCGCAGTGCAAAGCTATCCTATACAGGCTTTCAGACTATCATACGCCTGATAATGTTTTTCCTTTACTTTGTGATGTGCTTTTGCGTAGGTACTCTGCTGGGTTCTGCCTTGGCCTTTGTGGACAAGGCAGAAAAGATAATAGGAGAAGGCAGGGTAGGGGAGTTTTTCATCCGCAATCTGCAGTTCTACATCCCTTTTACTGTTGCCCTTGTGATCGTCATACGCATACACGCATCACTGAAAAAGATATCCAGGGTAGACGAGACCAGGGTCAAGGGAAAGATGCGCACTCTTCCCGAAGAGGTGTTCAAATACACCAAGGAAGAGGAAAAGCAGCTCATCAGGGACGGACAGATAATAAAAAGGACAAAGATAGGATGGTTCTACGATCCGGACATTGCAAGAACATTCGTAGATGAAATGGCGCAGAAGGGCTGGAAGATCTATCGTCTCGATGAGATGGGAAATGCCTTCTACTTTGAAAAGGCAGAGCCCTGTCACATAGAGTTTGTGACCGACCTTTGCGACAACATATCCGAGGAATACATAGACGGCATAAAGGCAGACGGCTGGACACTTCAGTTCATGAGCATGGCAAGGATACTCAGCTATGCCATGTGGACAAAGGAATACACAGGTGTGCGTCCGGAATTCTATTCCGACAGCGATACGGAGTACAGGCAGAAGAAGAAATACTTCCTGCTTACGGGTCTGCCGCTTCTTCTGTTCGGTGTTGTGTGTCTGGTGTTTGAGATACTTGCGGTATACGGACTGGTCTCAGGTGAGCTGGAGATAGAAAAGAACACAGATCTTATCCCTGTCATCATCAATATGATGATATACCTCGTTGTAGGCATAGAAATGTGGGCATTCGGGCTCAGAGGGCTCAAATATTTTCTTAATTCACGAAAGCCTCGTGAATGATGTTTTTTGAGGAGAAATGAAATGGATACTTTGAACAAAAACATTCCCGCAGAGCCGGGAACGGAGGAGCAGGATACTGCGGGCAGGGAAGTCTTCCTTCGCTCACAGCTGAAAAAAGCCTACGGCACCGCTACCACATCATGGCTTATCTATATGGTAGTTCTTACGGTGTGTTCACTGGTGGTGATGGGGCTTCAAAACGCAGGGAAGGCAGATGGCCTTTTCTTTGTCATAGCAAATCTCGCCGCACCGCTGGTCGCACACATCTGTGCGCTGCTATTCGGCTATAATTCACTGAAAGCCTTTTCTGTAAAGGATCCTTTTAATACACCCTTCAGGGGAAAGGCGTGGGGATTCGGTCTGTTTGCGGCTTTGGGTATGCAGGGTGTATGGATCTTTATAATAAACATTCTCACAAGGATAACAGGTCACAGCGGTATGCCCGATTCCGTGGCAGAGACTATCTCCATGGGAGACGACCCTGTTCAGAATGTGATAATATTCACCTATGTGGTGCTTCTTGGCCCCGTATTTGAGGAGCTTGTTTACAGAGGTTTTGTGCTGAACGCACTTGCACCCGTAAACAGATGGTTTGCGGTCATCTGCTCCGCTCTTATGTTCTCCCTTATGCACGGCAATTTCGCACAGATACCCAATACCTTTGTGGTAGGCATCATATTCGGATATCTGGCAATGAAGACAGGCAGCATCATCCCCTCTGTTATCGCACATATCATAATGAATTTCAATGCTACCGTTACAAGCCTTATATACCCCGAAGAATCTTATCTTTATATACACTTTGCCGTAACCGGTGTTATAGGTATCATCTGTCTTGTGATCTACATCATGAAGAATGGAAAGCTGACGGATGAGGATATAATCGTGCCTTCCTTCAAGGTGGATATGCCCAAGACCTCCGAAAATACATGGAAGATCTATTTCACAAGACCTTCCTTCTGGATCACAGCGGTTTATTTCATCTACAATGCAATAGTACTCTATGTCATGAGCGGTGCCAATGTTGGCTAATTCCGGCTTTCCTCTTGAAAAAAGAACGGTTCTGTGATATACTGCTTTATATTGATATTACTACAGAAGAAGTGAGACACATCCCCGCTTTGTGTCTCCGAAGAAAGCGGTATTATGGAACTGAATGACAAGATAACGGTATTAAAGGGAATAGGTGAGAAAAGAGCCTCAGCTTACGAAAAGCTGGGGCTCAAGACCGTTGGGGATCTTCTGCTCTATCCTCCAAGAACATACACGGATTTTACTTCTCCCGTCCCCGTGAATGAGATAGTGCCCGAGGAACAGAACCTTGTGCGGGTGAGGATAATCACAAAGTCAAACGCACAGCGCATACGGCGGGGACTTGTGCTTTACAAAGCCGTAGGGGAGGACAGCACGGGCAAACTGAACATTGTCTTCTATAACAACCGCTTTAGCTTTGATAAGCTGGAAGTGGGGATGATATACCGTCTCAGCGGAAGAGTAAACCTGAAAAACCGCCACTTTGAGATGAATTCTCCGGAGTTTCAGAGCGACGAGTCTGCTGCACCGGTCATTCCCCGCTATCCTCTGACAGAGGGGCTGACGGCGCAGGCGCTGATGTCGAGTGTGAGGGAGGCTCTGGATGGCGTAGGGGATATACCGGAGATACTTCCCGATCACATCCGCTTTGAATACAAGCTCTGTACCCTTGACTGGGCGGTGAAAAACCTTCATTTCCCAAAGGACGCTGCATCTGTGGAGATAAGCAGGAAAAGGCTCGCATTTGATGAGCTTGTGACCCTGCAGTGCGCCATGAAGCTGCTTCGCTCGAAAAGGAGCTTAGATGAGGCTCCTTCCATGGGGAAGGGGGATATACAGACATACCTTTCCTCACTTCCCTTTGAACTCACAGGGGCGCAGCAGCGCTGCATAAATGAGATACTTTCCGATATGAAAAAAAGCACTCCCATGAACCGACTTGTACAGGGGGATGTGGGCAGCGGAAAAACAGCGGTTGCGGCAGCGGCCTGTTTTACAGCCTATGAAAACGGTTATCAGAGCGCATTTATGGCGCCTACGGAAATACTTGCCGCCCAGCACTTCAACACTCTTTCGTCATTTCTGACACCTTTGGGCGTAAAGGTCACGCTCCTCACAGGTTCCATGACCGCAAAGCAGAAAAAGGAAGTGCGGGAGGTCATCGCCGCAGGTGAGGCGGATGTGATAATAGGCACCCATTCTCTTATATCGGACAGCACTTCATTTTTCAGGCTGGGGCTCATCATAACCGATGAACAGCACAGGTTCGGTGTTGAGCAGAGGAAGGTGCTTGCACAGAAAGGTGAGCACCCGCACAAGCTCGTCATGAGCGCTACGCCCATACCTCGTACTCTTGCCCTTATAATGTACGGCGATCTGGATATTTCCGTGATAAATGAGATGCCCAGGGGACGGCAGAAAACCGAGACCTTTGCGGTGACCGGAAAGCTGAGAGAGCGTGCTCTTTCCTATGTGGAAAAGGAGCTTGCTGCGGGACACCAGGCTTATATAGTGTGCCCCATGATTGAGCAGAACCCCGAAATGGAGGTGCAGTCTGCCACAGAGTACGAGCAGATGCTGCATAATACGGTCATAGGAAAATATAAGACTGCCCTTCTCCACGGCCGAATGAGCGGCGAACAGAAGGACAGTGTGATGACCGCTTTCAAGAGCGGCGAAGTAAAAGTGCTTGTTTCCACCACTGTGATAGAGGTGGGTGTGGATGTGCCGAATGCCACGATAATAATGATAGAAAGTGCGGAGCGTTTCGGACTTTCACAGCTCCATCAGCTGCGGGGGCGTGTAGGCAGAGGCGGAGGACACAGCGCCTGTATCCTTCTGACGGACAATCCCACGGAGGAGGTACGGGAAAGGCTCCGTATAATGTCTAAGACCTCCGACGGCTTTGACATCGCCGAGGAGGATCTTAAAATGAGGGGAGCGGGGGATTTCTTCGGTACAAGACAGAGCGGTCTGCCGCCCTTTAAATTCGCAGGTCTTTCGGCAGACACAAGGCTTTTGTCCGAAACATCCGCAGCCGCTCAGCAGCTTTTTGAAAAAAGTCCCGATCTTTCCGAATACCCTCTTCTGCTCCGGAGAGTTGAAGCTGTAACAGAGACAAACGGCGAAGAGGGGATGAATTGACATTATTCCGGAAGCGGCACATAACCGCTTTCCTCGATTATACGCTGACCCTTGTCAGAAAGGCAGAAGGATATGAATTTCTCTGTATTCTCGTTTTTATTGTTCCCGTCATACACTGCATAGAAAAAGGATGAAACAGGATAGCTGCCGTCCGCTATGCTCCTTTTGTCGGGGTATACACCATTGAGGGAAAGGATCTTCACCTTTCCGTTGCCTGCAAGTCCTTCCACATAGTACCTGAATGAATAGCCGATGGCGCCGGAATACCAAAAAGCCGGGATCCTCTTCATGGGCACGTCTCCCATAAATGCTGTCATGGCAGTCTGGGAGCCGCTGCCCTTGTTTCTTTGCACTGCGTCTATGTATCTGCTGCTGCCTCCTACTTCCGACCATTTTGTTATTTTCCCGGAATAGATAGCCTTTACCTCATCGACCGACAGATCGTCTACCGGATTGTCTGCACTGACTATGAACACGAAAGCCTCACAGCCAATGGGGACCATAACGGGATCAACACCGCCTTTTTTCATGGATTCAAGCTGTTCGGCGGAAGGCTGTGCCACGAAAATGATATCCGTTTCTTTGTTCGCAAGCGCAGAGTAAGCCCCCCTTGTGTTGCGAAACTGCATGGGGCTGTCGGGAGCAAAGCTGCCGTTTTCGTATATAACACTGTTTTCGGGATATAGAGCATGAACAAAGGCAGAGTATACGGGAAAAAGAGCGGCTGCCCCGTCTACACGGGGAAGGTCGCCTTTCAGCTTTTCGGCATCATCTGTACGGACTATCTCAGAGCTTTCATCAAAGGGAAGAAAGCGTGATACCTCCACCGACCTTGCCTGCATTTCGGGACTTGTGTCGTTTATATAGTTTTTTGTGAAAAGTGTCCATACAGCCAGATCCGTGACTGCAAAGGCAGAAACAAGGAGCAGGAGAGATATTATCTGTTTTGCTGTTTTGGACATATCTACCCCTTATTGGCTATATAGGAAATAACGGAACAGTCCGGATAAAGTATGACAGTGTATGCAAGCAGAGCCGCCACACTGATCGTTCCAAGAATGGTTATGATTATAACAAGCTTTTCGTATGTTTTATCTTTCATGACTGCCCCCTACATATGGGCTATGCCGATCATAAAATATACAAGACCGACCGTCCAGAGAATTATGACCGCCAGAAGTGCTATGCCGAAAATGATAATGTTCCTCATTACGGATCTGCGCCTGCCGTCGCTTTTATTCATTGACCTGTATGTGCGGATGTTCTTTATGAGATGGTATCCCAGGATAGCAGGCGGACCGAAAACTATCAGCAATACTATTGCTATACTGATTATTTCCATATCACAGCTCCTTTTTGTATAAACTGCGAAGGTACAGAGACCCTGCTATAAGTACTATGCCGTCCTTTCCCGCCATGACCCTTGCCTTTTCGACGGCATCGGCAGAAGTGGCTTTGACTGCATTTTTAAAAAGGGGGATGAGCTTTTCCGCAGGAACGGTACCGGAAGTGAAATCGTCTATACACAGAGCATTGTCTATGAAAGGGGATATATGGGAAAGTGCGGCCAAATAGTCCTTTGTGCCGCTCATACCGCATATCATGACTATTTTCCGTCCCGTATATCCCGAAATGTATTCCGACAGCTTTTTCATTGCATCAGGATTGTGGGCTCCGTCTATTATTATATCCGGCTCGCCCTTGTGTATCTCAAGGCGGCAGGGGAGTTTTGCTTTACTGATACCCTCTACTCGGTCATATTCACTTATCTGCGGGAATCTCCTTTGCAGCAGCTTCACTGCTTCTATGGCAGTAAGGGCATTGTAAAGCTGGTGATGACCGGGCATGGAAAGATCGTAGCCCACCTTTTCGTACACAAAACCGCCGTATCTGTCACCCTCGTCCTCAAACCAAAGACCGCTCACACTCTCCGTATTGGGAAATATAACAGGGGAGTTGTTTTTTTCTGCATACCTGCTTATGACTTCCGCTACACTTTCGGTGTTCTGGGGAGAGATAACGACGGGGCATCCCGGTTTTATTATGCCCGCCTTTTGGGCGGCTATCTTTTCGGGAGTATCACCGAGAACAGCCATATGATCGAGAGAGATTGAGGTCATGACCGAGCAGATATTGTCCCTTATCACATTGGTGGAATCCAGCAGACCGCCGAGACCCGCTTCGAGAACGACTATATCTGTTTTTTCTTCTTTGAAATACAAAAATGCGATGATATTGCTTATTTCAAACTGTGAATAGCCGTCCGCAGGATCTGTCTTATGTGAAACTCTTTCAGCCAGCTCCTCCAGTCTGTCATCCGGGATATTTTCGTTGTTTATGCGTATCCTGTCATTGTAGGTAATAATATATGGGGATGTGAATTCTCCTGTTCTGAGCCCGGCGTTTATACACGAAGAGGCTATCATCCTTACGGTGGAGCCCTTCCCGTTAGTGCCTGCCACATGGACATATCTGAGTTCGTCCTGAGGATCTCCGAAAAGGGAACAGAGCCTTTTGAACCGTGAAAGATCCTTTACCGGTGTTCCGCTCCTTGTAAAGCGGTCAAGCAGTGACTGCAGTTTTTCAGTCATTTTTGTTCTCCCTTATCTTTTGTGAAAGATCGTTTGCCACTTTGAGACGATGAGGGACAAAATCTATAAGAGGTCCGGCTATATCGCAGTACCTGGCTGATTCTGACATTCCCCCGCATTTATAATAGCATTGTGCTACCGTAAGGTATGAGGCGCCTATGCTCTCTTTGCTCAGGGCACTGCCCTTCAGCACCTTGGACCTTTCTGTCTCCTTTACTGAAATGTCATTATCTGCAAGCGCAAGCTCCAGTGCATCGTAAGGCTTTCCCGCTGCAAGGAAGGCGTATATCAAAGCCGCAATACCGTTTTTGGCAAACAGAAAGCCTTTTTTCAATGCTGCATCTATATATTCCTCTGCATCCGCATAGGCGTGTTCCACGCTTGCATAGTCCCCGGAGATAAAGTAGATGTAGATGACCTTTGAGAAAAACAGCACCGCACTGTCGGGGTACCTCATAAACTGAGATCTGTCAATGGAATTCAGAGTGTTTACGGCTTCTGTCATCTCGTTGCGTCTCAGGTATACATCCGAAAGGGCGCATATAAGTGTCACCTTGTCCGGGAAGCTGCCTGCCTGCCTTATCTTGGACTTTATAAGGTTTTCCATGTTGCCGCTGAACAGGTCTCTTTTGAGAAAGGGTATAATGTCACGCACCGATTTACCGTTCCCTTCGGGAAGGAGCTTTTTTCTCATGTACATACTCAGAGCAAATGGAAAAGCGAAAAACAGCAGCGTGATGAATTTCCACCCGAAGGGCAGGAACAGAAAGAGCAGTATCCCCAACACACCGCTTATGACGGACACCACGAAATACAGGGTCGTGGCACTCCTGTATTCCTCGTACAGTTTTTTGTAGGTCTCACCTGATATTCTTAACATATTGTCTCCCGTTTCTTTTGATGTTTTCAGCAAATGCCCCGAGATCACCCGGGGCATCTGTTTCAGTTGAGCTTTGCAATGCTTTCCTCTATCTTGTTCATCTTTTCCTGTGCCTTTGCCAGTTTGTCCCTCTCTGCATTTATCTGAGCCTCGGGAGCCTTGGAGATAAATCCGGGGTTTGAGAGCTTTCCGCTGGAAAAGTCTATGTCCTTCTGTACCTTCGCCTTTTCCTTGTTCAGGCGGGCAAGTTCCTTTTCCCTGTCTATAAGTTCGGAAAGAGGAATGTAGATCTTGGCACTGTCCGTAACTGCGCAGACACTGTCAGCCACATCAAAGGACTCGGCTACCTCTGCTGCCGAAGCAAATGCCAGTCTTTCAAAGAACAATATGCCGGAGCTGAAGATCTCGGTGTCCTTTGTCTCTATAAAGAGCTTAGCCTTTACGGAGGGCACTACATTCATCTGAGTTCTCAGGTTCCTTACAGCCTTTACAGCATCCACTATCTTTTCAAAGCTGTTCTCCTCGGTGGTAAATACCAGCTTTTCGTCATATACGGGGTAGGGCTCCAGCATGATGGAGGAATCATCATCGGAGAGCGCCTGCCATATTTCCTCCGTGATATAGGGCATAAAGGGATGAAGGAGCTTTATTGCGCCTCTTATTACCCACAAAAGGACATTTTGAGCAGACCTTGCGGTCTCTCCGCCTGCCTGTATGAGAGGCTTTGCCAGTTCAATGAACCAGTCGCAGTATACATCCCAGATAAAGTCATATATCTTGGCACAAGCAACACCGAGCTCAAAGGAATCCATATTCTGGTTTACTTCCTTTGCAAGGGTGTTGAACTTGCTTACTACCCATTTTTCCTCCGCTGTGAGCTCTGCGGGAAGACCTTCGTAAACAAAGTCTTCGGGGAGATTCATAAGTATAAAGCGGGAAGCGTTCCACAGCTTGTTTGCAAAGTTACGCGCTGCCACGATACGCTCCGTCTGATAACGCATGTCGTTACCCGGTGTGATACCGGTGGACAGCATAAATCTGAGCGCATCTGCGCCATATTTATCGATCTCCTCGAGCGGATCAATACCGTTGCCGAGGGATTTACTCATCTTGCGGCCCTGCGCGTCTCTGACCAGTCCATGTACGTAAACGTACTCGAATGGCGGTTCTCCCATTGCTTCACAAGCGGAGAATACCATGCGGACGATCCAGAAGAAGATGATGTCATAGCCGGTGACGAGGACGTCCGTGGGGAAGAAGTACTTCAAGTCCTCGCTTTCCTTGTCCGGCCAGCCGAGGGTCGAGAAGGGCCACAGGCCGCTGGAGAACCAGGTGTCGAGGGCGTCTTCGTCCTGATGGATGTTCTTGCTTCCGC
>ODAI011038186.1_pt1 | contig 24998 bp, 31 predicted proteins | sample 1539321 | NCBI WGS metagenome assembly ODAI01 (sample SAMN02144231, study PRJEB22623) | gut metagenome | biome: sheep rumen | host: Ovis aries | place: New Zealand
ACTTTAAAAATGTGGCTTAAGTGGGGACCGACTAGCTACAGAGAGTTATAATTCCCCAAACCACATAAAAAATCATTTTATACTCAAATTTTCCCACAGCCATACAGTAATCGAATCAACTCGCTCAGGAATTATTACTCTCTGTAGCTGTTGGGAAACATTTTTAAAGTAATATATATCGCACCTATCATTACGTATTTCTATGATTTTGGCGAACTACCTACTAAACAATCACCAAAACTCCACCAATAATCGCAACCACAAACCCCACAATCTTCATCGTCCTAACAGCAGAATTTGTATCGCTCGTACTAAAAAATTTATTAACCAATTTCCTTGCGTCATACACGCAAACAATACCTATTGCAATTACAATCACACCAATCAATTTCAAAACTATATCCATTTCAAACATCCTTTTCAACTGAAATTAAATAATCTGTCAAAAATTGTACAAATTAATTATATCTGCTAGTTTCTTCTCCATCCTCAAAAAATTCAACAGTATATTTACAATCAAATTCCTCATTTGGACGTAGCAACACAATTGAAGTTTTCTCTGTAAAAATTCCGCTACTTTTTATTGAATCTGACATTCCATGCCATGGTTCTATACAAATAAATGGAGCACCTGGTTTAGACCAAACTGCTAAATATGGGAATTCTGAAAAATCCATTCTAAGTACTCTTTTACCTGTAGATTTTCTCATTAATGAAACTTTTGATGATGTCATTCCTTTCATAATTATCGCATCATTATTGAAACTATCCTTATTTAGCATTATTTTTCTCTTATCAACCATAATATTTTTAGCATAATCTGTTCCTATTAAACCATCCACTAAATACAAGAAGTGAATTTTATCTTCATCTTCTTCAAATTCAAGATAATAATCACCATTCTTAAAAGCCTCACTGTCTATTTTAAATGCAGGATGTCCACCCACACAAAATGGCATATTTGTTTTTCCCGTATTTATAACTTTATATATTGTTGTCAATTCATTTTGATATAATCTGTAAGTTGTATATAACTCAAAATCAAAAGGATATCTTGTCAATGTATTTTTGTTACTTTTTAATACATATGAATGAAAATTATCTAGTTTTGTAACTGGCTCAAATTCCATATCTCGTGCAAACCCATGTTGAAACATCTCGTATGTTCGTGCATTTATTATAGTTTGATTTCTCTTTAGTTTACCTACTATAGGGAATAAAACTGGTGAATGTCTTTTCCAATAAACTTTTCCGTTTTCATCTAAGCAGTCTTCTCCCTGATGGATTTTTTCGACTCCATTTAATTTGAAGCTTAATAATTCTCCACCGTATTTAGAAGTTAAAATTTGAGTATGCATACACTTTGGTCTCCTTTTCCTTTTTTCATTTTTTCATTATAATAATATGTTCTTTTTGTAAAAAAGTCAAGAGTTTTCGGGAATTTCCATATTTAATTCAAAGAAAAATTCTATTCCATTTTCTTTATTAATAGCTCCATATTTGTTTTTATAATTATTCATTATAGCTTTAACAAATGCTAGTCCTATACCAGTTCCACCTTTTTCTCTATTTCTTGAAGAATCAATTTTATAAAATCTTCCCCAAATACGTTGTAATTCGCTATCATCGATGTTATCTCCTGTATTAAATACACTTATTCTAATTTTATTATTTTCATCATCAGAAGATATTTTTATTTCTATTTTTCGTTCTCCGTTTATTTCTTTTGAATATTTAATTGCATTTGTTAAATAATTAGTAAGAATTTGCTCAACATAGAATATATCTGCATTTGCTTTTATTACATCTTGATTTTCAAAAGTAACTTTTACTTGATTTTCCTCAAGCATTACATTGCATTTTTTAATAACTTCATTTATCAATTCTACAATATCAAAGTTTTCATTATTGAATTCACGTTTGCCATATTCTAGTTTCATTAATTCTAGTAATTGTTTAACTAATCTATCCATTTTATTTGCTTCATCTAAGATTACATTTGCATAAAATTCTCTAGATTCTTCATCTGCATTTACGTTTTCTACTAACCCTTCTGCATATCCTTGAATCAGTGCAATTGGTGTTTTTAGTTCATGAGATACATCTGAAATAAACTGTTTTCTCATTTCATCTATTTTTGATTTTTGTTCTATATCTTTTTCAAGTTCACTGTTATTTACTGTTAATTGTTTTATTGTTTTTTCCAGCTTATCTGACATTATATTTATACTTTTACCAAGAGTGTTAATTTCATCCTCAGTATCGTCAATTTGATATTTCTGAGAAAAATCTAGATTAGACATTTTTTTAGCGATACCATTCAATTCTAATATTGGGGCAGTAAATTTTCTAGATACGAAAGATGCTATTATGCCTGAAATTATGATTACTGCACTTCCAATTGCTATCAATACATTATTTGATATTCTTGCACTTTCCTGTAAATCTGCTGTTGGTGTTGCCATGTATAATTCATAACCATTCTCTAAATCAGCTGTTACAATAATAAAATTCACACTTGTATTTTCTTCTTTTATTAAGTCAATTTTTAAATCATTTTCTTTATAAAGTCTCCTAACGATTTCACCATTTTCATTTATTTCACTGAAAAATTTCAATTCACCATTTTCATTAACTCTATAATTATCTGTTTCTAATAAGACAATATTTTCATTAGATTTTATGACAATGTCTAAATTATTCTTTATTGCTAATGTCTTTAAGCTATCTTCTATTCTATCTTTATCAACATTATTATTATATGACTCATTTATTTGTTCATATATGTGTTTCATAATTCTGGTTTTATTGTATAGATAGAATTTTTCTAAAACTACATTGTTAACTAATATCAATATCAATACTATAGTTGTTATTACCATACATAGTGTAAAAAACAGCTTTATTCTAACTGATTTTATACTTTTTCTAACTTTTTCCATTTCTTTATTTAACTTCAAATTTATATCCCACGCCTCTCATTGTTTGAATATATTTTCCTTTTTTTCCTAATTTATGTCTTATCTTTTTTATATGGCTATCTATTGTTCTTGAGTCTCCATAATAATCGTAATTCCATACATTATTCAGAATTTTATCTCTTGATAAGGCTATTCCTTTGTTATCTATTAAATATTTTAACAACTCATATTCTCTTAAGCTAAGTTCGACATTTTTTGAATCAGCTTTAACAGTTCTTCCATCTGCATCAATTTCGATTCCGCCAATATCGTAAACATTACTTTCTTTTTTAGTTGTTCTTTTTAATAATGCTTCGACTCTTGCTACTAAAATTTTTGGACTAAATGGCTTAGCTATGTATTCATCCACTCCTAATTCAAATCCAAATAATTCATCTTGCTCCTCTCCTCTAGCAGTAAGCATTATTATTGGGACAGTTGATGTTTGTCTTATTTGTCTTAATACAGACCATCCATCTAATTTTGGCATCATTACATCTAGTAAAATCAGATTTATCTGTTCTCTGTTTTCATTAAAAACCTTTATTGCGTCTTCGCCATCAACAGCTTCCATGATTTTGTATTCTTTTTTCATTAAGAAATCTTTTATTAGTTTTCTCATTCTTGATTCATCATCTACAATTAAAACAGTTATATCACTCATAATTTACCAATCCTTTTTTAACATTACTTCTATTATAACTTATTTTTATGTCCAAATTGTGAACATTTTGAAAACATTTTTATATAGTATTTCCATAAAAATAGCACAAAATGATTTTCTCATTTGTGCTAATTTTTTTAAATCCCAACTACAACATAATTTTTTTCACTCATAGTCAAATTTTGTGAAGCATATTTTGTAATTAAGACTGTATCTTCTATTCTAACTCCAAATCTTGTTGGAATATATATTCCTGGTTCGTCTGTTACAACCATGTTTTCTTTTAATAAGAAATCATGTTTTGTACTCATAAAAGGATATTCATGTATATCTAATCCTACTCCGTGTCCTAAACTGTGCACCATATTAGCACCTTGTAATTTGAATTCACTTTCTACACTTTTAGCTATAAGTTTTATGTTAGCACCTTCTTTTAATTCTTCTAAAACTCTTAATTGGTTTTTTAGAACTAAATCATATACTGGTTTCATATACTGTGGAACATGACCTGCAAAAACAGTTCGTGTCATATCTGAACAATATCCATTATACTTACAACCCATATCAATTGTAATTGGATCGCCATCTTCAATTTTTCTATCTGTAGGTACTGCGTGTGGCATTGATGAATTAGGTCCAGATGCAACTATTGTATCAAATGCTAATCCATCTGCTCCATTAGTTAAAAAGAATCTTTCAATCTCAAAAGCTATTTCTTTTTCAGTCATACCAATTTTTATAAATCTTTTTAGATATTCAAAACAGTTGTCTGTAATAATACATGCTTTTTTTATACAATCAATTTCTTCCTCTTTTTTTACAATTCTAAATTTTTCAAGTAATCCTTCCGTTTCTTCAAAATTGTTAATTTTGTACTTGTGCATATATTCTTTATACTGTGCATATGTTAAATGATTTTCTTCAAATCCAACATTTTCACAAAATGTAAAAAAGTTTTCATAATCTTCTCTAGTTAATTCTTTAAAATCATATACTATTATTTCATCATCAATAGTAAGTGCACTATTAACAACTTCCATATATCTTCCATCAGTAATATATACATTTTCTCTTCTTGTTAAAAGCAAAACACCTTCTGCATTAATATTAGTTAAATATCTGATATTTACTGGATTTGTAATTATCATACCCTGTAAATCCAAATTTTTTAATTTTTCTCTTAAAGCTTCAATTTTTTCATTCATAAAACATCACCCATTCATTTTAAAAACTATATTTTCCTAAAGTAAACACGAAAAAGATTAATTTTATCCATATGTTTAGTGGTATAAACATAACTATAAAAGATGCTACAACTATAAATGGACCAAATGGAATAAATTCATTTATTTCTTGTTTCTTTATTTTATTTTTTATTATAAGAATAACACTAAAGATTGCGGCTATAAAAAATGATAATATAGTTATTGCTATTACACTTCTCCATCCAAAGAACAAGCCTAAGCCAGCCATTAATTTTACATCGCCAAATCCCATTGTTTCTTTTCTAAAAACTAGATTTCCCAAATATGTTAATATTAAGAATATTCCAGCTCCTAATATCATTCCTTGCCACATTTCTACTGCTATATTTAGATTATTTATACCCCTTAAAAAACTAAATACAATTCCAGTTTCAACTATAGTCAATGTTAATCTATTCGGAATGATTTGTAATTTATAATCTATACAGAATGCGGAAATTAATAATGGAGTCAGTGCTAAAAACTGAAGTAATTCAATTTTATCATCCATTCCAATTACTCTTAATAATGCAATATATATTACGCTTGTAGTCACCATAATTATATAATTTGCATTTGAATTTTTTATGTACTCCTTAATTGCTTGTGTAGAAAAAATTTCTCTATGTTCCGGTAGGTTTTGATTAAGCAAACCTATTAATCTCCCTACTAATAAACCTAATAGACCTATTCCAACATACCAAAAAATATGTATATCATCAATAAACATTTTATACCTTCTCTTTCTTTATTCTTTTTAAATAATTATCAATTATTTTATTTTCTATTGGTCTTTTAATTTTTGTTATTAAAATATCTTTTTCTGCAATTGGCTTAACCAATATTGAAAACATTTTACATCTATTTGAACCTATTACATCTGTCATAATTTGATCACCAACAGCTGCTATGTTTTTAGCTTCTAAATTCATCATTTTTTTGGCTTTTAGGAATCCACTTTTAAAAGGTTTTTTAGCAAAACTGAAAAATGGTATTTCCAAAGTTTCAGCTACATATTTAACTTTGTCTGTTTTATTACTATTTGAAACAATGCAAAACTTGATACCTTTACTTTTCAAATCATTAACCCATTCAATTGTACCTTCTTCAAATTTCCTGTAGTAATCAATTAGTGTGTTATCAACATCTAAAATAATTCCCTTTATATTATTTTCTTGCAAAAAATCATATTTTATATCTCTTACATTATCACAATAAAATTTCGGATAAAATAGCATAATTTTCCTCCCTATTTTTCACCCTTATATTATCAATGAAAGTCAGTTTTGTCAAGTATTTATCCAGTTGGTGAACTACTAGCTTGATAATCACAAAAAAACTGAAATTATATATCTATTCTTTATCTATTTGATACATAATTTCAGATTTTTAAAAAATTACCTGCAAAATCTATGACTGCCAATAGTTATAACATATGGTCTAGACCAAATCCACTTACTAGTAGCCGTGTTGGGATTAAAATAATAAATGCATCCATATGTTGGGTCCCATCCATTTAAAGCGTCTCTTGCAGCATTAATTGCAGTTGTATTTGGAGAATAGTTAATCTGTCCATCACTTACTACATCGAATGCTCCTGGCTGATATATTACTCCTGCAATGCTATTGGGAAAACTGCTACTTTTTACTCTATTTAAAACAACTGCACCAACAGCAACTTGCCCAGCATATGGTTCGCCTCTTGCTTCAGCAAAAATTAAATGTGCTAATAGATTTAAATCACTATTACTTGATGTCCTTCCTCCAGATGAAGATGAAACAATTCCCATCGCTGCCAATGTTTTAGGACCTGCAACCCCATCTACTGTTAATCCATTTTTTGATTGAAATAATCTAACGGCAGCTACTGTTTTACTTCCATATACCCCATCTATATTTCCGTTATAATATCCCCATCTCTTTAGTTTAGTTTGTATTTGTGTAACTTCATTACCTGAAGAACCATATTTAGATAATGCAAAAGACTCATTTGTTCTGAATGACATATTGTATGATACAAAAACTATAAATACAGTAATAATATTAAAAAGCGCCCAAAATTTTCGATTATTTTTTATTTTACGCATAAAAATTCACCTCATTAGAAGTTATTATTTCCATAATAAGGTGAATTATACATTTTTATAACTTTTCGTTATTTTTTATAATTTAAAATATTCCTAAAATGTTTCCATTTGCATCTACATCGATTTTTTCTGCTGCTGGAATTCTTGGTAAACCTGGCATTGTCATAATTTTTCCTGTTAAAACAACTATAAATCCAGCACCTGTTCTTAATATAACATCTTCTACATGAATATCAAAAGGTTCTTCACATTCTAAGTTTTTAGGATCGTCTGAGAATGAATATTGAGTTTTTGCAATACATACTGGTAAGTTTTCATATCCAAATTTCTTTATTAACTCAATGTTCTTTAGGGCTTTATCTGTAAACACTACTCCATTTGCGCCATATACTTTTTTACTAACTTTTTCAATTTTTGTTTCAATAGAATCTTCTAAATCATACATAAATTTGAAATCATATGGTTTTTCACATAGTTTTACAACTTTTTCAGCTAAATCTGTAATTCCTTCGCTTCCCTTCTCCCAGTTTTCGCATAAACTTAGCTCTACTCCATTTTCCTTTAAAATATCTGTTAATGTTTGAATTTCCCTTTCAGTGTCAGTTGTATATTTATTTATTGCTACAACAACATTTAATCCATATTTATCTTTTAGATTTTCTATGTGTTTTAATATATTCTTACTTCCTCTAACTAAAGCTTCTACATTTTCATTTTGTATTTCTTCTTTTGGCATTCCACCATGATATTTTAAAGCTTTAATTGTTGCCACACATACAACTGCATCTGGCTTTAAGTTGGCTTTTCTACATTTTATATCTAGAAATTTTTCTGCCCCTAAATCAGCTCCAAATCCAGCTTCTGTTACAACATAATCTCCTAATTTTAAAGCCATTTTTGTTGCAATTATACTATTACATCCATGTGCTATATTTGCAAATGGTCCCCCGTGAATTAAGCAAGGGTTATTTTCAATTGTTTGAACTAAATTAGGTTTTATTGCATCCTTCAATAAAACAGTTAATGCACCTTGGGCATTTAAGTCTTTTACTTTTATAGGCTGTTTATCAGTATTATATCCTATTATAATATTTGATATTTTTTCTTTCAAATCTTGTATATTTTCAGATAAGCAAAGAACCGCCATAATCTCTGAAGCAACTGTTATATCAAATCCATCTTCTCGAGGAACAATGTTCTTTTCCCCTGACAAACCTGTATTTACAACTCTTAGCTGCCTATCATTTAAATCCATACATCTTTTCCATGTTACTTTTTCGAAATTTAATTGATTTCCAAAATAGATATGATTGTCTATCATAGCTGATAATAGGTTATTTGCAGAAGTCATTGCATGAATATCTCCTGTAAAATGTAGATTAATTTCTTCCATTGGAGCTACTTGTGAATATCCGCCACCTGTTGCTCCTCCTTTAATTCCAAAAACTGGTCCTAATGAAGGTTCTCTTAATGCTGCTACTGCATTTTTTCCAATTTTATTTAATCCATCAACAAGTCCAATTGATACTGTTGTTTTTCCCTCGCCTAATGGTGTCGGATTTATAGATGTAACTAAAATTAATTTTCCGTTTTTTCTTTCTTTTAATTCATCAAAAATTTTTAAATCAACTTTTGCTTTATATTTTACATATTGCTCTAAATACTCATCTTTTATTCCTATTTTTTCAGCAATATTTTCTATTTTTTCTAGTTTTGCATTTTGCGCAATTTCAATATCACCCATATTCCACAACCTCCATTAAATATTAAATTATGTTAAAAAATTAATCCAGCAACAATTCCAATTACAGCTCCTACAATAACTTGTATTGGGGTATGACCTAAAGCTTCTACTAATTTTTCTGACACTTCTACTTTAGATAACCCTGGTGTTTGAACTATTTTATTTAAAAGTTTTGCTTGCTTTCCGGCTGCTCTTCTAACACCTGCTGCATCGTACATTACAACACATGCAAAAATTAGTGAAACCGCAAATAAACCTGAATCAAATCCTTCGTTTTTCCCAATTAATGTTGCAAGAGATGTTACAACAGCACTATGAGAACTTGGCATTCCGCCAGCTCCCATAATTCTTTTAAAATTAAATTGTTTTGTTGTTACTAAATCATAAATAAGTTTAAATAATTGTATAGAAAACCATGTTGTTATTGGCACAATTATATATTTATACTCTTCAAAAAAATTCATAATCTTCTCCTTAATATCTTATGCCTTTATTTTGCCTTATTCAAAATCTTCTTCTGAAACACCATCTTCTGTTCTAATCAAAATACTAATTCTTTTTTCAGCATCTTCAAGCATTTTGCTACATTGTTTAGATAAATTCATTCCTTCTTCAAACTTTGCAACTGATGTATCTAAATCTAGATCATTTTTTTCAAGTTCAGCGGCAATTTCCTCTAATTTCTTCATTGAATCTTCGAAATTCATTTCTTCTTTATCTTTCATGTTTAATTCCTTTCTTCCATGTATATGTATTAATAATCTTTTACAGTGCCTGCTTTTACATCTACTATATACCAGGCCAATACACTTGTGTCTTTATTTCTTACAGAAACAATATATTCAGTATTTGATTGAATTTGATCAATTCTGTAATATATTCCTCCATCAGTAACACCATATTCTTTCTTTGCCAATTCTATTGCTTTTTCTTCATTAGTAGAGTTTGTTTCTTCATTTTCTTTTTCATCTTCTTTATTTTCATCATCTATTGGCTCTTCAACTGCAATTTCTTCTTTTATATCTTCTTCCTTTTTCTCTTCCTCTACTTTCTTTTCATTGCTTGATCCATTATTTTGTGTTTGATTGTTAGCGACTGTATCTTGTTCTTTCTTTTCGTTTAAGTATATTTTCCCTGTCCACGCCAACACACCTATAATAGCAATAACTAAAACAATTAATAATCCCTTCAAAGTTTTTCTCATTTTCTTTCGCTCCTTTCAATTTTATCCTTCTGTTATTTTAAATAACTTTAACATTTGTACTTCCATCTTGAAACCTAATAATTAATTCATCATTTTTCTGTATTTTCGTAACTGAATTAACAACTTTTCCACTTGTGTCGGTTGTTAGACTATATCCTCTTGCTAAAGTCTTTAATGGACTCAAAGTATCTAACTTTGTAATTAATTCTATCATTTTTGTTTTATTGTCTTTTACTTTATTTGTAATAGAATTTTGCATTTGTTTTATTTTCATATCAATAGTTATATATCTTTCATTTATTTTTTGTAGTGGTTCCTTGAACACTCTATTTGCCATACATTTTTCATATCTTAAACGCATTACCTCAATTTTCTTTTTTAATGCATTTTTATATCGTGTATTATATTTTTCAAGATTTATTAAGATTTCTTGAACATTTGGAACAGCGAGTTCTGCAGCAGCAGATGGTGTTGGTGCTCTTAAATCCGCAACAAAATCTGCAATTGTGAAATCCGTTTCGTGTCCAACTGCTGAGATAACCGGTAATTCTGATTCGAAAATTGCATGTGCAACAACCTCTTCATTAAATGGCCACAAGTCCTCTAATGAACCTCCTCCACGTGCTAAAATAATAACATCTGCTAATTTATATTCATTCATTAGTTTAATTGCTTCAGCAATTTTTTCTCCTGCACCTTTCCCTTGTACTGGAACTGGTAATAATTTTATATAACAATTAGGATTTCTTCTTGTAGATACATTTATAATATCTCTTATAACAGATCCCGTACTAGCAGAAAGTACCCCAATGCACTTTGGAAATTTAGGAATAGGCTTTTTATATTTGGAATCAAATAGTCCCTGCTTTTCAAGTTTATTTTTAAGTTCTTCATATGCAGTATATAAACTTCCCATTCCATCTTCTTGCATCGCTTTACAATAAATCTGATATACTCCATCTCTTTCAAAGACAGAAACTGTTCCCAAAATCATAACTTTCATTCCATCTTTCGGTACAAATTTCAAGTTTGGAGTATATGTTTTGAACATTATACATTTAATAAGTGAATTTTCATCTTTTAAAGTAAAATACATGTGACCTGTATAATGATGCTTAAAATTTGATATTTCGCCTTTTACTAATACATTATTCAAGTATTCATCATTATCTACTTTATTCTTTATATATCTATTTAAATCTGTAACAGTAATTGGATTATATTCCACTATTTATCCCTCTTTTCTTATGCATATACTAAAAATTGTAATTACTTAAGATAAACTATTTTCTTTAACAACTGTAGCTAAAACACCATTAATAAATGAACTTGATGTATCTTCGCCATATTTTTTTGCAAGTTCAACTACTTCGTTTATAACGACTTTATATGGAAGTTTTAAATATAACATTTCATATATTGCAAGTTTTAATAGCGCTATATTAACTTTTGAAATTCTCTCTAATTTCCAATCAGATTTCAAATTATTAGAAATCTGTTCAATTAAACTATCGTTATTTTTTATAATATCCTCTATTTCTTTCTTTATTTGTTCTTTAATGTTATTTGATTCCAACTCAATATCCTCAAAAAATAATTCAATGTCTTCATCTTCATAACTTTTTTGTATTTCTAAACTATATAATAATTTAAAAGTTATTTCTCTTATTGTTGATTTATTCATTTTTTTCACCCTTCTAATTTTACATTAATTATTATTCTGCTTAAACAATTATAATCTATCTATAAACTTTTTAACCTTGTCTTTAGCTTCTTCTTTATTATACTGAATATATTTGCCAAGCATTGCTCCACCTGTAATTGCCATTATAACAATGACAACTCTATATAATCTTGTACATGCTAAAATCAAGCCTACTATAATTCCTATTATTGCTCCTAAATTTTTTGCAATAAAATTATTATTTTCATTCATAATAAATACCTCCTATTCAATAACAATTTTGTTGTCATTACTTTCATTGCTATTAGTTAAATTTGTTTCAACTCTTTGTTTAACATCTTCTGTTTCACTTGATTTCATGTTGTCTTTAGTTTGGTTTTTATTAATTTGAACATTATTAACTTTTATTTTGGTTTGATTAGTCTTTTGATTATTTTTTTCTACATCTTTAATATTAATATTTACTTGGCTAACATCTAAATCAGTATTTCTTTTAATAGTCTCTTTAATTCTTGTTTGCATACTTGAAGACATTTCTTTAATAATTGAATCGTCTTTTACAAGTAAACTTATAAAAACTGTTATATTGTTGTTGGCATCTAATATAACCTTTGTTTGACTATCTACAGCCTCGTCAAAACTTTTAACAACACTGTTTACAATATTTTCTATTGTATCTTTTGATATTAATAATCTTCCATCTTTGTTTTCTAATAAAACTCCTGATTTTATTTCTTGTTTTTTCTTTGTTCTTGTTGGGAAGAACAACGCTTTAATCGCTAATAAAATTGCAACTATAGAAGAACCAATAATTATTTTACGTGCAAGATCGTCTTTTAATAATTCTTCTATACTTTTATATATTGTTTTTAATTCTACAATATCAAATACTACTAAACAACTAGTTATTGCAAGTACAATCATTATAATTGAAAATAAAATCAAAGCTATTCTTTCTAAAATCTTCATATATTTTACCTCCTATAAAATAAAGCACGGTACATTGAACATCCGTGCTTTACTTAGTCATTAAAGCATTTTTTATTACTTATAATGCTTAATTAGTTTTCAGTTTTTATTGTTCAATATTTTTTTCGCCATTATTATTTACAGTGCTAATATTAACTCCTTGAACATGAACATTTACTTCAACTACTTTCAAACCTGTCATAGTTTCAACTGCTTTTTTAACTTTTGTTTGAATTTCATATGCTACATCTGGAATTCTTGTTCCATATTCAACAATTATATTAACATCAATTTTTGTATCTTTTTCGCCAACATCAACTTTAATTCCTTTTGCCATGTTTTTCTTACCACTTAAAACTTCAGTAATTCCTCCGGCAAAACCTCCAGCCATGTTTGCAACCCCAGGTATTTCAGAAACTGCTACACCTGCAATTACAGCTACAACATCATCTGCAATTTTAATTGCATTATTATTAGCTAAACTAATTTCCTCACCAGTAGCTTGTACACTTGTATTACCAACTGGTGTATTGTTATTAATTTCATTATTCATATTGTTATCTTCCATATTCTACCTCCTTGTATACAAAAGATTTAACATTTTCACTGCTCTTAGTATACCAATTTTTCGGAAAATTTACAAGCTTTTTCCACTTAATTTTGAAACTTATCCAATTACGTATCTATAAGCCATATTATCGCAAACAATTATAAATTCACCTTGCTCATCTGGAATTGTTTCATAATACAATATTGGCATTCTAATTTCTTCTTCTATATCAAGTAATTGATCAAAGTTTTTCACTTCAATAACATTTAAATTATCAATTTCAACTGGACTTACAATTTCAGCAACAATATCTCCATAGTTTTTCAATATTCTATTTAAAGCTATAGCATAATCGCTCTTCTTGCTGAATTTAATAGATTTTCTTATAGCATCCAACATTATTAAAACAGCAATTAATACACATGCAGAACCAACGATTAACACTGGAATACTAATTTCTTTTTTCTTTTCAATAGTATCGATAACAGATTTATTATCAGTATTTTCAAATTCTTTTTCTATTGTAAAAATATCCTGTGCTAAATCCATTTTTACATTCATTATTGAATTCTCCACAACAGTATCTTCTATTCCTTGAACATTCATATCACTTCTTACTATAAGTTTTATTTGTAGCTCAGCTGTAATAGGTAATTTCAGTTGTTCTTTAAATTCTTTAACTTCATTATTTAATGTTGCAAAATCAACGTCAAAGTTTTCATTAATAGTAAAATTAGAACTATCAACCTCTAATTGTTTTGGTTCAACTAAAACATGTTGTTTTGACCAAATAGATTGATTTGAATTTTCAGGGTTAACACTTGAATATTTAACATCTGTTACTGCAATAATTTGATATGTATATTTTGTTTTTGCTTTTTTGTTTCCGGATAATGAATATGAAAAATCCATATTTATTTTATCTACTAGACTTGAAATATATGTTTTGTTCATATCCAAAGTTTTCTTTTCAAAAAAATCATTGTCAATCAAACTAACAGACCCCGTTAGATTTCTATTAATGTTATAAGAATATAATAAGTTTTGCTTAGCCTGTTCTACCTTAAACGACTTTATAATCATTATTATTCCTAAAAATAAAATTACGGTACTTATACAAATATTTCTTAAAACATTCTTTGTTCTGTTTTTATTTATATCTTTATCCATTTTTCCACCTCTTCTTTTGTTATACTGTTATAAAAGATTTCATTCCTAATATTTTTTCACTAAACCATACTGATGGATAACCAACATATGGAATATATGCTGTTACTTTTCCAATAACCTGCTCTTCTTCTACTAGATTTTGATCTGGTGTGTTATTATTATCACCTTGTGTTTTAAATAATAATCTACCATCTTTATCTTTTTGGATTTCTATTATTCTATGTATAACTTCTCCATTCTCAGACTTATAATGTAAAATGTCTCCTACCTTTAATTTTGATAAATCTTTTTGATTCATCTTAACAGAAATTACAACCGCTCCTCTGCTAAATGTAGGAACCATACTATACGACATAATTGCAACTGGTTTTACAGGTAAAAAACCTGCAATAAACGATACAACAAAAAGCATTATCATAATCCATGGAATTTGTTTTACAGGATTTATTTTTTTCTTTTCTTTTCTGGTCATTCTAGTTGTTTTTATTGTATGTTCATAATTGTTATATAAAAATAATATTAATGATATTAAAATATCAAAAATTGATTTCAAGAACCAATCTAAATTTGGAAATACCGGTGAAAGCACTTGAAACAATGCTACCGGAATTGAATATGCATACACAAGCCACATACCACCTGAGATTGCCAAATAGCTACATACACATCCTTTAGCTATTTCAGGAATTATTACAGATGCAATATATTCAAATATTTTATCACCTGAAGCAAATACAGCAAATCCTTCTGTATAATCCAATCGTAACAATACAAAAATTAAAGTAAATAAAACATAATTTATTTTTTTTCTTTGGTTATTCATTACTTTAGTTCTTACATAGTCTTGCATTGCAATCATTCCAACAATAAAGAATAGATTTTTTATTATTATAAAAAAGCTTCTTCCATACGGACTTTTTTTGTATCCTAAAACTAAGCCTAATAAAAAATAAAGTATATAGTAGATAATTACAATTATCAATGTTGTTTTTATTTTTTCTTTTTTCCCCTTAAATCTTGTATGATCATTTTCAACAGGCATTGAAATAATTGTTAATGCAATCCAAATTATCATTGTTACTATTCTTGTAGACTCTTGAAAAAAACTTGGTACAACAAAAACTGTTAATACTAGGCAACCAATTAATATCATACATAGTATTGCTACGTATAACGCAATTGTTTTATTTTCTTTATTCATTATTGGTTGTATTCTCCTTTTTCATTTGTTTTATATCATTTTCATCGTTTACTACAATTGTTGATCTTCCATAAATATTTAATCTTTGGCGTAACATCGAGTATCCTATACTTATAACAAAAAAGAATATTAAAAGAACTACCATCGCAACAATTTTTAAATTTATTTTTTCAAATCTTCTTCTTCGCATAATGAACTCCTTTGAACCAATATGGATGGTTAATTTCAAATTTAATTAAAAACTTCGATTTACATATTGGAAATCGAAGTTTTTACATACTACTCAGCTTGTTCGTAATTTAATGTAATTGTTGCAGTTTTTGATTTTGTTTCTGGTATTTCTGTTGAATCTGCATTCCAAGTTACTGTAACTATATAATCTTTTGTTGCACCTGATGACAATGTATCATCTTTTTTAGCATCTATAGAATATACTATATCTGTAGGTGTTACTTTATTAACAGAATCAATTCCATCCACACTTGTCAATTTTGCGTTTATACTTCCTTGATTTGCAACTGTTATAACATATTGAGCTGATGCTCCTGGGTACAATAAATTAACATCAAACGTAGCTGTAGTTGAAGTATATGAAGGTGAAGTTTTGCTTTCTGCTCCACTCATTTTTCCTTCTTTTATGTCAGTAAATATAATTTTCCATTCAGCTGAAACATTTGCAGTTCCATTAATTACAAGAGCTTGTGACAATGCTGCATATCCAACGGCCATTCCTACCACAACTAATAATAATATGACTAATATAATATTTTTACTATTTTTTCTTGTACTCATAAACCTCATCCTCCTATGGTTTTATCTATAAATATTTTACCATAAGTTGGAAAAATGACAATAGGTTCCTAAAAATGTAATATAGTTGTAATTTTTTTGTAATAGTTTTGTAATATTTCTTGTATATTTTCAAAAGCAAGAAAAAATCTTGAAAATGTAACCTATATTAGTTAACATTTTCAAGATTTATTTTTTTACAAATGAGTTTTGTATTTTTCTATTCAAATACACTACATGCATATAATTGATTTCCTCTCAAGAAATCTTTAATGTCCATTCTTTTTGCATTTTCGCCTTGAATTTCTAATACTTTTATGTTTCCATCTATTGTTTTTATATATAGACCTGTTTTTGGGTCTGAAAATAAAATTGTACCAGGATATAACTCATTAAATTTTTGTTCATATTCTTTTAAATCTGGAAATTCTTCAAAAAGTTCTTCATCTGTTAAACATTGCACTTTCCAAAATTTTATCTTTTTGCCTTCTAAAAATGTATATGCACCCATTATAGGGTTAAGGCCTCTGACTAAATTTTTTATTTCAACTGCAGTCTTAGTTTCCCAATCAATTTTTGACATTTCCTTGTTTAACATTGGTGCTAAAGAAAAATCATCACCTTGTTTTTCTCTTGGAGCTGTTCCATTTTCTACTTGTTCCAAAGTTTTTACTAAAAGTTCGCCACCAATTTTTGACAATCTATTCCACAATTCTCCTGTTGTTTCATCTTCACCAATTTCAACTTCTTGCTTTAAAATCATATCACCTGTATCCATTCCTTCGCCCATATACATGGTTGTAATTCCTGTTACTTTGTCACCATTTAAAACAGCCCATTGAATTGGTGCCGCTCCTCTATATTTTGGTAATAATGAACCATGAACATTTATAGAACCCAAACGAGGAATCTCTAAAATTTCTTTTGGTAAAATCTTTCCGTATGCAACAACACATATAACATCTGGTTTAAGCTTTGCTATTTGTTCTATAAATTCAGTATTTTTCTTCACTTTTTCTGGTTGATAAACAGGAATGTCTTTTTGGATTGCAAATTCCTTGACAGGAGATGCCATCATTTTCATTCCTCTTCCTTTGGGCTTATCAACATTTGTTACAACGCCTAATATATTATGACCTGCATTGTACACTGCTTCTAATGATTCTTTTGCAAAATCTGGTGTTCCCATAAATAATATATTTAACATGTTCTCATCCTTTCCCTACACAATTTTGGACATATACCTAATGTGCACTAATTTTTTATAACTTCTAAAGTTCCAGGAATTATCTTATCAACAAATAAAATTCCATTTAAATGATCAACTTCATGAGATATAGCTTGCGCTAATAAATCTTTTGCTTTTAACTTAAATTCTTTTCCATCTTTATCTAAAGCTTTCACTGTAACTTCTGCTGGTCTTATAATTTTTGCAAATTGATTTGGGAAACTTAAGCATCCTTCATCAACTTCTTGCTCACCCTTTTCTTTTATTATTTCAGGATTTATTAATACATAAGGTCCATTGTCATCATCTATGTCAATTACAACAACTCTTTTTAACACACCTACTTGTGGAGCTGCTAAACCAACACCATTGTATTTATACATAGTTTCAAGCATATCTTCCACTAATTGTTTTATTTTATCATCAATTACCTCAACTGTTTTACATTTTTTTCTTAATATTTCGTCTCCATCTTCTCTTATATTTCTTATTGCCATTTTTTGCTCCTTTCTTTTTGTACCAAGGATTCGACAACGGGGACGGTTCTGTTTGTTGAACTCTTGGCACATCATAACATATTATTCGGATTAACATCTACAATCATACTAACTGTAGAATTTCTCTTGCCGAAAACATTTTTAATACAACCATTAACAATATCAATAATATTATCCCCAAACTTGCACTTAATGATAATTCTCCACCTAAATTTGTTTTTTATTTTATCAATTGGTGCAGGTACTGGTTTATACAACATTATAGGAATGTTTTCTTTTTCAATTTTTTCCTTTAAATACTTATGGACTTCTCCACTAACCTTTTTTATATCATTTTCATTTTCCGAACTAAATCCGAGCATTATTATATCACAAAACGGTGGATATTTCAACTGCTTGCGTAATTTTGATTCAAGACCATAAAATAGTTTATAATCTTGTTTCTTTGAAAATTCTATACTGAAATTATCTGGATTATATGTTTGAATAATAACTCTTCCCTCATCTTTTTCTCTTCCAGCCCTTCCAGCAACTTGCGTTAATATTTGAAAAGTTTTTTCACTTGCTCTGTAATCATCTATGTTTAAATTTGTATCTGCTGCTATAACTCCTACTAATGTAACATTAGGAAAATGATGTCCTTTTACAACCATTTGGGTTCCAATTAAAATATCTATATTTTCATTTTTAAATTTATTCAAAATTTCTTCGTGAGAGTTCTTTTTTGTAACAGTATCAACATCCATTCTTATAGTTGACGCAGACGGAAACAACTTATTTATTTCAGCTTCAAGTTTTTGGGTTCCTGTCCCAAAATATCTAATATTATTACTCTTGCAATCAGGGCAAACAGTTAATGCTGAGCATTCATAGCCACAATAATGACATTTTAACCTGTTTTGTTTTAAATGATATGTCATTGTGATATTGCAATTCTTACATTTAGCTGTATATCCACAATCTCTACACATTATAAAAGTCGAATATCCCCTTCTGTTTAAAAATAGAATTGTCTGTTTTTTATCTTTCAAATTCTTAGAAATTTCATCATATAATTTCATACTAATCATACTTCTATTTCCATTAGCTAATTCTTGTTTTAAATCTACAATTTCAACCTTTGGAAGTTTTGAATTGTTTGCTCTTTTCGTTAATTCTAATAATTCAATTTCACCTTTTAAAGATCTATAATATGTACCCATATCTGGTGTAGCACTTCCATATACTATTGGAATATCATATTTTTTTCCTAAATATCTCGCAACATCTTTTACATTATATCTTGGCGACATCTCAGATTTATATGAACTATCATGTTCTTCGTCAATTATAATTATTCCTAAATCATTCACAGGTGCAAACATTGCGGATCTTGCGCCAATTATAATCTTAGCCTTTCCTGATTTTATTTTATACCATTGATCATATCTTTCTCCTACAGATAATTTACTATGTAAAACTGCAATATTATCTTGTCCAAATCTTGCAATAAATCTATCTACTGTTTGAGGTGTCAGTGATATTTCCGGAACCAACATAATGCTTGATTTACCTTCAGCCAATACCTTTTGAATTAATTGTAAGTATACCTCTGTTTTTCCGTGAGCCGTGTTACACCAAATAGTAAAAACTCTGAATTCATATAATCGTCAATAGCATTTTCAACCATTTCATAGGCATGTTTTTGTTCTTCAGTTAGATTCAGTTTTGTATTTTTCTCAACAACCTTATGTAAAAATGGATTTCTCTCCACTTGCTTTTCATAAATTTCAACATATCCATTTTTTTCTAATGTTTTTATAATTGCTTTAGATACCTCTGTTATTAACTCTAAATCTGAAAGTAAGACATCATTATTGTCTAATAAAAATTTTAAAACCTTAATTTGTTTTTCAGATTTTAAAACCTTGCATTCAATATCTTCATTTATTTCAAGCTCATTTTTTAATAATCTAACACTGTTTAAAGACTTTTCTTTAACTCGTTTTGAAACATCTTTTGTTCCTGTTCCTGGCGGAAGCATAAGTTTAATGCAATCAGATACATTGCAAAAGTATCTATTTGCCATCCATTTAGCTAATTCTATTTTCGGTTCGTCTATAAAATCCTTTTCTTCAACAGCAGCAATATCTTTCAGATTATCCCAATCACTTTTTTCTTTTATATTTACAACAAAACCTTCTTCAAGTTTTTTGATATTGCCAAACTTTACTAGCACACGACTACCAATATTAACTTTATCTTCCATATCAAACGGAATATTATAATCAAAAGTTTTATTTAGATTCTTAACATTACTATTTATTATAACCTCTGCTATCATTATTTCTCCTTTAATTTATTTGCTTTCGTAATTATAACAATTTTATATTTGTTTTTCAAGGCCATTGATTTTACAAACTTGCTTTTTTTCTAAAGATATGCTATAATTTACAACATATTAAATTTCATGTTTTATTAATACAGTGGTAATTTAATTGCTAATTAAATTATAATGGTCAGACACTGTATATCATAAATTTTATATTTAATTGATCTCTTATAACAATAATTTGTAAGGAGTGTTTTATGTATGTTCACAACAGTTGAAATTGAGGAGATTTACCAGAGTAACTGGAATGATAGTATTATTATTTCAGTTTATGAAAACGAAACATGTAAAAATTATGATAAGGCTATACTCTTTAACCCAAATGCTAGTAAAAGAACGCTTTTGAGAAAAATCTGTAGTTTATCTGACACAACCACTGATATGGTCTTGTTAATTGATAATATTGTTGACTTAACTCATATTGAAGCCTTTAAAATGCAGCAAAAAATTATCTTATCTACAAGTACAAAAACTATAACTATTCATTTATCTAAACAGCTGATAACTATTTTAGAAAAAATGAAATAAATCATCAAAAAGAGCCTGCCAAATTGGCAGACTCTTTTTAAAAATCATTTTCTTCATCACTTGATTCATGTTTAATAATATCCATAATAATATCAACTGTTTTCTCCAAGTTATTATTTTTCAAAACATAATCATACATGTCAATCTTAGATTCTTCATAATCTAATCTATTCAATCTTAAAGTAATTTCTTTTTCAGATGGCTTATCAACTCTATTTTCAAGTCTCTTACGTAAAACTTCTTTTGGAACTCTTAAGAATATAGTAACAACTTTTGTATCTTGTTTTAATAAATCTATTAATCTTTCAGTTCCATTAACATCCATGTCTTTTACTATTATCTTACCACTTTGAATTTTCTCATTCATAAGTTTTCTAGAAGTTCCATAATAATGTTCATGATGAACATCATATTCATATAGTTCTCCATCTTTTATCATTCTTTCAAATTCTTCTGTTGATACAAAATTGTAGATTACACCTGGAACATCTCCTGGTCTTTCTGGTCTATCAGTATAAGATGGCAATGATTCCACGTTTTCCATTCTTTTAATTAATTCTTTTTTTATGGTGTCTTTTCCTGCACCTGAAACTCCTGATAATAGTATTAACATACCTTCACCTTACCTTCTACAATTTCATCAGCTGCAAGTGATACAGTTGAAACATCGTCTGAATCTGTTAATACTTCACTTCCTTCTGCAATTTGTCTTGCTCTTTTAGATGTAGCAATTACTAATTTAAATCTGTTTTCTGTTTTTGTTAATAATTCTGTAACTGTTGGTTTTACTATCATTTTAAAACATCCCTTTCCTTTTATTAATTTATGAAGTTTTCCGCTTCTATTTTTTACTCAATATTTTGAATTTGTTCTCTTATGTCTTCCATAGCAGTTTTAACATCTATAGCTAAATTAGTAATTTCAAGTTTTACTGATTTAGATGCTATAGTATTAGTTTCTCTATTCATTTCTTGAATTAAGAAATCTATTTTCTTTCCAACTGGTTCTTTAGATTCTAGTAAACTTCTAAATTGCGCTATATGACTACGTAATCTTGTCAATTCTTCTTCTATTGAGCATTTATCGGCATATATAACAATTTCTTGAGATAATCTTGCTTCATCAACAACATCAGTTTGCAAGATTTCTTTTATTCTTTCCCTTAATTTTACTACATATTCTTCAATAAGTCCAGTAGTATTTGAAAAAATGCTATTTACAAGCTCTTCAATTTTATCAATTCGTGTTGAAAGATCTTGTTTTATTCTTTCTCCTTCAACTTCACGCATTTCAACAAAATTTGCTACTGCTTGATTAACACATTTTTCTAATTCCTGCCAAATAATGTTGCTTTCATCATCTACAATTTTTAATTGTAAAACATCAGGCATTTTAGTTATTTCTGTTACTCTAATTTTATCATCTAAGCCATTTTCATTAGCTAATTGTTTTAATTGATTTATATAATTCTTAGCCAACTCTTTGTTTATTATAACATCTTTACCTTCATCGCTATAATTATTAAATGTTACAAATACATCAACTTTTCCTCTTGATATATTGTTTGATATAATCTTTTTTATTTTTTCCTCAAAGCACATTATATTACGTGGTAGTTTAATTGAAATATCACTGTATTTGTGATTAACAGATTTTATCTCAACTATATATTCTCTTGAATTTTCTTCAAATTTGCTTCTTCCAAAGCCTGTCATACTTTTCATAACTTCTACCTCTATTTCTGAATTTAAGATTTATTCTTTGCCTATTCTTCAACTGTTTTCTTTTTCATTACAATATCTTTTATATCACTATTATCTTTTTTATATTTGTTTATACTTGTTATAGCTAATACAATTGATTTAAACATATAATATCCAGCTATCACAAAACTTATGTAATTGATTATTTGTCCTAATTGCTCGAAATGTAGTTTTGCAATATAAATCATACTTAAATTTGCTGCCCCAAAAACTAAGGTTTCAACTCCTATCAATGCAATTTTTGATTTATCTTTTTTATATGATATTTCTAAAATAACTATACCTATGGCTAAAATTCCTAGAGTCATAATCTTCAAATCTTTTTCTAATGTTTCTATTTCAATGTTTTTGCTTCCCATTATAGCTATTATTAAATATAGAACCATAACCATAGCTATTCCAATATTAATTAATATTTCTTTGATTATATTTTTTTTCTGCTTTTTATCAACTTTGTTTTCTATAGCTTCCCTTATTTCCTTTAAGCTAATTGTATCATATTTATGTTCATCGCTATTTTCCGTTTTTTTCTCATACTCTTTATTTAATTCTTCATTATTGTCTTTATCAGCAGTTTTGGCTTCAACATTTTTTTCATCATTTTCAATTATGGTTTCATTGCTTTTACTTTTCTTAATTTCTCTATCATCAATTTTTACTTTTTGCTTAGTCTCTGACTTTTCTGGTAATTTTTCTGTAGTTTTGCTTGTTATTTTACTAGTTGTTTTTCTTGTTGTTTTCCCAGTTGTCTCACCAGCTGTTTTGCTTGTTGTTTTTTTGCTTGTATTTTCAGCTGATTTTTTACTTACCTCACTTTCAACCTTATTTTTTACTGAACTACTTGCTTTTTTAGATTGAGTTTTGTTTACACTGCCAGATGTCTTTTGTGCTGTTTTACTTGTATTTTTAGTAGTTGTTGTCTTACCTTTAGGCTTTGCCTTGCTAGTAGATGTTTCCTTACTAGTGGTCGTCTTATTAACTGGCTTTTCTGTTATTTTTCTCTTAGTTTCTTTTTTTACATTCTCTTTTTTCTCTCCATCGGCAACTTTTTTATTTGTTTTTTCTTTAACTTCACTCATATTAATTTTCATTCCTTTCGAATTCATACATAATAATACTTAGTAAAGAAATAGCAACTGTTTCAGTTCTCAAAATTCTATTTCCTAAACTTACAACTTTGGCACCATTTTGGCTCATATATTCTACTTCTGAAATATCAATTCCACCTTCAGGTCCAATTATTATTGCTATATTTAAATCTGATTTATTTTCGGTTATATTTTTTTTCAAAACTTCCTTAAGATAGTTTTCTTTTTCATTTTCATAACATAATATTACCAAATCATATTGAGAAAAATCTTCTGTAATTTCCTTAACACTTTTTACATTACAAACCTCAGGTATTATATCTCTACCACTCTGTTTTGCTGCTACTTCAGCAATTTTTTTCCATCTTTCAATTTTCTTTATTCTGTCTTTTCCATCTAATTTTACAACACATCTTTTCATCTCGATTGGTGTAATTTTTGCTACACCCAATTCAACCGATTTTTGAATAATAAGTTCCATCTTATCTGCTTTTGGCAATCCTTGATAGATATGAACTTTTACATTAGATTCTGCTGTATCATTGTATTTTTCAAGGATATCACAAATAATTGTTTCCTGTTCAAATCTATTTATACTAACCCTATAATTCTCTGAATTTACACTGTCACATACATTAAATGTATCTCCACATTTCATTCTTAAAACATTTTTTATGTGATTAACATCATTACCTGTAATTCTAATTTCACCATTATCTACTTGTTTACTATCAACAAAAAATTTTGGCATACACAATCTCTCTTTCCTTAATTTGTCATAATTATACCATAATGCCCGTTTTTTGTCTAGGTTGAAATAAAATAATCACCATCAAAAAAAGTCGTGTATTTTTACACGACTTTTTTGCTTATTATTGAAGTTTAGTTCCGCATTCTCCACAGAATTTTGCTCCTTCATTTATTTTTGCTCCACAATTTGGGCAGAATTTTCCTTCTGGTTTCTTAGTTCCACATTCTCCACAGAATTTTCCTGTTACTGTATTACCGCATGTTGGGCAAACCCATCCATTTGTATTATCTGCAGCAGGTACTGATTCTGTATTATTTTCAACTGGAGTTTCTGTTACTTCTGGCGCAACTGGTTGTTGTGTTGGTTGTGGTTCAGCAGCTGGTGCTGGGGCTACAGGTGTATCTGGTTGTAATGGATTTCCTGTTGGTTGGCTAGTTGTTTGAGCAGGATTAAATGCATTTTGCATTACACTATTTCCCATACCTCCTGACATCATATTCATCATA
>ODAI012532468.1_pt1 | contig 24998 bp, 22 predicted proteins | sample 1539321 | NCBI WGS metagenome assembly ODAI01 (sample SAMN02144231, study PRJEB22623) | gut metagenome | biome: sheep rumen | host: Ovis aries | place: New Zealand
GAACGTAATGTAATGAAGTGAGCGAATAGTCAAGCCCCCAAGGGCGAAAATTGACGATTTTAAATAAGAGGAAAATTTGCACCCTTGCACTGAAAGTGAACGCAGCAGAGCGGAGTGAACGAAAGTGCAAGCCTCAAAGGTGCAAAATTGACGATTTTAAATAAGAGGAAAATTTCGCCCCTTGACGTATGAGCGAACGTAATGTAATGAAGTGAGCGAATAGTCAAGCCCCCAAGGGCGAAAATTGACGATTTTAAATAAGGAGGTTTATTGAAATGCAGATAGTTACACCAAAACAAATGGCTAAAATTGAAGAACGTTCCGAACAGCTCGGTGTAAGCAAAAAGGAACTTATGCTCAATGCAGGCAGACAGCTTGCAAAACTCATCGATACAAGCGCACAAAGGGAAAAAGGCGGAAAACCTGCTGATACCCATGTGGTATTCCTTGCAGGTGCAGGAAATAACGGCGGTGACTGCTATGCCGCTGCAAGCGTATTGTCATATATGGGCTATAAAATTACTGTCATAGTCCTCGGAGGAAAACCTTCAACCGCCCTTTCAGTTGAAATGTTTGAACTTATGCCAAAGGATATGGTAAGTGTCATCAACGGCTATAAGGGCGAAAATGTCGAGGCTGCCATAGAAGCCGCCGAACTTGACTATATGAGCGTTTCTCCCGTTCAGGCATCGGAAATACTGAATAATGGTGAACTTAATGCAGTCGATAAGATAATTTTAAGGGAAAGACAGAGAATGTATTCAATCCGTGAAGCAGTCGTAAATGCGGATATCCTCGTTGACGGTGTTTTCGGAACAGGTTTCCGTGGTCAGCTTGACAAGGATATGGTAGCTATCTTCTCAATAGGCACAAGCGCATATAAAATATCAGTAGATGTCCCCAGCGGCGGAAACTGCTCACAGGGTACTGTTTCAAACGGTGTTTTCAAGGCTGATGAAACTATAACTTTCGGCTACATAAAAACAGGTATGTCACAGTATCCGCTTAAAAAATACTGCGGAAAAATAACCCTCGCAGATATAGGTATACCTGCATCAGCTATCGAAATTACCGAAAATGACAGAAAATATTTCCGCATCGAAAGACAGCACCTTATAGGATTCCCCCCGGAAAGACAAAGGGATTCACATAAGGGAAAGTTCGGCAGAGTTCTTGTAATCGCAGGAAGTTCGTCAATGAGAGGTGCTGCGGCACTTGCAGCCATGGGCGCACTCAGAAGCGGTGCGGGAATAGTTCAGGTTGCATCAGTCGAAAAATGTGTCGATACCGTTGCAGTAATCGCTCCCGAAGCTATATATACCGAAATGGAATGTGATGACTACGGATATATGCTTTTCGATGACAATAAAAAACGACTTGCCGAAATGGTCGCAAGTGCAGATGCAGTTGTCATAGGCTGCGGAATGGGCGTTACAAATGATACCTCCGAAATTACAAAATATGTCGTCCAGAATGCAAGAGTTCCCGTAATTGTTGATGCTGACGGAATAAATTGTATTGCTGATGACATAGATATATTAGTGAACAAAAATACGGAAGTTATAATAACTCCTCACCCCGGAGAAATGGCAAGACTTTTGAAATGCGATGCCGCCATGATAAACGAAAACCGTATAACCGTAGCCGAAAAATATGCCGAAAAATTCAATATAACAGTTGTCCTCAAAGGTGCGGGAACTCTCGTTGCAAACAGCAGGGAAACCGCTGCAAATCATACGGGCAATGCAGGCATGAGCAGAGGCGGAAGCGGTGATGTCCTCGCAGGAATTATCGGTGCAATCGCCGCTCAGGGCTATAACTGCTTTGATGCAAGCTGTGCAGGCGTGTATATTCATGGTCTTGCAGGAGATGAGGCTGAAAAGAAACTCGGTCAGGAAGCAATGCTCCCAAGAGATATTATAGATAATCTCTCGGACGCATTCAGAATATTAAAGGATAAACATAAAAAATAATAAGTAAGCTGTTATAATCAGCGAAAACCAAGGAATGTAAAAAGTCTTATATTTTAATATGGAGCTGATATTATGAAAAGACTTATTACATTTGCGGCAGCTTTAACGCTGGCAGTTTGTTCCGTTTCATGCAGTATGCCGACATCAGGCGGAAGTTCGGCAAGGGAAAACGGTCTGAGCTGTTCTTTCGGTTCGCCTATGGAACTGACCCTCGATGACATGAATGCAGAGGGCGAAATCAGAAGAATGGGTGACGGTGAATGGAATATAGAGTTTTCATCTCCGAATACTCTCAGCGGAGTTGAACTCTCTTTCAGTGAGGGAAGCGTTACAGCAAGCTATAAGGGACTTAATTTCTCTGTCCCGAAATCCGCTCTCCCCGTCAAGGCTATGATATTGAATCTGATAGAGGCGGTCGATTCAAATGCAAAGCTTGATAAACTCAACGGCAGCGAAAAAGAAGGTCTGCTCGAAATAACAGGCACTCTTGAAGGCGGAGACTACATTCTTAAAGTTGACACAGACGGGTATATATCCGAATTTGAAATGCCCAACAATAAGCTTAAAATAGTATTTACGGACGTAAACACAATAACAGTGCCGTCACAAACCGAAAATTCTATAATGCAGACCGCTCCGCACACAGAGGAGGTGACGACACAATAAAAAGGAGTTAAAAACATGAAAAAATTTATCTCAATGGTTTCAGCGGCAGCAATTGCAGTTTCAGCAACAGCCGCAGCAGTATTCACATCATCACCTGCACAGGCAGCAGATGACGAAATAAAAATAATGTGCATAGGCGACTCAATTACTGACGGCTACGGAATAGCAGGTTCATACAGAAAGTTTCTGTACAACGGTCTGACCGAAAAAGGTTACAATATCGACATGATAGGTTCAAAGACGGGCTGGAGTACAACCTATACAGGTGAAAACGGCGAAAGCTTTGACTATGATGATGACAATACAGGTTACAGCGGTTATGCCGTAAAAGCATACAGCGGCAGAAGCGGAATCTATGAAACCCTTATCGAGACAGACTGTCTTTCACAGAATCCCGATATAGTTATTCTTCAGATAGGAACGAATAATATCATAGACAATCACGACATGGACGAAAATTTAAACGACTTGGATACGCTTGTAAGCTATATACTGGAAAATATCCCTGAAAGTTCAACACTTTTCGTCACAACAATTCCCGACCTCGACCCCAACAGAAGCGATGTATACAGCTGGTTCGGAAATTACAGACATTCCGCAGACTGGCAGACACAGTATGACGATGAAACAGCAGAATTGAATGTCAAGGCAAATATTGTAACTTACAATGAAAGACTTACTTCATATATTTCTGAAAGAAATCAGAAAGGCGACAATATCCGCCCTGCGAATGTAAATTCTGCAATAACTGACGTAAAAACCCAGCTTGCTGACGGTGTTCACCCGAATAATATCGGTTACAAGGCTATGGGAGAATACTGGACAGGAATAATTGACAGCTATCTCAGCGGAAAATCTCCCGAAGAACAGCCCGTAACTGAAACTACTACCGAAACCGCAACAGAAACAACTACCACCGAAACTTCCACTGTCACAACAGAAACAACTACTGCCGAAACTTCCACCACCGCAACAGAAACTATCACCGCTGAAATCACAACAGAGACAACAACGGAATATATCCCCGAAAGATATTATTACAGCGTTTCCGACCTCGTAAAGCTGACAAAATATGTTCTCAATGAGAAAAATTCCATAACAGCAGAAGAATCCGAAGCCTATGACCTTATAAAAGACGGACAGCTTGATGTATTTGATGTTATAATCATGCGTGACGAGATACTTAAAAAATAATCATAAAAGCTTCGGAATTTTCCGAAGCTTTTTGACAAGGAGTAAATATGAAATATATAAAAGTTTTAACAGCTATTTTCCTGACAGCGTTAATGTCCGTGGGCTGTGCGGATATCCCCGAAACAGAATCTCAGCAGTCACTTGTAATATATACAAAAGCCCCCGAAGAATCGCAGGCTGAATCAATGACCGAAGAAGTTAAAGAATTACAGGTTGAACCGCCAACAGAAGAATTTTCCGACCTTGAAATTGAACCGCAGACAGACCTGATAATTGAACAGATAACCGAACCTGAAACTTTTGCGGACTATGATGATAACAGCTATGTTGAATATCATTTCAGAAATCAGAAATTGCTTAATCAGCATTTCCAGAAACATGGCAGAGAATTTGCAGATGATTTCAATTATCAGTCCGCAGAGGAATACGAAAAGGGCGCAAGTGATGTAATAAACAATACTTCTGCACTCTATAAAACTGAGGCAGAGGACGGTGACGGAATTTACTATATCGAAAGTACAAATGAATTTGTTGTGCTTTCCACTGACGGTTATATAAGAACCTATTTCAGACCCGACAAGGGAATAGACTATTTCAACAGGCAGTGATAAAAATGAATCAGATATTACCTTATCTGCGTGAAAAAACAGGAAAACTTACATCTTCCGCAGGAGTATACATAATGAAAAATGCTGACGGGAATATAATATACATCGGCAAAGCAAAAAATTTAAAAAACCGTGTGACAAGCTATTTCCGTGAACACCCCGACCATACCCCTAAAGTTGCGGCTATGGTATCGAATGTATATGACTATGATTTCATAGTGACCGACAGCGAATATGAGGCACTTCTTCTTGAATGTAGTCTTATAAAACAGCATAAGCCTAAATATAATATACTCCTGAAAGATGACAAGGGCTATCACTATATAAGAATATCAGATGATGAATACCCACGCATAACAGCAGAAAAAAATACTCAGCAGAACGGAACATATTTAGGACCTTATACAAGCGGATTCATAGTAAGGGAAACCGTAAATGAAGCAAATAAAGTTTTCATGCTCCCGACCTGCGGAAAAAAATTCGGACGGAATATAAAACCAAGCCGCCCTTGTCTGAATTATCATATAAAAACCTGCATGGGAGTCTGTACAGGAAAAATAAGCCGTGAAATATATCTCAGTGCCGTGAATCAGGCAATAGATTTCATAAAGACGGGAAGTTCACAATCTGTTGAAAGAATGGAGCAGGAAATGAATAAAGCCGCTGAAAATCTTGATTTTGAAAAGGCGGCTGTACTGCGTGACAGAATTATCGCAGTAAAAAAAGTTTCCGAAAAACAGAAAATAATCAACAACGGTGTAAATTCCGCAGATGTGATAGGAATTGCGGAATTTTATGACGGAGTATATATATCCGTTCTTATTTACCGTGAAAACCGACTTTATGACAAGGCAGTATTTGAATTTGAGAAAATTGACAAAGAGGAAGATATATTGAATACGTTCATGGTACAGTTTTATCATGGCAGGGAGGATATTCCGAAAAATATAATTATCGACCATATCCCCGAAGATATTCTTCTCATAGAGGAAATGCTTGAAAAAAAAGGGCATAAAGTTAAAATACATCAGCCGAAAAAAGGTAAATTATATGAACTTTTAAGGCTTGCGAAAAATAACAGCGCAGAATATGCCGCCCTTAAAAATAACAGGACAGGCAAGGAAATAATTGCCCTCGAACAGCTCGCTAAAAGTCTCGGACTTGACAAGCCGCCTGAATATATTGAAGCCTATGATATATCGAATCTTTCATCTGAGTCAATGGTTGCGGGAATGGTAGTCTTTGAAAACGGCAGACCCCTCAAAAAAGCCTATAAGCGTTTCACGATAAAGGAACAGGCTTATCAGAACGATTACGGCAGTATGTATGAAGTGCTGAAAAGACGTTTAATGCATATTGTAAATCAGGAGGGTGATGAATATTTCAGACGCACACCCGATTTGATACTTCTTGACGGCGGTAAAGGTCATGTAAATACCATTACTCCTATAATAAAAGAACTCGGTCTGAATATCCCTGTATTCGGAATGGTAAAGGATAACAAGCACCGCACAAGGGCTATCGCCGCAGGCGGAAAGGAAATTCAGATAAATCAGCTTAAATCCGTCTTTAACCTCGTAACACGCATACAGGACGAAGTACACAGATATTCTGTAAGCTATATGCATTCCAGACACAATAAGAAAACCTATACATCACAGTTACAGAAAGTAAAGGGAATAGGCGAGAAAAAAGCCGCTAAACTCATGCTTGAATACAAGACAAAAGAAAATCTTATGCAGGCATCTGCGGAGGAACTCTCCCGTACAGCAGGAATAAATCAGGAAACAGCCCTTGAATTATGGAAATTCATACAGGAGGAATTTTAATGAATAAAATAAAAGCAATAATTGCAGCAGCACTGTTATGTATTTGTCCGATAAATTTTATGAATACTTATGCATATTCATTCACTCAGGAGGAAATAAACAGTTCTCAGATAAAACCACAGCTTTCGCTTTCAAAGATAAATATTTCGGAATCAAAGGCAAAGGAAAACCCCGAAGTAAAAATATCACTCACTTTAAGCGGTGCGGAGGGGGAATATTCTTCCGCAGAAATATGGACATCTTTTGACAGCAGGCTTACAGTCAAAAAGAACAGCGAAACAGGCGAAAATTATTTTGAAAAAGGATATGCTTTCAAGAATTTCACCATACACGGCGGTTCAGCATCATATTATGACAACGCAGGCGGAGTTATAAAAGACCTCAACGGCATAAGAATAATAGGTGCAAACGGAAATGATGAAGGTCTTGACGGAGTTGTATTCACAACTACTGTAACTCTCCCTGATGATGTCAAGGAGGGAGATGTATTTCCGCTAAGAATCGTCCGTATTACAAGAGAAAATGCAAACAATGACTATGTAAACAGTGTCCTCACAAATTCAGACAATGATAAAGCAGGTCAGCTTATGAGCGAATGGCTTTTCACAAACGGTCTTAACGACGGCTTTATACAGATAACAGGGGAGACAGAAACCATGTACGGTGATGTAAACCTTGACGGAAAGGTGAGTATTTCCGATGCTGTAAGAATATTGCAGTATGTTTCAAATACTTCAAAATATCCGCTTGACGAACAGGCTATGGACAATGCAGACGTATTTAACAGAGGTGACGGAGTTACTGCAAATGATGCAGCATCTATCCAGAGACTTGATGCAGGCGTTATAAATTCTCTGCCCGAATCATAATAAAAAAATCTCAGGAGAAATCCTGAGATTTTTATTTATACTATTTCTGCATCAGTCAACTGACAGTAGGTATAAACGCCCTCTTTGTAGCAGTGGAAATTTCCCACAACGGTTATTTCAGTATCAAGTGCAGGGTAATCATCGGGATATTTGCGTTCATCTTTAAGGACAAATTCAATAGCCTGACTGCAACAGGCTGATATGTCGCTGACGCTTACTGAGAAATATTCTTTTCCCGTATTGGCATCTTTGAAGTAACTGAAAGGACCTTTTACCTTTACGCTTTTGCCTGTATATTCATCTGATTTATACACCATATCATAAACCTGAGCGTATATCATAGATGAACTGAGAGCAGTGAGGTCGATATCCACATGATTATTCATAAGATTAACTGTGTCAAATTCTTCTGAGGCTGAGATATTGCTGTCTGACGATGATGTTTCTTCAACCACGACTGCGTTTACATTTCCGCATGAGGTGAGGAGGGAAAGTGAGGTTATGGCTGATAAAATTTTAGCCGTTATAGTTATATCTTTCATCTTTTTCTCCAATCTCAACTATTTCAGCATCTATAAGCTGACAATAAGTTACTGCATATTCTTCATATGAATTGAATGTTCCCGTTACGGTTATTTCTGTTGCAGGGTCGGGGTAATCGTCGGGGTATTTATGTTCGCCGTTGAGGACGAACTCTATGCCCTGACCGCAGCAAGCACCTGCATCGGGGATATAAACTGAAAAATACTGTTTTTCAGCGGGGTCTTTGTAGTATGAAAAAAGACCTTTTATTCTGAAAGTTTTGCCTGTATATTTTTCGGGATTCATCATCATGTCAAAAACCTGACCGTACATTACATTTGCGCTCAGGTTTGTAAGGTCATAGTCAAAGCCGTCATTACTGAGGTCGTCAGGGACTGTTTCACCGTCAACAACTATTTTTTTAGCCTCTGTGACTTCTTCTTTGCGGTCGCTTTCGGCAGTTATGGACAAATCCGCACTTCCGCAGCCAGTAAGAAATACAGTGAGGAGAATAAGAGATATAAATTTTTTCATCATGCCCTCCTTATTCTTGAAATTGCCCAGAATACAAGGAATACAGCTATATCAGCGGTAACTATCGTTGAACCCACGGGGGTGGAGGCAAGTATTGATATAATTATTCCTGTTCCTGCACAATATACAGATATTACAGCCGAACATATTATAACGCTCCTGAAACTCTTGAAAACTCTCATCGCAGAAAGTGCAGGGAATATGATAAGTGCCGAGATGAGGAGCGAACCTACAAGATTCATGGCGAGTACGATTATAAGAGCCGTTATAATTGCAATAAGAAGATTGTAGCCGTCCGCATTTATACCAGTAGCCTTTGAGAAACTTTCATCAAAAGTTACAGCAAATATTTTGTTATAAAATATTACAAATACGGCAAGAACTACAACTGCCATTACTGCACATACTATTACATCACTTGTTTTAAGTGTGAGGATTGAAGTAGAGCCGAAAAGCGTACTGCACACATCTGTTGATATATTTGAAGAAGTCGGAAACAGATTCATAAGCATATATCCGAGGGCGAGCGCACCTACAGAAATCATGGCGACAGCAGCATCGCCTTTTATTTTTGTATTCTGCCCTGTCCGCAGTAAAAGCACAGCGGATATTACGGTTATAGGCATAATTATCAGCATATTGTTGCTGGTGAATCCCAATACTGAGGCAATAGCCATAGCTCCGAATGCAACGTGTGAAAGTCCGTCGCCTATGAATGAAAATCTTTTAAGTACAAGTGTAACTCCGAGCAGAGATGAGCAGAGTGCTATGAGAAGTCCTACTATAAGGGCATATCTTACAAAGGGAAACTTAAAATATTCAATTAAAGTATTTAATATATCATTCATTTTCAGCGACCTCCGTTTCGAGAAATGATTTACCTATACGGCTGTTGAGGTAGTCCTCTTTTTTGCCGAAAAATAACTGTTTTTTACCGATATGGAGGATATGGCTTGCATATTTCACAGCGGCATTCATATCGTGGGAGACCATGATAATAGTTATACCGTCCCTGTTGAGTTTGTAAATCATTTCATAGAGTTCACCCTGAGCCTTCGGGTCAAGACCGGTAACGGGTTCATCGAGCAGGAGCATTTTCTGAGTAGCGCACAAAGCCCTTGCAAGCAGAACTCTTTGTTGCTGACCGCCTGAAAGTTCACGATAACAGCGTTTTGCGAGGTCAGTAATACCGAGCTGTTGCATAGCTTTTTCGGCGAGTTTTTTTTCTTCGTTGTTGAAAAAGGGTCTGAAACCTGTTTTTGCGAGACAGCCTGACAGGACTATTTCCCTGACAGAAGCGGGGAAATCCTTTTGTACAGGGGTTTGCTGTGGGAGATAGCCTATTTCGGTAGCCTTGAAATTGTTGCACCATTTTATTTCGCCGCTTATCTGTGGTTTAAGACCGAGCAGGGCTTTTATGAGGGTAGATTTTCCAGAACCGTTTTCACCGAGAATACAGAGATAATCGCCGCTGCAAACGGTGAAATCGAGTTTTTCGGTAACGATATTTCCTTCATAGCCGAGGGCGGCATTTTTACAAACAATCTGTTCACTCATTGATTAAGCGCACCTTCTATTATATCATAATTTCCAAGCATTATAGACAGGTATGACATACCTTTTTCAGCCTGTTTGCTTGTGACTGACTGAGCGGAATTGAGGACTTCAATTCTCTGGTTACTGACGGTAGTATTTTCGATTATAGCGTCTGCGATAGTAGTGTCTGAGCTTTCGAGGATATATACCACATGGGTTTTGAAGTAATCCACTTGTTTTGCGAGGGCGACAATATCGTCATACTGTGCAGTTGCGGCAGTGCCGCAGGTTTTAAAGGGAGCATAGCAAAGAATGTTATAATCGGCTTCAAAATAGCTGAAAGGGTATCTGTCACCGAAAATTAGTGCGTGTTTTTTACATTCGTTGAACATAAGGCGAAATTCCTTGTCGAGGGCAGCGAGTTTATTGATGTAAGATTCGAGGTTTGATTTGTAATAATCCGCATTATTCGGGTCATACTGACATATTACATCTGCAATTGCTGTGCAGAAAGTCTGAGCGTGTTTAAGGGAAAGCCACGGGTGTTCCTCATAGAGCGGTTCGGGAATAGTGGTAGGTTCGGTAGTTTCCTCAACCGGGTCGAGGGCTTTTCGGCTTCTGACTCTTTCACGTTCGAGTTCTATTGCGCTGTCTCCGAGTATAGCGAGGAGATTTATAACAGTAATATTATTATTGGGAACTTGGGCGAGGGCTTCATCGACCCATTTTTCCGATTCACCGCCCACATACATAAGTATATCGCAGTTTTTGATTTTATTGACTGCATCTGCATCGGGCTGGTAGTGGTGCATATCTATGCCGTCACCGAGCAGGTAGGTAAGGCTCACATTTTTTTGATATTTGCCGAGAATTTCCCTGCACCAGTCATATTCGGGAAATACAGTACAGACAATATTCAGTTTATCGCCCGAATTGACGGTATTTCTTTTAGGGGTACAGCCACAGAGGAAAAAGGCTGCAAAAAAGAATACCAGTACAGCAGAAACAAATTTTTTGAACATATATATACCTCTTTTTCAACCTTACAAAACTGATAATCATTTTCAAATCAAATTATATCACAGGTAATCATAAAAGTCAACAGTAATCTTTTTGTTATATTTGTTTAGTTTTGCAGCAGCAGGCGCAGTGTACGGAAGATGCGCCGTTTGCTTTCAACAGAGATGAAATTTCTGCCAGCGTACTTCCCGTAGTGCAGATGTCATCAATAAGTATAATATTTTTATTTTTAATTTTTTCCTTATTCAGGGGGGCAAAAGCGTCAATAAGGTTCACACGCCTTTCTTTTCCCGAAAGGAGTTTCTGTTCCGAAGTTCTGCGTGTTTTCACGATTAAATCACCTGCAACGGGGATATTCATGACCGCCCCTGTTTCGGCAGCTATGAGGAATGACTGGTTGAAACTGCGTTTTCTGCGGTCTTTGGGGTACATCGGTACAAAAGTTATCATATCCGCAGATATATTTTCGGAAATCAGTTTTTCTGCGAGGGAATTTCCGAGTGCATAGGCGGCATTTCCGCATATGCCGTTTTTCAGGAGAAATATTGCAGGTGAAATATTTTCGTTATATTCATACACAGCAGAAAATCCGTCTGCATTGGGGATATAGACATCACCCGAAAACAATTTCAGTTTGCTTTCACATTCCTTGCAGAATTTCATGTTACAGTCTATAAAATCTCCGCACACAGGGCATCTTGTTGGATAGAGAAGATGAAGTACAGGATTTATTATACGGCGGTATTTTATCAGAAATACATATAAAGCTGACACTTTATCATACCATTGTAGAGTTTTCTGCGCTTCCTTGCTTTAAAGCCGAAAAACTGTTCAAACTGTTCATGGGGAGATATAACATAACTCTGCATATTTCCGCCTTTTCCGAGGACTTTTCCCATAATTTTGTATATATTTTCGGCTTCACGCAGTTCGAGGAGTCTTTCACCGTAGGGAGGATTGCATATAACAGTTGAATTTTCGGGCTGTCTGAATTTTGAAATATCAGCCTGTTTAATTTCTATTTTTGACAGCACGCCTGCTTTTTTTGCGTTGTCGAGTGTGAGGGCGACAGCGGCATCGTCTATATCAGCACCTATTGCATGAAATTCGGAAGATTTGTCGATATTTGCGAAAGCTTTTTCTCTTTCTTCCTGCCAGATTTTCGGGTCGATGCAGTTCCAGTTTTCGGCGGCGAATTTTCTGCGTATGCCAACAGGAATTTTAAAAGCTTTCAAAGCCGCTTCAATGATGAGAGTACCGCTTCCGCAGAAAGGGTCACATACAACGCTGTCGGGGCGGACTCTTGCGAGGTCAACGATACCTGCGGCAAGAGTTTCCTTAATGGGGGCGGCATTTGAATTTTTCCTGTAACCTCTTTTATGCAGACCTGCACCGCTTGTATCGAGATATATTGTGACTATATCCTTGAGGATACTGAATTTTATCTGTACAGTTGATTCGTTCTCATCGAACCAGCTTATGCCGTATTTTGATTTAAGTCTTTCGACAACAGCTTTCTTGACTATGGACTGACAGTCAGGGACGCTGTGGAGGGCTGAACTGAGGGAATAGCCTTTTACGGGAAAAGCATCATTTTTCCCGATAAATTTTTCAAATTCTATTGCTTTGACACCCTGAAAGAGTTCCTCAAAGGTTACAGCCTTAAATTCTGCGAGCTGTATGAAAACTCTTTCTGCGGTAGAAAGGCATATATTTGCACGGGCAACGGTATTCATATCGCCTGAAAAAGTAATTTTGCCGTCACTTACAACTATATCAGTACCGTTTATCTTGTTTATTTCGTATTTCAGAACGCTTTCAAGTCCGAAATGGCACGGACAGCATAATTTTAATGTATTATCCAAAAAAACACTCCTTGTATATCAGTTGTCGGAAATCAAAGGTCATAACACATGACCGCTGATTTCTGACAGCTAAAAAGCTGTAAAATTTATAATGGAGAACCTGTCCACGTTTTTCACATGGACAGGTTCGGTATATTATTGTTTTTTGGCGTAATTACCAGAACATTCCGCCTGCATCGTAACCGCCGCCGTCAACAGCGTAGCCGCCTCCTGCATCATAGCCGCCGCCACCGTCAACAACATAGCCGCCGCCGTTATCGACATAACCGCCGCCTGCGTTGGGGTCAACGGCATAGCCGCCTCCTGCATTGGGGTCAACATATGCGCCTGCATTGGGGTCAGCAGCGCCGCCGCCTGCATTGGGGTCAACATATGCGCCTGCATTGGGGTCTGTATAGCCGTTATCAGCAACACCTGCATTTGCATTGGGGTCAGTGTAGTTATTCCACTGGTTATAGTTGTTGTAGTCGTAGTTATTGTTATTATAGTTTGTATTGTTATTTGTATTATTGTTACTGCTCACATATCCGTGAGTACCTGTACATACGGGAGCATTTGAAGGTTTCCAGTAACCTGTAATACCCTTGGGACAGTAGTCGCCTGCAATCATACCCGTAGCAGTACACATGGGAGCAACGATTACAGAGGGATTTTCGTCGAAATCCGCAGGGGTATCGTTGAAATTGTTTTCGATATAGTCACCGACAGCAGCTTTCCATATATCAGCCGAATGGAGTGAAGTCGGGAGCTGGAGTTTTTCATTGTAATACTTGTATCCGACAGTGATACCGCTTACGAAATCTCTTGTAAGACCGACGAAAGTGAGGTCATACCAGTTATCGGTAGTACCTGTTTTACCGCATACGACTTTATTGTTAAGCTTTGCGGACATACCTGTACCGTTATCTATTACGTTTTTGAGGAGTCTGTTCATAACCCATGCAGTTTCACTGCTTACAGCTTCTCTTGCGTTGCCGTCATTCTGGTAGATAATAGTGTGGTTGCTGTCCTCGATTTTGGAAACTATATGGGCTTCATTGTAGATACCGTGATTTCCGTAGGGGATATATGCATTTACGAGGTTTTCGAGGGTTACACCGAATGTAAGCGCACCAACGGTAAGAGGTGAAAGGTCCTCGTCATCGGGGTCAAGTTTAAGACCCATTCTGTCCTTACAGAATTTATAAACTTCATGAGGAGTAAGTTCCTCACACAGATGAGCGGGGGCAGTATTGAAAGACTGCTGGAGCATATAGTAAACGTTGTAGGTTGCATTTGAAAGGCTTATGATGTTATCGGTAGAATAGTTTGTAGGCCAAGGCTTTCCGTCAATTTCCTTTATGGCACTGTCCTTAATCTGAGTACCCCAGTGGATATAGTCAGTTTCAAGGGCAAGACCGTAGGTTGAGATAGGTTTCATGGTAGAGCCGACCTGTCTTGTTTCGGTTACTGCGAAACTTGTGGAAAGAGAAGTATCTTTTTCGCCCCAGTCGCCTATGAGAGATTTTACAGAGCCGTCATAATTGAGGGCGATAAAGCCGATATGTGGGAGATATTCCTCAAAGTTTCCGTCATCGTCAATATCAACCCATTTTCTTACGAAGTCAGCGGAAACGAGGTTATTGATATCCTTGAAACGCTCCTCCATAAATTCCTGCATCTTGTCGTCAAGTGTTGAATACACTCTGTAACCGCCCTTGTTTATACGTCTTATAGCTTCCTGAAGGTCGATATTGTACTGACTCATGAGGTAGCCTGCGGCTTCATACATCATGGCATCGACTTCCCATGTATAAATTTTCTGGGAGGCTTCCATTTCGTCGATATCGCTTTCGGGGTGGAGTTTCTTGTATTCTTCCGAGTCGGTATAGATTATGTCGGTATTGAGGTATTCCTGATACTCGTCATAGGTTATTGCACCGTTGTTATATATTTTGGAGAGAACATATCTTGAACGGATTTTATTGTTTGCTCTGCCGTCAACGATGAGGTTTCCTTCCTCGTCATAGGTTTCAACGAAAGGACCGTAGAACTGCGGGCTTTGCGGGATAGATGCAAGCACAGCCGCTTCGGGGGTAGTCAAATCCTCGACATTTTTTCCAAAATAACGTGTAGCGGCGAGCTGTATGCCGTTTATAGGACCTCCGAATCCGATATAGTTGAGATATTCTTCAAGGATTTCGTCTTTGGAGTAAGTTTTTTCGAGCTGCATCGCACTGAATATTTCACGGATTTTACGCTGCGGGGAGTATTCGTCATCGCCCGTGAGGTTTTTGATAAGCTGCTGGGTAATAGTCGAACCACCTTGCTGGGTATTGTAAATATGGAGGAACATATTTATAAAGGCGGCGAATGTACGCTTATAGTCAACGCCGTCATGGGTATAGAAACGTTCGTCCTCGGTATAGACGAAAGCGTCACGGACATTCTGCGGTATACGGTCAATGGAAACGGGTATTCGCTGAACGTCTGTCTTGATGCTCTGGAGGACGACGAGTTCCTTCTCGCCTTTTTCGTTTGTTTTGTTGCCGTAGAAGTAGGTATCGCTTCCTGATTCAAGTTCCTGAAGGGTAATATTTGTAGCGTCCTCCATGAAGTCGAGGACGTATACTGTAAGGGCAGTGGCGACTATTGTGCCTGTTATTACCATTACGAGGAAGAGTGAGAGCAGGGTTGTGGCGATGACCATGAAGAATTTTTTAAGAACGGTAAGGAAGATGTTCTTTTTCTTCTTCTTTTTTGGTTTCTTTTTTGTGCGAGCCGTCTGCGGGGCGGTATTGTAGTAATACTGCTGGGAATTTTCGGTATTGAGCTGATAGTTCTCGTCCGCATTCGGAACGGCAGCCTGCTGGAAGCTGTCATTGAGATTGTTGTTATCCATTTTTGTTCGGCTGCATCTCCTTTCAGAACAAAATTATACATTGTAATTATAACATATTATTTTGAATTTGTTAAGCCCCTGTAAAAAAATTCGTGATTTTGTATAATACATAGATTTAAGGCAACAATAATTACAGTAATTTCAGCAAGGAGCGATAAAAATGTTCAAAAGAATTGACAAAAGGATTTATTTCACGATTATGGCGGCACTGACTATATCGGGATTTATAGTCATATGCACGCTCGGACAGTCTCTGCACCGCCAGAAAATAGCCTCAAAGACCAATGCAGCCGCAGAGGATTTGCAGCAGCCTGTATGTATTGTCCGTGAATACAAGGGGAGAATAGGCATATTCAAGGGCGGCAGCGATGCGCCTTACAGGGTGATAGACTATGATACGGGGCTTTTGTCGGAATTTGACCGCTTACAGCTTGAAGAGGGGATAGTAATGGAAACGGAGTATGAACTTAACAGATTCATAGAGGACATAGCGACATAATTATTTCTTTTTCTTTTTTCTTACAGAGAATCCGAAGTCGCCGAGTTTTCTTCCGAGTGCGAAATATTCTCCGTGGGAATAGGCGGCAAGACCGCACTGCTGTAAATTGAGCTTGTTTTTGCTGTCGATATATTTTTCATCGACATCAATGCCGACTATTTCGGCGAGAAACATGGTATGTGAACCGAGCGGTTTTATTTCGGTGACTTTACATTCAAGGCTGACGGGACATTCTTCAATTATGGGGGCGGAGATTTCATGCGACGGGAGGGCATGAAATCCGCAGGCTTTGAATTTATCGGTATTTCTGCCGCTTTTCACGCCGCAGAAATCAGTTTTTTTAATCATGGCGGAGGTTGTCAGATTTATGACAAATTCTCCGCTGTTTTTTATTATATCGTATGAAAATCTTTCAGGTCTTATCGAAATATAGGTCATAGGCGGGTGAGTGCATACGATCCCCGTCCAGCCGACAGTTAAAACATTTGGCTTTTCAACTGTTCCGCAGCTCACAAGTGCAGCAGGCACAGGCGCAAGCAGTACGCTCCCTTTCCAGAATTGTTTTGACATAATACACCTCTTTTCTTTACATATCAAATACTATTTTACATCTGAAAATAATTTTTGTCAACAAAAATTATTTCCTGAGACTTTATTTCTTAGGTGATTTTGTTTTTTTATTAACATTTTGTTAAGAAATTGTCCTTTTCAATTGACAATAAACGAATGTAGTAGTATAATAATTACAGTATATTTTTTATATGCATCAGATTTTTTAAAAAAGGTGGTTGAAATGAAAAAAGAAAAAGGAAATCTCAAAGAGCGTATGTTCTCATATCTCTGTATTCTGCCGGGACTTCTCGGTGTGCTTGTTTTTTTCGTTGTGCCTTTCATAATAGTAGTCTATTATTCAACGATAAACAACCCCATACTCCATGAATATGTAGGTCTTACCAATTACAAGGCTCTGTTGCAGAATACCGCATTCAAGCAGGCTGCATGGAATTCAGCCTATTTCTCGCTTATCTCAGTACCGCTTTCGATAGTTCTTTCGATAATACTTGCACTCATGCTTGAAAGAAGTATACCATACAAAAGCGCACTGAGAACATTCTTCCTCAGTCCGCTGATGGTGCCTACCGCATCGGTAGTAATAGTATGGCAGGTTCTTTTCCATAACCACGGTACTATAAACCAGATATGCGAAATGTTCGGCGGAAATGCTGTTGACTGGATTAAATCCCCCCACGGACAGATAATTATAGTCGCTATGTTCCTCTGGAAAAACCTCGGCTATAACATGATACTCTTCATGTCCGCACTCGCAGGGATTCCGAGGGATATCCTCGAAGTAGCAGACCTCGAAGGTGCAGGCAGAATGTATCAGTTTTTCAGAATAAAGCTCAGATACCTTTCTCCTACGATAGTATTTGTCCTTATTCTTTCAATAATCAACTCATTCAAAGTATTCCGTGAAGTATATCTCCTCACGGGCGACCACCCTGTAAGCAAGATGTATATGCTTCAGCACTTCATGAACAATACCTTCAAAAGTCTGGATTATCAGAAACTTTCTGCGGCGGCAGTCCTCTTTGCAATTGTTATGATTGCAGTCCTTGCGATAATTCTGACGGTTGACCGTATTTTCGGAAAGGACCTTGAAGACTGATGAATAAGAAAACAAAAGAAAAGACACTCAATACAATAGTATTTATTTTTGCTGTTGCAGCCGCACTGCTTTTCCTTATGCCGACTGTCCTCACACTTGTAAATTCATTCATGACTACAAGTGAAATAAAGGCAAACTACGGCGCACTTCTCGGAAATACAGCCGAAAACAGGGAAACTTTCGTTTCCAAGAATATAAACCTTAAATTTATTCCCGACAAGGTAACATTTGACCAGTATAAGGGCGTACTCTTTCAGAGCCCCGATTATCTCCTGAAATTCTGGAACTCCGTTATACTTACTGTTCCGATAACATTCTTTCAGGTAGTTGTGGCAATACTTTCATCATACGGATTTTCAAGACACCCCAGCAAGCCAAAGGGAATTATTTTCTTTGTCTATGTAATACTTATGATAATGCCCTATCAGGTAACACTCGTTCCGAACTACCTTGTTGCCGATAAATTCGGACTTCTCGATACACGCTGGTCAATAATCCTCCCCGGAATATTTTCACCGTTCAGCGTCTACCTCATATCAAAGGTAATGAGAAGAATCCCGATATCATATGTCGAGGCTGCAAAGCTTGACGGCGCAACTGAATTTCAGATACTTACAAAAATTTATGTCCCGCTCTGCAAAAGCGCAATAGTATCAGTAACGATGCTTGTTTTCATAGATTACTGGAATATGGTTGAACAGCCGCTCATCATGCTCAAAGATACATCACTGCACCCGCTTTCAGTATTTCTTTCACAGATAAATGCGGGAGATGTCGGACTCGCCTTTGCTGTGGGCGTTGTGTACATGGTGCCGACAGTGCTTATGTTCCTCTACGGTGAGGACGACCTCGTTGACGGCATAACATACGCAGGAGGAATAAAAGGATAATTCATAAACCGTGCGGATTTACCGCCGAATATAAAATTAACGATAAGGAGAGAATACAATGACTGATGCAAAATCCGAAAAGGAAAACCGTGACCCCGCTAAAAAACGGAGCATAATAAGAGGAATAGTAATAGTATTTCTTGTTATTCTTCTCATACTTACTTTTTTCTCAAATACAATTATGAACAGATCCCTCGCTCAGGTTACTACTTCTGCCGTTACCTCAGGCAAGCTCACCGAGCGTATCAGGGGAAACGGTACTGTTGAGCCCCAGCAGTCCTATGAAGTAACTGTCAGCGAAAGCGCAACTATTGATACAATTATGGTCAAAAAAGGTCAGGAAATCAAAAAGGGAGATATCCTTTTCACACTTGTCGGCAGTACAAGCGATGAAATCACAAAAGCCAATGACAATCTCAGACGGGCTAACCTCGATTATCAGGAGTACCTTCTCAATGAAAAACAGGAAAGCGATACACAAAATGACAAAATCAAAAAAGCCCGTGAATCTCTGAATGAAGCAATAGAAAAAAGAGATGAAGCCATAGCAAATGAATCATATAACAATGAACTCAAAAATGCAAAGGCAAATGCTCAGAGTGCTAAAACTTATCAGTCAGCTATAAAAGAAAAACTTAATACAACAATTTTAGCAATTGATATGGACGATTATTCTGAGGCTGCTCCTGAATACATAGGCGATATAATACTTCTCAAAGGCAAGTATGATGATGCAGCCAGAATCTATGAAATTGCACTGGAGTCTGCCTCTGAAGATGCTGACGCAAAACAGGCTGCTATGGACGAGGCAAAAACTGCCTACGAAAATGCAAAGGCAGCTCTCAAGGAAAGTCTCCTCAGCCAGCTCAGTGAGGTTGACAGCGAAATTGAACGCCTTGATTCCGAACTCGCTTCTTATGAAGAAAATCCTGCCGTGGGCGGAGAAAGTATCTCAGAACTTGAAAAAAGCGTTCAGACCAAACAGAAAGAACTTGAAGAAGCTATTCAGGACGCAAATGATAAAAATGAATCAAACAAAACAGTTAATGACCTTAAACTCGAAGGCTATAAGGCGGCTATCGAAAAAGCAGAGAAGGAACTTGACGAGGCTAAGAAAAATGCAAATTCAAATGACATAGTTTCAAAATATAACGGCATAGTCGGCGATATAAATACAAAAATAGGCAGCAAAGTAAACGAAGGCGATACTGTTATGAGTATTGATATCACAGATGAAGGCTACCTCGTCAAAATAAAAGTAGAAGGCGAAAAAGCCAAAAAAGCCCAGAAAGGCGCAGAAGTAGACATACTCAACAACTTCAACAACGATATTCAGGCTGAACTTACAAATATAAAGAACGATACCGTTGCAGGTTCAAAAAATATGATTCTTGAATTTAATATTACCGGAAATGTAAACGTGGGCGCAAACCTTGAACTCTCCATTCCCTGCGGAAGCGGAAACTATGATGCCATTGTCCCGAAAAGCGCAGTCTATGAGGACAAGAAAGGAAATAGTTTCGTGCTTGTCACAAAATCAAAATCTTCTCCCCTCGGCAACAGATACTACGCTGAAAAGGTAGAAGTTGAAGTCGTTGCCTCAGACGAAACTTCAAGGGCTGTCCGTGGAGGAATAAGTGCGGGAGATTATGTAATAACCGCTGCAAGCAAGCCTGTTTCGCCAAAGGATCAGGTTCGCATGAAAGATAATTAAGGCGGTGGTCTGATGAAGATCATTAGCAAACCTGTCCGTATTTTTCTTCTGCTGATAAATGTTCTCATGGTTGCGGTATCAGGTATGGTTTTTGTTATCGGTGATTTTATGGCAAAAACCCAGACATATAACTATGCCGCACAGAGATGGTCACAGGATACGGATTATGCACAGGTAAGCTGTTTCCTCAAAGAGGATTCGGGCTTTACAAAAGATAATATAGACACACTTAAATTTGAACTTGTAACCGCCCTGAAAGAAGCAGGCGCAGATGCCGAAGGTCAGGGAAGCAAACCATATCCCGAGGCTTACAGCATAAGTGCGGGCGTTCAGACTCTCAAAAGCAACAGAAATGTTAAAAGTGATACCGATGTCACAGTAGTGGGCGGAGATTTCTTCACATTTCATGCTTTTGAACTCCTTGACGGTTCATATCTCTATGATGATGACACAATGCAGGACGGCATACTTATAGACCATGACCTTGCATGGACACTTTACGGTACTGTTGAGGTTTCGGGACTTGCCGTGTATATCGGAGATGCAAAATTCTATATATCTGGTGTTGTTGAAACTCCTTCCACAAAGGTGGAAAAACAGTGCAGCGGAAGCCTGCCGAAAGCATATATAACATATGAGGGTGCGGAAAGAATAGGTCTTTCTTCATCAGGTGAAGACAATGCCATGAATACTGATTCTGCAAATAAAACTTCCTATGTTGAGAAAAAATTCAATAAAATAAACTGCTATGAGTGTATGCTGCCCTGTCCTGTTGAGAAATTTGCCTATGAAAAGGTGAAGAAATTCTTTGAGGAAAACTATAAGAACAAATATGAAATAGTTGACAATACAGGACGTTTCGAGCCGTCACTGATGTATAACAATCATAAAAAACTCTATAAGTATTTCATTGACGACAGCAGTATTTCATACCCTTACTGGGAAAATGCATCGAGAATAATGGAATATAAACTCTCAAACCTCTATTTCTGGCAGAGAATGTTGCTTGTGTGTCCGTTTATTGCGGCAGTATGTATGTTTGTAAAGGTTTATCGTGCAGGAGGCGTACTCAAAGCAAGACTTAAAGCAAAGGCTTCCGATAAATATGACCGTTTCAGGACAAGAAAATACAAAAGAGAAAATTACGGGGAGAACTGATATGAAGAAAAATTTATTCATACGCACAGCGGCGGCACTTATGGCTGTATCAATGATGTTTTCAGCTTTTTCCTGTTCAAGTTCAGGCGATGCGGATACTTCTGCCCGGCAGACAGCAGAAAAAGTTATGTCAAATGCATATAAATGCAGGGAAATAAATAATTCTGTAATGTTTTCTGAATTTGGAAATATCTTTCCTGTGAATGACGGCAGATATGTTTTCAGCGGAAAGGGAAGCGAAAGCGGACAGACTGAAATATATGTCTCTGATTCTTCGTTCAGCACTTTTGACAAGATTGAACCCGATATCAAAGAACCTGAAAACGGCAGTATTAATGTATTTGTTTCAGCAGCCTGTGACGGGAAGATATTCGCTTTGGTTTCAACCACTGATTACGGTGATGTCAAGATGCCTGATTACGATGACCCCGAATTTAACCCCGATACCTTTGACTTTGAAGCACTGCATCAGGCAGCAAAATACAGCTATGAAATCATTGAAATGGATACTGCGGGCAATATAATTTCAAGAAGTCCTGTAGAATCAAAGAGTGAATATGAAAATATTGATGAAAACGGCTTGAATACAGGCATGAGTATATCAGATGTCACTGCACTTAAAGGCGACAGAGTTCTGCTGAATCTGAATATGCAGGATTATACCTCCCGTTATGTGATTTTGTCTGCTGACGGAAAATTCGGCGATGAAGTAAGTATCACTGACGGAAGTATCATGGGTTCATTTACCGATAATAACGGAAATTTAGTTGCAATGATAACAGAGGACTGGGAAACATACCAGATTAAGAGCTTTGATTCACAGACATTAAATGCAGGTGAAACTGTTCAGATTTCAAATCAGGCAGACGGATTATACGGCATAAAGATGTTTCAGGGCGTAAATGATTATCTCTGCTTTGCTGTTGCAAGCAATGCTATGTATGGTGTAAAGACTGACGGAAGTATGGAAGAAGTCATCAACTGGGTTGATTCTGATATGAACGGTGATACCATAAAAGCAGGAATAGCCAATGATGACGGAACTTTCACTGTTTTTATAAACGACTGGGACAATAATGTAACAGGTTTCTGCTGTCTTGAAAAACGTGATGCTTCTGAACTCGCAAACACCGCAATTATAAATCTTGGTGTTATGTATCAGAGCAGAGATATTTCAAAAATGATTACGGCATTCAATAAACTTGGCGACAATGTTCGTATAAATGTAGTTGATTACAGCGAATTTGATGACTATGCAAACGGAAAATCAGGAGAAGAACAGCTCAAACTCGATATCATAGCGGGAAAAGCTCCTGATATGGTAATCTGCAACAGTACAAATATGATAAACAGCTTTTCTTCAAAGGGCGTTTTTGTTGATTTGTATGACTATCTCGACAAGGACGAAAATTTAAGCAGAGATGATATTCTGCCAAATGCAATTGAATCAGGTGAGGTAGACGGAAAACTTCTCAGCCTTTCGCCGACATTTTATGTGCAGACTCTTGCGGCAAAGAAAAAATTTGTTGACAAGGAAAACTGGACTGTCAATGAAATGATAGATGTATATAACAGTTTGCCCGATGAAATGAGATTCTTTCAAGATAAAAACACAAAAGAAAATGCCTTCAACACGCTTTACAACGGTGCGGATCTCATAGATTTTTCAACAAATACCTGTAACTTTGATTCTGATGAGTTTAAAAAGCTGCTTGAATTCTGCAATAATTTCGATGAAACAGTCGAAAACACAGAAAGTTCAGGCTATGATGAAAACGAATTTAATGAGTCAGAACTTGCAATTCATGATGACAAGGCTCTGCTGATGTCGGTGTTCTTCTTTGATCAGTTTGAATATGCACATCTGAGATATGCTAATTTCGGTGAGGATATGTCCTTTGTCGGATATCCCTCAGATGACGGCAGGGGGGCTTTATACCTGCCTTGTGAATGTTTTGCAGTAATGGACAGTTCAAAGAATAAAGATGCCTGCTGGAAATTTATCAGCTCGTTCTTCACTATGGAGTTTTATGAGAAAAATCTTTCATCTTTCGCAGGTTTCATGTCATACAGACCTGCATTTGAAAATCAGCTTGACAGTGCAATGTCAAAACCTTTCAGCATGGTAAACGGCAAAAAGGAAGAACGTGATGACTACGCTTATTATGCAGGCGAAATGGTAAAGATTGACCCGATAAGTCAGGAAGAAAGAGACAGGCTTGAGGATTATATACTTTCTGCAAAGCCCGGTTCAGGCTATGCGGATAATATCAATTCCATAATAAATGAGGAAGTGCAGGCTTGTTTCAAAGGTGAGAAAGATGTTGAAGAAACAGCATACCTTCTCCAGAGCCGACTTTCAATATACCTCAGCGAACAGTCATAATAATATACAGACATACGGAAATTGTCCGTGTGTCTGTTTTTCTGTTTAAAAAATAAAGTAAAGGAAAATTTTTATGAATGAAATAAGTTTAAATCAACTGAAAAATACAGACGGATATATAATAATTGATATCCGTGACGAAACAGCTTTTGAATACGGTCATATCACAGGTGCAGTGAATATTCCGCAGGATAAAATTTATTCCGCAGACCTCCCGAAAGACAAAATGCTTGTAATCTGCTGCAAAAGCGGTGTAATAAGTGCGGATATTGCGGAAAATCTCTCCGAAAAAGGCTATAATGCATTAAATCTTTCAGGCGGATATGTCGAATGGCTGAGACAGAAAATGGAAAACCGCAGCATAACTTCCGATGTAGAAAAAAGTATAGTCAAAAAATTTAAAAAATCTATATGGTGCAAGTTCACAAAAGCTATAAATGAATATCAGCTTGTACTCCCAAATGATAAGATAGCCGTCTGTATATCAGGCGGAAAAGATTCAATGCTTATGGCTAAACTTTTTCAGGAACTCAAACGCCATGACAAATTTCCCTTTGAACTTGTATTCCTTGTGATGAATCCCGGTTACAGCCCTGAAAATATGAGTATTATAGAAAAAAATGCCGAATCCATGTCAATTCCGATAACTGTCTTTGAATCGGATATTTTCGATTCCGTCTACAATATAGAGAAAAATCCCTGCTATATATGCGCCCGAATGAGGAGAGGTTTTCTTTACAGCAAGGCTAAGGAACTCGGCTGCAATAAAATAGCTCTCGGTCATCATTTCGATGATGTTATCGAAACTATATTAATGGGTATGCTCTACGGCGGACAGGTTCAGACTATGATGCCCAAACTCCACAGCACTAATTTTGAGGGAATGGAACTCATAAGACCTTTATATCTCGTGCGTGAGGCTGAAATAAAACACTGGCGGGATTATAATGACCTGCATTTCATACAGTGTGCCTGCAAATTTACAGATACCTGCACAACCTGCGCTCCCGACAGCCGTTCAGTATCGAAAAGGCTTGAAATCAAAAATCTTATCGCTGAACTTAAAAAAATAAATCCGCAGGTTGAAAAAAATATTTTCCGAAGTGTTGAAAATGTCAATTTAAGTACGGTCATAGCCTATAAGGACAGCGAGGGAGTGCATAATTTTCTTGATAAATATTAATA
>ODAI010293631.1_pt1 | contig 24988 bp, 22 predicted proteins | sample 1539321 | NCBI WGS metagenome assembly ODAI01 (sample SAMN02144231, study PRJEB22623) | gut metagenome | biome: sheep rumen | host: Ovis aries | place: New Zealand
AGCGAAGTGAGTTACAGGCAAGTAGTCGTTTCTTAGAGTCGACACATGCTGACACTTGAGGTAATAAACATGGAAACAAAAGCTCTATGAATGAGTACACCGCAGGTGGTGAACTGCAAACGTCCGAAGATTACTTGGGAAGCCGAGTGCGTAAATAGCCCATGCTCGGTTTTACGGGGGTGCCTAGAGCGATCTAGGCGTCTACCCACCACATCGCCAGCCTCGTGCGCTTCTTGTCCCGTCTGCGGGCTTTTGCTACAAGATGACTCTGGCAGCAGGGGAACCCGTGCCCGTTCCGGCCGAATCTGTCTGGAGCCGGAAGGCAGGGGGCGCCGTGCGTCAGCCGGGGAGGCTGTACATGAGCAACGCGTCGCAATACGGATCCGCCGACGACAGGGACGGACGCAGGGAGCATGCCAAGGGCGCAGGGCCGGCTTTGCCCGAAGCCAGCCTGCCCGAAGCCAGCCTGCCCAAAGCCAGCCTGCCTAAAGACAGCCTGCCGGCTGCCGGCCATCCGGCCGGGCCCGCAGAAGACGGCCGCGGTCCCGGAGCGCAGGCGCCTGCAGCCTCCCGCCAGCCTGGGCAGGACGGAAATGGCGCCGGTGCCAGAGCCAGTGCCGGTGTCGCAGGAGCGGGGCGCGCCGATGCCGGCGACGACGAGCAGACGAGCGAAGCCTGCCGTTCGGCAGCCAAGGAAGCCGCCTTCGTGCACCCCGCCGACCTCGCCGACCATCTCGAGAACCTGGACCTCCAGGCCCAGGTCTGCGCCCTGCGGCGCATGGCCAGGGAAGACGCGGCCGAAGCGCTGGCCGAACTCGAGGAAAACGTTGCCGTCGACGTGCTCGAAAACCTCGATGCCGACGATGCGGCCCAGATCATCGCGGAGATGGAGCCCGACGACGCGGCCGACGTGCTCGACGAGCTCGACGAGGAGCACCGCAACGTGCTGCTCGGACGCCTCAACAGGGAGGACTCCGAGGAGCTGAGAAACCTCCTGAACTTCCCGCCCGACTCCGCCGCCGGCGCCATGAACACGGAAGTCATCATGCTCGAGGACCACTGGACCGTGGACCATGCCATCAGCCACATCCGCAGCGAGATGGAGCTCGAGAAGGAAAGCCCCTACTACGGCTACGTGGTGGATTCCGTGGACAAGCTCGTGGGCGTGCTCTCCCTGCGCGACCTCATGCTGGCCAAGCCCGGCACCATCCTTGCCGACGCCGTGCACGGGCAGAACGTGGTGAGCGTGCTCTACGACGCCGACCGCCGCGTCGTGGCCGGCGAGCTCAACCACTACAACTTCATGGCCATGCCCGTCGTGGACTACGAAGGCCACCTCATGGGCGTCGTCACCTACGACGACATCATGGACATCATGCACGAGGCGGCCAGCGCCGACATGCTCGGCATGGTGGGCGCCGACCCCGAGGAGACGGTGGACACGCCCTGGTTCGAGAGCGTGTGCAAGCGCCTGCCGTGGCTGTGCGTCAACCTCGTCAACTCGGCGCTTTCCGCCTCCGTGGTCTACAAGTTCGACGGCACCATTGCCCAGATGGCGGTGCTCGCCGTCCTCATGCCCATGGTGGCCAACCAGGGCGGCAACGCCGGCCAGCAGGCGCTCGCCGTCATGATCCGGCAGCTGGCCACGGAGCGCTTCGACGTGCACAAGGCCTGGAAGGCGGTGCTGCGCGAGTGCAAGATCGGTCTTGTGGCAGGCATCGCCATGGCGCTGCTCGCCTTCCTCGGCGCCTGGTGGTTCACCGGCGCCAAGCTTGTCGGCGCGGTCATGGGCGGCGCCCTGCTCTGCGACATGCTGCTCGGCGCCGTCGCCGGCGGCTCCATCCCGCTCATCTTCAGGGCCCTCGGCCGCGATCCGGCCCAGGCCTCCAGCATCTTCCTGACCACCGTCACCGACGGCGCAGGCTTCTTCCTCTTCCTCGGCCTGGCGACCTTGTTCCTCTTCTGACGGCAGAGGCTGCGGATCAGGAGGCGGGCAAAAGCCCCGCCTCGGCAAGAACGCGTTTGGCGCGCTCCAGCTCCGCCTGGTGCCGGCCGGGGTCGCCGCCTGCCTCCCGAGGGGCGCCGGATCCTTCGCTCTCCCTGCGCCAGGCATCGCGCCAGCCTGCCACGGCCCTGTAGAAGGCGGGGCTGGGCGCGACGCCAGCGCCGGCGAGGGGCACGGCCTCCCTGGCTGGGCCTGCCTGCAGCACGAAGCGCACCCGCACCCAGCCCTGGTGGCTGGCGCACAGCTCCCTGAAGGCCCGGGCCTGTTCGGGGACAAGGCCTGCGGCCGGCACGAGTATGCTGACGGGCGCCGGCATGAGCTTGGCGCACTCCTCAAGCAGGAGCAGGCGCCGGACGCAAAGGGAGGGCTCGGCTTCGCCCTCCTCCCTGCCGGACCGCCCCCGGCCTGCCGGCTCGAGCCGGCCTTCGGCAAAGACGGGCAGTCCCTCGCTCTGCGCCCGCCTGGCCTTTTCCAGCAGCTGGCCGTCAAAGAGGGCGAGCCTGACCCGGCCTGTGCCGTCCTCGAGCTCCACGAACGCCATGGGCCGGCCCCGGCGGTCGGCCTTTGCCTTGAAGGAGGCAACCATGGCAGCCAGCCGCACGGAGCATCCCGGCTGGAGCGTCTGGAGGGTCCTTAGGCGCGTGCAGCCAAGGCGCAGGCATTCGCCGGCCCAGGGGTCGAGGGGGTGGCAGGAGAGGCAGGCGCCGAGCAGCTCCTGCTCGTCGCGCATGAGGGTGCCGGGATCGTCGGGCGCAAGGGAGCCTGGCTTGGGATCCGGGCGCGTCCCGCGCCAGCCGGGCAGGAGCCTGAGCAGGGGGCGTTCGCCCCGCCTGGCTTCGGCCAGGGCCCGGGAGAGGGTTTTCAGCAGATGCGCCCTGGGAAGCCCCGTGAAGCTGAAGGCGCCTGCCCGGATCAGGGATTCCACGGTGCGCCGCGTGATCTTGGCGGAACTCACTCTGGCGCAGAAGTCCTCCAGCGAGAGGAAGGGGCCCCGGGCGCGCCGCGCAATGATCTCGCGCGAGGCCTCGGCGCCGACGCTGGCCACGGCAGTGAGCCCGAAGCGCACGCGGCCCTGGCTGCAGGTAAAGACCTCTGCCGAGGCGTTGACGCAGGGCAGATCGACGGGGATTTCCCGCTCCCGGCACAGGGCAAGGTAGGAGGCAAGCTTCTCCGGCCAGCCGCTGGCGCTGGTCAGCAGGGAAGCCATGAAGTGGGCCGGATGGTGCACCGCAAGCCAGGCCGTCCAGTAGGAGGTGAGCGCGTAGGCAACGGAGTGGGCCTTGTTGAAGCCGTAGGAGGCGAAGGTCTCCATCTGGGCGAAGACGGCAAGCGCTTCCGCCTCCGAAAGCCCCCTGCCGGCGCAGCCTCTGAGGAAGCGCCCGCGCGCTTCGGCCATGGCGGGAGCGTCCTTCTTGCTCATGGCCCGGCGCAGCAGGTCCGCCTCGCCGAGGCTGAGGCCGCCCAGGATCTGGGCTATCTGCATGACCTGCTCCTGGTAGAGCACCACGCCGCAGGTGTCCCTGAGGCAGCCCTCCAGCGAGGGGTGGGGGTAGGCAACGGGCGCCTCGCCGTGCCGGCGGCGGATGAACTCCTCGGCCATGCCGGACTCCAGCGGTCCCGGCCGGTAGAGGGCGAGCAGGGCCACGAGGTCGGAGAAGCGTTCGGGCAGGAGCTTTCTCAGGTAGAGCTTCATGCCCCGGCTCTCCATCTGGAAGACGCCGTCGGTCTCGGCCCGGCGGTAGAGCCGGTAGACGGCCGGATCGTCAAGGGGAAAGTCCTCGGGATCGGGGACGGCGGTCCCCTCCCTGCGCACGCTCTCCAGCGTGTCCTGGATCACCGTCATGGCGGCAAGGCCAAGGAGGTCGAACTTCACAAGCCCCGTCTTCTCCACCATGGGGCCGTCGAACTGCGTCACGAGCTCCCCGCGGCGCCCCCGCATGAGCGGAATGCGCTCGGCCAGGGGGCCGTCCGACATGACGATGCCGGCGGCGGGCATGCCGACCTGCCGGGGCAGGCCTTCGAGCCGGAGCGCCGTTTCCAGGAGGCGCCGCACCCGGCCGTCGCGGCGGGCCTCCTCCTGGAGCCCGGGATTCTGGGCAAGGACGTCGCCCAGCTTCCTGTGGAAGGTGAAGGCCGGAAAATGCCCGGCTATGCGCGTGCGCTCCGCGAAGGGCATGCCGAGCACGCGCCCGGCGTCCTGGATGACGCCGCGCATCTTGAGGGTCGAGTAGGTCGCAATCTGCGCCACGCAGTCCCGGCCGTAGCGTTCCTTGAGGTGCTGGATGACCTCCCCCCGCCGGCGCTCGCAGATGTCGGTGTCGATGTCCGGCAGGGAGGCGCGCTCGGGGTTGAGGAAGCGCTCGAAGACAAGGCCGTGGGGCAGGGGGTCGAAGCTGGTCACGCCCATGGCCCAGGCAGCCAGCGATCCGCCCGCCGAGCCCCGTCCGGGCCCGACGGGAATGCCCTGGCTCCGCGCCCAGGCGATGAACTCGGCAACGATGAGGAAGTAGCCCGCAAAGCCCATCTTGACGATGACGCCGGTCTCGTAGTCCAGACGCCGCTGGTAGGCTGTCCGCTCCTCCGGCGAGAGCCGCCTTCCCTCCAGCCGGCGCTCCAGGCCCTCCCGGGCAAGCCGCTGGAACTCCTCCTCCGGCGTGCGTCCGTCAGGCACGGCGCAGGAGGGCAGAACCCGCCTGCCGAAGGGCAGCTCCACCCGGCAGGACTCGGCGAGGGCGCAGGCGCCGGCCAGCGCCTCGGGGCAGGACTGGAAGCGCTCCTGCATCTCTTCGGCGCTCTTGAAGCGCAGGTCCCGTGCCGGAAAGAGAAGCTCGCCGGCCTCGGCCAGGGTCGTCTGGGCCCGGATGCAGCGCAGCACGTCCCTGGTCGGGGCGTCTTCGAAGTCGAGGTAGTGGCAGTCGCCCGTGGCGACGAGCGGCAGCCCCTCCGTCTCGGCCAGTTCGCGCAGCTGTTCGTTGACGGCGTCCTGGAGCGGGATGCCGCTGTCTACGAGCTCGATGTAGAAGCGGCCGGGGAAGAGGCGGGCAAAGCGCCTGGCGAGGGCGCGGGCCTGGTCCATGTCGCCTCTGGCGCAGGCTCGGGGCACGGCTCCCTCGAGGCAGGACGAGAGGCAGCAGAGCCCTGCGCCCAGACGGGAGAGCAGATCCCAGTCGATGCGGGGCTCCCGGCGGGCTTCGGTCCAGCCTTCGGTCCAGGAGAGGCTCGAGAGCCTGGAGAGAGCGCGCCAGCCGTCGAGGCTCTGCGCCAGCAGCACGAGATGGCTTGGCGGTTCGGCGCCGTCCGCCCTGCGCCTGTCCTCGCAGAGCCTGAACTCGCAGCCGAAGACGGGGCGGATGCCGTGCTCCCGGCAGGCCAGCTGGAACTGGGCGTGGGCGCAGAGATTGCCGTGGTCGGTGACGGCAACGGCCGGCATGCCGTATTCGGCGGCCCGCGCGCACAGATCGCCGAGGCGCATGGCGCCGTCAAGCATGCTGTACGCCGAGTGGCAGTGCAGGTGGACGAAGTCGGCCATGGCCGGCGGCCTGGCGCGAGCCTAGAGGCGCACCTTGACGACGGCCTTTCTCGTGGGGCCTGGCCTGTCCACGGCCAGGTTCGGAGCGTGCAGCTCGCGGGGGTAGTAGACGGCGTAGTCCATGGGCGCCATGACCAGCGTCTGCACGGCCGGCTGGGGCGGCCAGAAGGCCACGTCCCGCTCCGCCAGCCAGTCCTCCTCAGGGGCGCCTTCGGGGTAGTGCGTGCAGTAGTCCTGGCGCTCGGCGCCCTGCAGCAGCACCTGGAGGTCGGCGTAGCGCGCGTGGGACTCGAAGCGCCTTTCTGCAGGGCTTTTGGTCCCCGGCTCCTCGATGGCAACGTAGACGCGGCCGCCGTCCACCTCGTAGCGGCCGGGGGCCGCGTCGAGGTGCGCCAGAAGCCAGGCCACGCCGAGATCAAAGGCCTCGGGAAGGCGGGTCTTGTCGATGTCCCAGTTTGCAAGCGTTCCTGTCTGCATGCTGATTCTCCTGCCGGGGGCCGGGGCGCTGTCCAGGGGGTCCGCCCCCCGGGCGCCGGCACCGGCAAGCCCCTTCTAGCAGGTTTTGCGCACCGAGGCAAAAACGGCTCTTCCCAGACGGGCCGCGGGGACTTATTATCAGTAATGGCGCGCCCCGTGCGGAGGGCGCCGTGCCCTCCGCCTCCGGCTCCGCGGTCCCCCGCTCCCCCGTTGCCCCCAAGGAGGAAATGATGCGCTGGCTTTCGAAACTCATGACCTTTGCCGGCATTTTCTTCGTCGTCGCCGCGGCGGCCCTGCTCCTGCAGATCGACGCGGCCTGCATCGGCACCGCCGACGCCCTCGTGCCGGGCTCCGGCCGCTGGGTGTGCCTTGTCCTTGTCCTCGCCGAACTGGCAGGCTTCGCCTGGCTCTACCTCGCCCTCTTTCCCAGGGGCGGCAAGATGGTGCTCAAGGAGCACGCCAGCGACGAGGACCGCCGCCTTTTTGCCTGCGAAATGACGAAGCGCCTTGCCACAAGCAGGCTTGTCCGCGATGCCGGCCTCAAGCCTGAGGATCCGGACTTCCTCGAGCGTTCCCTGGCCCTGCTCGACGAGGAGGCGGACCGCGAGATCCGCCTCGGCGGGAAGCGCGTCTTTCTCGGCACGGCGCTTGCCCAGAACGGCCGCCTCGACGCCCTCATCGTCTTCTTCTCCCTGGTGCGCATGATCTGGCGCATCTCCGCCATCTACAACCAGCGGCCGACGCCGCGCGAAATCGTGAGCGTCTATGCGGCCGTCTCCACGACCACCTTCGTGGCCTTCTCCATCGACGCCCTTGACATCCCCCAGACCATCACCGACTCGGTGGGCCAGATCGTGCCCTCCGTGGCCCCGGCCATGGGGGCCGCGTCGCTTCCCTTCGTAGGCTCTGCCCTGCACGTCTTCACCCAGGCCGCCATCGAGGGCGCGGCCAACTGCCTGCTTGCCGTGCGCGCCGGCGTCGTGACCAAGAAGGCCTTCCGCTATGCCGTCTTTGGCGGCGAGGAGGCCCAGAAGCGCGCCTGCATCGCCGAAACCGGGTCCATCCTCGTCGACATCACCCAGGAGACCATGGGCGCCATCATTGCGGCCATGAAAAAGCAGCTGCTGGCTCTCTCCTCGCTGACTGGCAGAAAGATGGCCGAGGCGGGCGGGACGGTTGCCGGCACCGTGGCCGGCGCTGCCGCAGGGGCCGCCGAAACCGTTGCCGGCGGCGTGGTGAGCGCCGGCGTCAAGCTCGGCGAAGCCGCCGTGGCCGGCGCGGAAAGCCTCGGCGATGCCGTCATAACGGGCGGCGGCGCCGTGGGCGGTGGCCTGCAGACCGGCGCGCGCATGGTCAAGTCTGCCGGCTCCATGGCCTGGTCGGCCGCCAAGAAGGGCGGAAGCTTCCTTGGCGGCCTGCTCGGCAGAAACAAGTCCTAGCGCGCCCTCGCGCCTTTCAGGAGCCTCCCGGACCAGAGCGCGGTTCGGGAGGCTCTCTGCGTCCGGGGGGCCGATGCGTCGAGGATCCGCCCGTCGCGCCGGCGGCCGGTTCGCGCCAGGCGCGAGCTCTCAGAGACTGCAGAGCGCACGTTCAGGCGGATAGCGGAAAAGCGCTGTGCCGGCACGCTGGCGTCCCGCGGCGCTGCGCCGGGCGCCGAAGCCGGCGCGCTTCCGGGACCGTCTAGGACGGCTTTGCGCCGGACTGCCTCGCGCCGGACTGCTTCCTGGAAGGCCGCTCCGGCGCCTTTGGCCGGCCCTTCTTCCCGCTGATCAGAATGCCGGCCACGATGAGGGCGCAGCCTGCCAGGGCGCCGGCCCCGAGCCGCTCGCCGGCCAGCCAGCCGAAGAAGCCGCCCCAGACGGGCTCGCCCGTGTAGATCACGGTTGCCCGGGACGGAGGAATGCTTTTCTGCGCCCACACAACGACGCTCTGCAGGAGCGCCGTGGCGGCGCCGAGCCCGCAGGCCAGGCAGGCGGGCTCGAGCATGTTCCGCGGCAGGGCTTCGCCCGCAAGCGGCATGCAGGCAAAGCTCAGCAGGGATGTCGCGGCGAGCTCCACGAAGGTGAAGCGCCGCACGCTGGTGCCGGGCGCGAGGATGCCGACCATGACGATCTCCAGGGCAAAGGCGGCCGCGCAGAGCAGGGTGAAGAGCTCGCCCCGGCCGAAGCTGGCGAAGCCGTCCAGGGCCTGCGCGCCGCCTGCGGAGATGAGCGCAACGCCGGGAAAGGCCAGCGCCAGGCCGGCAAGGACGAAGCGGCTGGGCAGGCGGCGCAGGAGCAGCCATTCGAGCATGGGCACCAGCGGCACGTAGAAGGCGGTGATGAAGGCCGACCTGGACGCCTCGATGGAGGCAAGGCCTGCGGTCTGGCTGGCGAAGCCGAGGAAGATGACGCAGCCTGCGGCAAGTCCGCCGAAGAGCTCGCGACGCGTGATGCCGCCGAGCACGGGGAGCGCCAGGACAAGCAGGATGGCGGCGGCGGCCGCAAAGCGCATGCCCGTGAAGAAGAGGGGGCCCGTAAGCTCCAGGGCGATGCGGATGAAGAGAAAGGTGGCGCCCCAGACCATGGTGACGCCGCAAAGGGCCCATTCGCGCCCGCTGAGCAGAATGCGCGTGGACATGGACAAGGACCTCTGCCGGATTGGGGGTGGCGAAACGCCTCCACCCTAGCGCAATGCCGGACTGCAGGCAAAAGCCGCGGCTGCCCTGCGGCGGGGTCCGGCAGGACAGGACGCCAGGAAGCGGGAAAGCGATGGCGCTTGCGCGGCTATATGATTATGTCATATAGTGCAGGAAAACCGGAGCGATGGGAGGAGAGCCTTTGACCTATACGCCGCACTGGGACGTGCTCCTCGAGGAACCGTATCCCGGCATACTGCTGAACGGCCTCGCCACGACGCTGGAGCTGGCGCTGGTCTCGACGCTTGCCTCCCTTGCCCTCGGCTCCCTGCTGGCCGCTGGCCGCGCCTCGGAAAGCCGGCTGGCCAGAAGCTGCTGCGGGCTCTTCTGCGATCTCGTGCGCAGCCTTCCCGGCGTCTTCTGGCTGCTCGCCTTCTTCTTCTGCCTGCCCCTGATCGTGCCGGAGCAGGCGGGCCTTGCCCTGAACGGCTGGGACGGCTTCCCCTTCTGGGCGGCCGCAGCCGGGCTTTCGGTCAACAACTCCCCCTACGTTGCGGACATACTCTACGCCGTCATGGGCCAGGCCGGCCGGGGCGCCATGGCGTCAGCCAGGCTCTCGGGGCTGTCGGGCCTCGACTTCTGGGGCCGGGTGGCGCTGCCCCAGGCCTATGCGGTCGCCATGCCGGCGCTCTCCGCAAGGCTGCTCCACAATCTCAAGAACACCTCCCTCGCCATGGTGATCAGCGTGCCGGAGCTGACCTGGGCCTCGCAGGAGGTGGAGGCGCTGAGCTTTGCCGGCCTCGAGGCCGCGACGGCGGCCTCCTGCATCTATGCAGGCCTGGGATGCTGCTTCTCGCTCTGCCTCATGCTTCTGGAGCGCCGCCTGCACAGGGCAGCCAGAACGGAGGACGCCCGTGTCTGACCCCGTCTCGTACTTCGCCCAGGCCCTGCCCTATGCGGGCGCGCTGCTGGCCGGCCTTGAAGGCGGGGGCAGGGGAGGGCTCGCCCTCAACGTCGCCCTTGCCCTGTGTGCCGTGCCGGCGTCCCTGGCGCTCGGCGTCGTCCTCGGCACGCTGCGCGTCCTGAAGGTGCCGGTGCTGGCGGGCCTGGCCATGGCGCTCACCGAGTTTGCCAAGTGGCAGCCCCTGCTCCTCACGGTCTTCTGGATCCACTATGCGCTGCCCGTCTTCCTCGGCGTGCGCATCGGCCTCTTTGCCACCGCCCAGGCTGCCCTCGTCTTCTACGGCAGCGTCAACGTGGCCGAGGTCTACCGCTCGGGCGTGCTTTCCGTGAACAGGGCCGAGCTTGAGGCTGCCAGGCTTTCCGGCCTCTCGCGCCTCCAGACGGCCGCCCTTGTCCTCGCGCCCCAGGCCATGCGCCGCATGGTGCCTGCCCTGCTCGCCGTTGCGGTCTCCCTCTTCAAGGACACCTCGGTGGTCTTCGTCATCGGCCTCGTCGAGCTCACCCAGACCGGCATGATCATCGCCGGCCGCCGCCCCGATCTTCTGCCGGCCATGTACGCCTTCATGGGGCTTGGCTACATGGCGGTGTCCCTTGTCCTGACCCGCCTTTCCCGAACGCTGGAGCGCCGCGCCGAGGCGCGGCTTGCCGGCGGGAGCCGGATGGGGACCGGCTTCTAGACAACCTTCATCCGGGCCCAGCGGCTCCGGCAATAGGATCTGCCATGCTTAGACGTCTGCGCGCTTCCCTCGTCCTCCTCGCCTTCTGCCTGCCTGCGCTGGGCCTTGGCCGGCCGGCCTTCGCCGGCAGCTGGGAGAACCTCGACGACATCATCCAGCGGCGCGGAACCGTTGCCATCGGCATAGGCTACAGCACGCCGCCCATGAACTACCTGGACGATGCCGGCCAGCCTGCAGGCTTCGACGTGGATCTCGCCAAGGCGCTCGCCGAGCGCATGAAGCTCAAGTACACGGTGGTCAGGGTCAACAACAAGACCCGCATCACCTCCCTGACCTGCGGCGAGACCGACATGGTGCTCTCCAACATGAACCGCACCATGAGCCGCGCCCGCCAGATCGACTTCTCCGACACCTACCTCCTCGACGGCAAGCGCATCCTCGCGCCCAAGGGCAAGTACAGGGAGCTCAGGGACTTCGTCGGCAAGCGCATCGCCGTCTGCCAGGGCAGCAACGCCCAGCAGGCCGTGGCCGAGGCGCTCAAGGCCCTCGGCGATCCCAGCCCCCGCATCATGTCCTTCCAGAACGACAGCGAGTGCTTCCTTGCCCTCAAGGCCGGCAAGGTCGACGGCTACACCAACGACACCGTCATTCTGGCCGGCATTTCCGGTAATGATCCCGCCTTCGAGGCCGTCGGCGAGATCTACAGCCCCACCTACTACGGCATCGGCGTGCCCCAGAACCAGTCCGCCTGGCGCTACCGCGTGAACGCGGCCCTGCGCTCCCTTGTCATGGACGGCACCTACCAGCGCATCTACGACGCCTGGTTCGGTCCCCAGGGGCGCTTTCCCCTGCCTCCTGCCAGCGGCAGGCTGCCCGTGTGGGCGGACTAGCGGATGCGCTCCATGCCGTCTTCCGGCTGCACGGCAGGCAGGCATGCGCCTGAAGCGCGGAAAGCTCCCCGGGCACCCCTGCTCGAGGTGAGGGATCTTTCGCTCCTCCGCCAGGGCAGGCGCATACTTTCGCAGATTGCCTTCACGCTCGGCGAGGGCGGCTGCCTTGCCCTGCTCGGCCCCAGCGGCTGCGGCAAGACCAGCCTGCTGCGCGCCGTGGCAGGCCTCGATCCCGTGGACCAGGGCTGCGTCCTGCTGGACGGCGCCGTCCGCAACGCCCCTGGCCGCGCCAGCCTCGGCAGGGGCGAAATTGGCATGGTCCTTCAGGGCGAGCAGCTCTACAGCCACATGACCCTGCTCGACAACGTCGCCCTCGCACCCGTGCGCGTGCTTGGGCTGAGCAGGACGGCGGCGCTGGCCGAGGCGCAGGCGCTGCTGGATGCCGTGGGCCTGGCCGGCAAGGGCGCAAGCTATCCTGCCCAGCTTTCCGGCGGGCAGCGCCAGCGGGGCGCCATCGTGCGCGCGCTGGCCCTCAAGCCGAGGCTCATGCTCTTCGACGAGCCGACCTCTTCCCTCGACCCCTCCTGCGTGCAGGAGGTGCTCTCTCTCATCCTCTCCCTGCGCGCAAAGGGCCAGGCCATGCTCGTCGTCACCCACCAGGCAGGCTTCGCCCGAGGCGTGGCCGACCGCATCCTCGTCATGGACCAGGGCCGCCTCGTGGCGGAGGAGCGCCCCGAAGCGGTGGTCACGGCGCCGGCAAGCGCCCTTGCCCGGAAACTCTTCGCCGGCGGCCTGGACGCCGTGTCCGCGCTGGACAGAGTGCGCGCCCTGGGCGTCCTGCGCGTTGCCGTGCCCGAAGGGGCGGAACCGGAGACGGCAGCCTTTCCTGAACTTGCCAGGCTTGCGGACAGCCTTGGCTTGCGGCTTGCCTTCCTGCCAGCGCCCCGGGACGCCTTCGGCCTCTGGCTCAGGCTTGGCCTGTGCGAGATCTGCCTTGCTCAGGACGGGCGTCCTGACGGCCAGGGCGAGGCCTGCCTCAAGCTCCTTGCCGGCGGATGGCAGGTGCTGGCCAGGGAGGAGGACATCCTCTGGTTCCGCCGGCTTGGCGATGCCCTGTCCTGACGGGCGCGGCGCTTTTCCAAAGCCATGACAAAGGCCCCTGCCGCATGGCGGCAGAGGCCTTGACGTTGCAACAAAAGGAGCTGCTGGCCTGCTTGGCTACTTGGCCTGAGGCTTGCTTTGCGGATTGCTCTGGGGCTTAGCCTGGGGCTTGCTTTGCGGCTTGGTCTGGGTCTTGGCCTGAGGCTTGCTTTGCGGCTTGGCCTGAGTCTTGCTCTGGGTCTTGGCCTGCGGCTTGCCGACCGACCCCGACTTGCCCGCAGAAGCCGGCTTCTGGCTGGCTGGCTTCGCGGCCGGGGCCTTCTGGGAAGCGGGCTTGGCCTTGGCCGAGGAAGCCTGCTTGCCTTGGGGCTTGCCAGGCGTCTTCGGCGCTGCCGGAACAGGCTGCTTGGCCGTCTGGGGAGCCTGCGCCTTGGGCGCGTGCTTGGCCTGCACTGGGGCCGGCTTGGGCTGGGCCGGTGCAGGCGTCTTGGTCGCGTGGGCGCCTTGCGGCGCTGGCTTGGCCTGATGGGGCTGGCCTGCCTGCGCCTTGGCTGCAGGGACCGGCTGGGGTGCCTGCGCGCCGGCCTTGGGCGCGGGCTGGACAGCCGGAGCGGGAGTGTGCACCGCCTCGGGCTTGGGGGCGGGCTTGGGCTTGGGAGCGTATCCGGGACCGCCGCTTTCCTGGTCGATGACCTCCATGTGCCCCTCCGTGCGGGCGCAGGAGGCGCAGAGGCAAAGGGCGAGGAGGAGAAGGCTGGCGGACTGGAGTATGCGCATGGGATGCTCCTTGCGGGAGAGGTCTGCGGGAGGGGAGGGGCCTCTGCGGAACGGGGCAGGGGGGGTGAGGCCTCGGCTTTGCGGCGGGGCAAAGCGGTGGCAGACAGTGTAGCAGGTTGCGTCCTCGCGTTCAATTGTTTTTAGACAGTCTCCAGATAGTATCGAGACGGGATGCAGGGGCAGCCTCGCGCCTCGGGAAAAGGGGCGTGTCCGGGAGGCTGGGGCGCAGGGGCCGTCTTTCCTGCCGGAGTCGGCCGGTGCAGGCTGCCGGCGAAGGCTGCCAGGCGCAGGCGTGCTGGCAGGCCCGGCAGGGGCGGAGCCCAGTCTGGAGCCCGTCCCCTGCCAAGACGGCAAGGCCGGCCCCCGTGAAGACGGCAAGGCCGGTCCGATGCGTTCGTTTGCGCAGGGAAGGAAGGGGAGAACGCCCTAGGAGACAACGAGAACCTTTCTTGCGTTGCGGCGGCTTAAAGTGACGGTGCTGCCCAGAATGCGGACGGCCATGCTGAGCCCGAAGAGCGCGCGGCTTGTCAGCGTGACGGGCATGCCGGGCAGGAAGCCCAGACTGCGCAGGCGCCGGCCAAGCTCCGCGTCTGTGGCTAGATCGGCGATGCGGGCGCTTTGTCCAACGTGCAGATCGGCGAGGCTGTGCTGTGTCATGGGTACCGCTCCTTGCCGGAAGGGCCAGCGGGGGCAGGGGAAAAGGGCGTGGTGCCTTCGACTTGAGAATTGAATACCCTTTTCAGAAATTTTTGGCAAGGAGGGCGTCAAAGATTTGGGAAAGCATTGCCGCGGCTTGCGCGTCTTGCCTTTGCCAGTGCCCCAACGCAAAAAGCCCCTGCAGAGTGCTCTGCAGGGGCCTTGCTTTCGTGGAGCCATTGTCCAGGATTGAACTGGAGACCTCGTCCTTACCAAGGACGCGCTCTACCGACTGAGCTACAATGGCATTTTGGCTGTGCACCAACTTGGTGCGAAAAGGAACCTACGCCGGCAGGGGGCATCCGTCAAGGAAAAAAATGAAAAAAGTGAAAAAAGGCCGCGCCCGGCTAGCAGTCCCAGGGCTTGCACACAATTTCGCGCACCCGGGTGGCGAGTATGTCCGCCGTGTAGGCAGGGCGGATGATGCAGGCCGTGTCCGCGCCCCTGCCGGTGCCGCCGACGGCGAGCACGTCTTCGCCGAAAGGCACGAGTCCGGCATCGAGGGCCATGGACGCAATCTCTACGCAGACCTTTGTTCCCTGGCCGAAGAGGTAGAGGGCGCTGGCCATGATCTCCACAGGCCCCCTGCCGCCGAACTTTTTGCTGATTCCGCGCTCTGCGCCGCTGAGGACGTGGGCTGCGTGGACCACCTTGATGCCGGCTTCGGCAAGGGCCTTCCTTGCGTCGGGCGTCATCTCGTTCTGGCCGGGACCGGCGAAGCCGAAGGCGTGGCCCACGCAGACGACGCGGAAGCCTTCCTTGGCCATGCCGGCAAAAAGCAGGGCTGTTTCGCCGGTGTTGCTGGCGACGACGACGTTCCTGACGCCGTGTCTGGCCGCGGCCTCTTTGGCGAGGCGGACGGTTTCTTCAGTGCCGGCTGGACCCTTGGCTGTCGATGGCATGATCTGCTCCTTGGGAAGTGGGGGTGAGGACAAGCCGGCGCAGGCCGGCTGTCAGGGCTTCGGCATCGAGATGCGTGCCGACGAAGACGAGGCTGGTGCCGGCAGGGCCTGCCGGCGGCCTGCTCCACGAGGCTTCGCCGTTCACGACGTCGAGCCAGGCCGGGCCTTCGGGAAAGAGAACCTGGCCCTTGGCGCGCAGGACATCCCTGGGCAGGCGCCGCAGAAAGGCCTCGAAGCCGGCGCGGTCGAACGGCAAGGGGGAGGTGAAGACGGCCTCGGCAAAGGCGGAAGCGTGGCGGTGCTCCTGTTCGTGAGCGTGCCCGCGATCATGCCCGTGATCGCGGCCTCGTTCCGGGCTGGCCGCCTGCGGCCCGGCGGGCGCTTCCTGAGACCAGAAGAGGGCGGGGTCTATCCTGCCCTGCACCGCCGGCACGATGCGCCTGCCGGGGAATCTGGCCTTCAGCAGCGAGAGGGCCTCGGGGATCCTTCTGGCAGGGACGAGATCCGTCTTGTTGAGCACCACCAGGCCGGCAGCCTCGATCTGGCCGAGAAAGAGCCCGCCAAGGGAGCGCTGCCGAAGCCACATGCGGGCATCGACGACAGTGGCCGTGCGCACCGGGGCAAGGGCAAGACCCATGCCGGCAATGCGCTGGACGATGCCGGCAGGTTCCGCGACGCCGCTTGCTTCGATGAGGATGCGCGCCGGCCTGCGCTCCCTGAGAGCGCGGCGCAGGGTGTCCTCGAGCTCGCCGGCCAGCGAGCAGCAGATGCAGCCGCTGTTCAGCTCGTAGAGGGCAAGGCCTTCGCGGGCCACAAGCCTGCCGTCCAGACCGAGTCTGCCGAATTCGTTGACAAAGACGACAGTGCCGGGCCCGGGGCCTGCTTCGAGCAGGTGTCTGAGCAGGCTTGTCTTGCCGGCGCCGAGAAAGCCGCTGATAAGCTGGATCTGGGTCATGGCGGTCCTTGCCCGGGACGGGACAGGCCTCAGCGGCCCTGCCGGATGCGGGCGAAGTCGAGCACTTCGGGACGGTACTCGAAGTGCATGATGTCGTACTCGTGCCACTTGCCGCCCCAGACGAAGCCGTGGCGCTCGAAGGCCTCGACGATGACGCGCGGGTACGTGTCCTGCTGGCTGTGGCGCTGGCCGGGATTCTTCTGCCAGCGCCAGAAGGTGGCGTACTTGGTGTTGAGGTCGATGGCCGTGGCGAAGCTGTGGGGGCTCGGAATGTTCTCGCCGCGCACGCTGCGCCACATGAAGGTGCCGGCGCTCTTGCACAGCTCCTTCAGGTTGAGTTCGGGATGGGCCTTGTCGGCTGCCTCGAGCTCCCTGGAGACGGCCTCGAGGGCTTCGGCTGCGCCGTAGCGGCTGAAGAAGGAAACGCTCTGTCCCATGAAGCGCACGGTTTTGAGCTGGCGGGCCACCTCTTCCTTGCTGTGGCCGTAGAGGGCGTGCAGGAAGGGGAAGCAGCGCACGCGCCCCGGGCGCACGCCGTCGGGCGTGGCGGGACGGCTGGGGTCGAAGGGATAGATTCCGCCATAGTAGAGCGTGTGGGCAATGTCGCTGGAGACGATCTCGTGCTCGACGGAACCGCCGGTCAGGCGCACGGCCTCGCCGTTGACGTCGATCTGCCAGCCCTTGTCCTGCGAGCCGGATAGCTGGCCTATGGCGCTGCCGTAGTGCTTCTGCAGGCTCTGGTAGACGGCCTTGACCTCGGCTTCGGAGAGGGCTGCGTCCGCTGGCCTGGCTGCCTGGGGAGTCGCCTGGGCCTGCGCGGCGGGCCGGGATGCAGGCTGGCCTGAATCCTGTGGCGAGGTGGACGCGGCCGTGCCGCAGCCGGACAGCATGAGGATGAAGGCGCCCAGCAGGGCCCTTTTCATGAGAGACGCGCCCGCCGGGGGGCGCAGGGCAGAGAGGAAGGGCATGGCAAGCTCCTTTGCGGTCAAGAGGTTGGGGGAGGCCCGCCAAGACCTGGCGGCGGGCGGATAAGGGCAGGACTAGGCTTGGCGCGTTTCTGCGGCGGGCAGCCTGGAGAAGAACTCGGACAGCAGCAAATGCGAATCGTAGGCTATGGAATCAACGAGCCGGCACGTTGCGGCCTCGAGCACAGCAATGTTGATGCCTCGAGCGTTGCAGGAAACATTGATGCCGTTGACGGTGACAAGCGATCGGTTGCCGTTCCTCACAGGGCTGCTCTCAATGGAAATTTTGTTTTCTCCAATGCCGTATTCTAAGCAAACACGTTCATTGCCGTCTTTTCCAATGGCTTCTGCGACCAGTTCACCTTTAAAGAGAACGGCGGAGTACATGATCCTAGCCTGTGATGGATAATTTATAAATCCAATATTTCTTATTTGTTCAAGTGTACGATTGCATTCATTGTAAAATCCAGGAGTATCTCTTGTTGAAACAACGATAATATATTTTTTCTTTATTAAATTTAAAAAATCTAAATACAAAGAAATAAATTTTATCGACAGGAGATGTGATTTGATTTTATGCTCATCCTGTGAGCATATAAGAAAATTATTTAGTTTTTCTGTATTAAACAGACCGTAAAGCGCGACTTCATTCTCAAGGATTATTGACTTAAATTTGAAAGAATATTCTATTTGTTTTTGACGCAGTAATGTTGTTTCATTTTTATCCTTGCTAAAAATGATCTCAAGGCATTCCCTAGCATAATCGCAGTAGAGAGGATGGTAGTGCAGGGGATGGAGTCCTAAACGCGAGTTGGGGTTGCCAAGCACGTTTTCTGGAAATTCAATAACATGAGCTCCTGGTAAAAATTCTTCTAAAAGAGAATAGATGTATTGTAGAAGTTTAATAGTTCTCGCTAATGTAGACGTATTAAGGAAGTATTTGCATAAATGTTGATCTTTGATATAGTGTTCAGCAAAGAAATGCTTGTGTATGATAATTTCTTGAGGATCGTAAATCTTTTTTATGCAAGCACATGTTTTTTCTGTGGCTTCCTTGAAAATATTGATATCTATAGTACTTGGATCAACGAAAGCATACTTCTTGGGCAATGTCTTTTCAAGCGTTGCTTTGAAGTCTGTCATGAGGGGATTTTCTGTGATACAGGCGCACTGCAAACCAGAAAATTTTTTGCCAGCTTCTATAATTATCCTTTTTCTACAATCATTGCAGTCTAGAATCAGATAATCTGCTTTTTCTTCAAGAAGGTAGTCTAAAAATTTTTTGTTTGCATTTAATTTACATATTCTTTTTGCATAGTTTGATGCTTTCGATTCTTGCATGTTAAGAGCAAAAAGTTCAAAATCTTGCGAAAACTTGGAAAATAATGCGAGCCAACTTGTTAGTCCAACAGCCCGAGTATGACTAAAACTTAAAGCTATTTCTTGCGTCTGGCAATCTCCAAAGAGCGCAAGAATTGGCTTATATTTTAAAAATTCATCTAATTTTTTAAGAGGATTGAAGTTCATCAATTTTGAAATATGGTTTATAAAGCCATTTTGAACGCCGTTTGTATTCTTTATCAAATTGAACATCGCAATCTATATTGAATCGTTTTTACAACAATGCTCGAAATTGGCAAAATGTAGTATTTGAAAAGTGGATTGAATTGAACTGCTTTTCGTTGCCGTGCCTGGGTGTCAGAGGCGCTGGCGGCAGGCCAGCCACGCCGGCTCTCCGGCGTGTTTTTGCGCCAGCGCGCCGAGCATGCCCGGGGAAGAGGCCGCATGCCCTTCCTGCCTGCTCTGGGCGCAAAAAGCAAGGGCCCGCGGCCTTGCCGAATGCGGAGCCATGCCTATATGGTAGGCAGACAGGAGGAGCCCATGGCCAACGACGAGAACATGATGCGCATCGACATGTCGAAGGAGCAGACCCTCTCCGAGGGCGCGGCATCCTACGTGCGCAGGAGCGAAGAGGAGCTTTCGGCGATGATAGCCTCGGCCGAGGCCTGCATCGAGGCACTTGCCTCCCTGGCGGAAAACCCTGCCGTCTTCGAGCCGGAGCGCCGGCTCTGCCGGGATCCCCAGGCCCTGCCGGAGGCCATTCCTGCCCTTTTCGGCACGGCGCGCGAGGCGCTCAGGGACATTCCCCTGGCATATTTTCAGGACCAGCTCGCCCACATCCTGCGCATGAGCCGCAAGGCCCGCGACATCGTGCGCATCCGCCGCGACAGGCCGGCGACCCAGGCTCTTCTGGACGTGCTCTACCCCATGTCCGCAGGCCGGGCCAGACTGGCCATGCTGGCCAGGCAGACAGGGCAGGCCGGGCAGACAGGGCAGACAGGGCAGACAGGGCAGGCCGGGCGCAAGCGTTCCGTCCTGGACGGCCTCTTCAACCGCAGAAAAGGCGGCAGGCTGCGCTAGCGGCCTGCCAGGGAGCGGCAATTATGAATGCCAGCAGCCATTCTTCCTGTCTCGTTGTGCTTTCCGGCGGGCAGGACTCCACCACATGCCTCTTCTGGGCCAAGGCGCGCTACGGCAAGGTTCACGCCGTGACCTTCAACTACGGCCAGTCGCACGCCGTCGAGCTCGAGAGCGCGCGCCGGGTCGCGGCGCTCTGTGGCGTTGCCAGCCACGAGGTGGTCGATGTCGGACGCATTCTGCGCAGCACGTCCCCTCTGCTCGACGAGAGCGCAAGCCTTGCGCAGTACGACGACTTCGAGAGCATGGACCGCGCCATAGGCAAGCGCATCGAATCGACTTTCGTGCCCATGCGCAACGCCTTCTTCCTGACGCTGGCCGCCAACATTGCCGTGTCGCTGGACTGTCGCACTCTCGTGACCGGCGTCGACGAGGAGGACAATGCCAACTATCCCGACTGCCGCGAGTCGTTCATCCGCGCCCAGGAGCTGACCATCAACGAGGCCATGGGCATGCGGGACTTCCGCATCGAAACGCCTCTCATCCACTTTTCCAAGGCTGACACCGTGCGCCTCGCCCAGCGCCTTCCCGGCTGCATGGAGGCCATGGCCTGGACGCACACCTGCTACGCCGGCAGCTTCCCGCCCTGCGGGCGCTGCCACGCCTGCGTCCTGCGCAGGCACGGCTTCGACGAGGCCGGCGTGCCCGATCCCCTGGAGCTCAGGGCCGCCGGCAAACCCTTTCCCCATGCGAGGTGAACACCATGAGCAGCGTGCTTGTTGCCTACTTCTCCGCTTCCGGCGTCACCAAGGCTCTGGCAGAAAGGCTGGCTGGCCAGGTTTCTGCCGATCTCTATGAAATTGTCCCTGCCAAGCCCTACAGCCCCCAGGACCTGGACTGGACCGACAAGCTGAGCCGCAGCTCCCAGGAAAACAACGATGCCACGGCCCGTCCCGCCATGGCGGGCGCCATGCCCGATCTGTCGCGCTATGCAACGGTGCTGCTGGGCTTCCCCATCTGGTGGTACAAGGCGCCGCGCATCGTCCAGACCTTCCTCGAGGCAGGCGACTTCTCCGGCAAGCGCATCGGCGTCTTCTGCACCTCCGGATCGAGCCCGCTCGGCAAGGTGCAGGAGCTGCTCGAGCCCGAGGCGCCCGCGGCCCAGTGGCTTTCCGGCATTCGCTTTGAGCCCCGTCCCTCCCAGGCCGAGCTTGAGGCCTGGCTCAAGTCCGTCTGCCAGCAGGGGCGCTGAAGCGCCTTGCCGACGATCCGCAATGCAGGAGCGGCCGCCCGGAAGTGCCGGACGGCCGCTCTGCTGTTCATGCGTCAAAGGCAATGCCAAGTTCGGACCGCAGTTCGGCTAGCGGTGGCGTCCTCCGCCATGTCTGTTGTACCCATGGTATCCTCCGCCATGCCCGCCGTGCCGGTGATGTCCGCCGCTGTAGCCGGGTCTGGGGCCTCCCGGATGTCCGCCATAGCTGGGCCTGGGGCCGCGCGGAGGCGGAGGCGGCCTGTGGTAGCCTCCCGACGGGGGCGGCCTGTGGTATCCGCGCGGAGGCGGAGGCGGTCTGTGGTATCCGCGCGGAGGCGGTCCGCCGTAGTAGCCGTCGCCGTAGTAGTCGTCGCCGTAGTAGTCGCCGTTGTGGACGCAGCCGAAGGCCAAAAGCGACATGGCGAGGCAGCAAAGGATAAGCAGTCTGCGCATGTGTTCCGTCCTTGCTATGATGTTAGCCCGAAATAGTGCCGGCGAAACAGCAAAGCCCGGCAGATCCTGTCTAGTGCATTGCAGAAAAAAAGCAAGTCCTGGGAGTCCTTCCAGCAGCGCGGGGCCGGCAGGGACGATGCCTGCGGCCAAGGCGCCTACTTGGCGCCGCCTGCCTTGCGGACGTTCTTGACGATAGCCACGAGCTCGTCGCCCTTGACGGCAAAGTCGCAGTCGAAGAGCTCCGTGCCGTGCGCTATGCCCTCCTGGGATGCCTGAAGGCGGCCGCCGGCGAGATCGATGCCGGCCTGGGCGCGGACGAGCACAAAGCGCTCGGGCAGGGGTTTTGCGGGATCGGCGCCAAGGATGGCTATCTGGGTGGTTCTCCCCTTTTCGCCAAGAACAGCCTTGCCGGCAAGCTGGAGGCAGGGTTCGCCCGCAGGCGGCATGGCGAAGCTCCAGATTTCGAAGGCCCTGGCCGAGCCAGCCTTCACTGGGCCCTCCACCTCGAGCGAGTTGCCCACGAAGGCTTCCTTGCCGACGCCGCCCTGCAGGACGCAGGCCTCGCCAAAGGATGCCTTGGAGGCTACATGGACGGTGTTGCCCGTGGCAATGCCCTTGTCGCTGATGCCGCCTGTCACGCTGCCAAGAACGCGGCCTCCGGTGACGGCAACCGTGTTGTCGCAGGCCATGGCAGGGCTCGAGTCCTTCGGAGCCTGCTCTCTGGTCTTGTCTTTTGCCTTTTCCCTAGGCTTGGCGCGGCTCCTTGCGGCCGGCACGGGATGCCCTTCGCGCACGAGCCGCTCCAGGTCCTCCTGGGCTCTGGCTGCCTCCTGCTCAGGACTTGCCTTGTCCTGCGCATCGATGCCCGAATCCGCGCCGAGCATCCCCGACGCGCTGCCGGGCGCCCGAACGTCGCTGGCAATGCGCCCGCCCACGACGTCGGCAACGCTGCCGCCGCTGATGGCAACGCTGTTGTCGCAGGCTTTGTGCAGGGAAACGCCGCCCGACACTTCGCCGGCCACAGAGCCTCCGCGCACGGTGGCCATGTTGTCTGTGGCCTGCTGGGCGCCGGCGCCGCCGCGCAGGCTGCCGGCAACGACGCCGCGGTGCATCACGACGGAGTTCCACTCGGCAGAGCCCTGGCCGCTCTGGCCGCCGGTGACAAAGCCCTGGCACTCGAGCGCGGCCGCCCTGACGGGGTAGCCCAGAACGACGGTATTGCGCGAAGCCAGCAGCTCTTCGGCAATGCCGCCTGCCACGTGGCCCCCCGCCGTGCCGGCATGGAAGGCAACCTCGTTGCTCACGGCCATGCCCTTGTCCGAATGGCCGCCGGAGCAGTCGCCCTCGAGGGCGCCGCCCCAGATGAAGACGGCGTTGCGAACGGCGTTGCCCATGCCCTCGCCGCCCGTGGCTTTGCGGACAACGGCCTCGCCGCCTATGCTGACGCGGTTCTGGAAGGCCATGCCGGATTTGGAGACGCCGCCGCAGGCGTTGGCTTTGACGGTGCCGGCGTTGATGGTCACCATGTTGCCTGTGACCGGAGCATAGGACAGTCCGCCAGCCACCAGGCCCGTCAGGGTGCCGCCGGAGACGACGATGCTGTTGCGCTGGGCAAATCCGTTGGCCCAGCCGCCCACGGCGCCGGAAATGGTGCCCGAGAGCAGGATCACGGTGTTGGCCTCGGCCGAGCCGAGTCCCTCGGATGCATCGCTCGATCCCGCGGCCTGTTCCTTGGACACGGCCGGCGCCTCCGAGGGGGAGTTGAAGCCGCCGAAGACGCCGCGGGTCGCCGATCCGTTCTGGAAGATGACCGTGTTGCCTGAAACCGTGTCTTCGCCCTTGGCGCTGCCGCCGTAGACGCGGCCGGGAATGGCGCCATCCCTGACGATGACCGTGTTGGAGGAGGGGGCGCCGGGGATGAGCGAGGAGAAGATGCCGTCGAAGGAGCGCTTGAGGGGAGGGCCGGGATATTCCAGCGTTTCGGCCTGGCAGGGAGCCGCCATGCAGAGCGCGAAGGCGGCAAGGCCCTGCGCCAGAAGGGCGGAAAAGTGCGTCTTGCGGCGGGACATGAGACCTCCTTGGGATCGGCGTCGGGGCAGGCCGGGGCGCGCCCCCGTCCATCAAGAATAGGACGAAAGCGGCGAGTCTGGCAAATGCTGGCGGGCGGTCACGGTCGATGGGGCTGCGTGTCCCGGGGGTCGCCGGAAGTCCTCCCGGCAAGGCGCCGCGCGGCAGAGCGGGCAAAGGAGCCTGCCTTGATGGCGTGCGATCTGGCATCCCTGCTTCCTGCGCTGGCGCTTCCGGCCCCGCCGGGTGCAGGTTGCGCTTCCATGGCCGCCTTGCCGGCAGGGCTTGCCAGCGAAATCCAGAAGACGGGCTTCGGCAGGCGCAGGAGGTCTTCTTCGACCAGCCTGGCAAAGCCCAGCGCCAGCAGCACGTTCACGAGGAGGGCCAGCGCGAGGGCCCGGAAGGAGAGGCGGGGAAGGAGGGCTTCGCCAAGCCGGGTGAAAAGGCCCCGGCGTGAGCCCTGCGGCAGTTCGGGGGACAGGTCCTCTCCGCTCCCGGCATCGTCAAGCGCACTTGGGCAGCCTGCGGCGCCGGCGGCGTGCGTCTCCTCGCATCCCCCCCGAAGAAGGATCCCGCCTCTGGCGCCGGGCGCCTGGGCGCCTGGCTGATCCGTCCGGCTCCAGGCCGGGCTTTGCGGGTCGTCAGCCAGGATGCCGGCGCTCGCGCGGGAGGCGTATCCCCTGAAGGTGCGCATGGGGCGTGGGCGGGGATGCGTCGGGTCTAGAGGCGGACGACCTTGTCCGCCTCTTCGGCGCTGGCGGCAATCTCGCTCATGCTGGTGCAGCGTCCTGTCTGCAGGGCATGGGCCAGCCCGAAGTGGGCAAGGCTGGCATCGTGGACGAGGATCTCTATGCCCGTGCCGGCTAGCTTCGCCAGCATGCCGAGGGCGGGACCGGGTTCGGCTGCCAGCTTCACTGCCCCGTTGAGCAGGGCCAGGCGCCAGAGTCCGCGCCTGCCGGGCAGGGTGGCAAGAAAGCTTTCCAGAATGCCCCGCCCGAGGCCGCCGTTCTCTTCGCCCAGCGTCTCGCTTGTCAGGATAAGGAAGGTGCGGGGGCGCTGGCCAAGGCCTTCGGGCTGGCCAGCCCGAATGGCCGTCCCGCCGTCAGCATGCGCGAAGCCTGGCCGCTCGGCGCGGATGTGGTAGACCTGCTCGCCGTCCAGCACGCTCTGGGCGCTGTAGCCCTGTCCGGCAAGGAGGCGGGCAATCTCCTCCACGGCCTCGGGGCTGTCCACCAGCACTTCCAGCTTGCCTGGCAGCTCGGCAACGGCCTTGCGGGCGAGTTCAAGCGGCTGGGGGCGCGACAGGCCTCTGCAGTCGACGGTCTTCATGGTTTGCTCCTGCTGTTTCGGGGGGTGTGGCGGATGCACGGGCGTTCGGCGGGCCTGGACTAGCCGCGCTCCGCCGATCCGAGGGCGAAGATGGCGCCGTTGGGGGCGTTGGGGAAGATGCGGGTGCCGTAGGCGATGGCGCAGCGCTCCACCGTCATGGCTGGCCACGGACCGAAGCTGGCGCCAAGGCCCTTGAGCAGGGCCGCGCCCGTGGGCGTGACGGTCTCCCCCTCGCCTTGGAAGGGCACCACGGGGATGCCCGCCAGGAGGCGCAGCACAGCCGGCGCGGGGCTCGGCAGAATGCCGTGGGCGCAGGCAATGGCGCCGTCGGCCAGCGGCAGGGGGCTTGCGGTGAAGACGTCCGGCTTCAGCTCGTCGAACAGCATGCAGTTGAGCACCGTGTCGAGTATGCTGTCAAGAGCGCCGACCTCGTGGAAGCGGACCTCCTCCTTCGGCAGGCCGTGCACCTCGCTCTCGGCCTGGGCGAGCAGGGTGAAGACCTTCGAGGCGAGCGCTTTGGCCGAAGGGGAAGCCCCGCATGCGTCGATGATGGCCAGCACGTCCTCCAGCGTCCTGTGCGCGTGCTGGCGGGGGAGGCTGATGCCGGCCTGCCAGCCGGCGATGGCGTTGACGCTGTGGGGATGGAGGCAGACGGCGCCGTCGAGCTCCGGCATGACGAGCCTGGCGCGCGCGTTGACGGCCGCGCTGTCCAGCTCGAGCATGCGGGCAAGGCCAGCCAGCAGGATGTCGCCGGAGATGCCGGAAAGGGCCCTGACGGTCAGAACGCGCAGGGGGGCGCCATGGCTCTGCTCCTGCCCGTGGCCCTGCCAGAGGCCGCTGCCGTGTTCGTGTCCGTGGCAATGTTCGTGCTCGTGCCCGTGATCATGTTCGTGCCCGAGATCGTGTTCGTGCTCG
>ODAI012031605.1_pt1 | contig 24984 bp, 22 predicted proteins | sample 1539321 | NCBI WGS metagenome assembly ODAI01 (sample SAMN02144231, study PRJEB22623) | gut metagenome | biome: sheep rumen | host: Ovis aries | place: New Zealand
CCCGATGTTATGGGCAGAAACAATCAGCTTATCGAGATACGAAACGCTGACGGCTCGCTGAACACGGGGCTTTTCATGATAGACTCAAACGCTTACACAGGCGAGGGCATCAACGTCTATGACTATATCCACGACGATCAGGTGGACTGGTATGCCGATGAAGTCCAGCGAATGAACACTGAGGCAGGTCACACGGTCAATTCAATGGTGTTCTTCCATATCCCCTTGCAGGAGTACAAGACCGCCACCGAACTTTATCTTGACGGCAGCGACGAGGTGAAATACTTCTACGGTGAAAACCCCGGCGACCACGGTGGTATCACCAACGATCTTGTGTGCTGCTCGGACTATCCCAGCAAAATGTTCGACACCGCCCTTGAGCTTGGCAGCACGACGGGATTCTTCTGCGGTCACGACCACTACAACAATGCGTCTATCGAGTACAAGGGTATCCGCCTGACCTACGGCATGAGCATCGACTACCTCGCAATGCCCGGCATTGAAAAGGAAACAAAACAGCGTGGTGCTGAACTGATTACCATTCACGCCGACAGCACATGGGAGTCAGAACAGATACCGCTTGATTCTATAACATAACAAAAAGCAGATGCTTTCTACCGTGAAAGCATCTGCTTCTTTGTAGCCTGCTGTAAAGGTCTTGCTTATAGTTGTTTTGGAAAACTTCTATATGAGCGCACCTCTAAAAAGGGAGCCGTTTTCTGTATCATGAAAGCTCAAACATACCGGTATAAAGCTGGTAATACTTTCCGTGCTGAGCAATGAGGGCATTGTGGTCGCCGCGTTCGATGATCTTTCCGTGCTCAAGTACCATTATCGCGTGGGAATTGCGGACTGTCGAGAGGCGGTGAGCGATCACAAATACGGTACGGTTCTCCATGAGGGAGTCCATACCCTTTTCGATGAGCGCCTCAGTACGGGTATCAATTGAGCTCGTCGCCTCGTCAAGGATCAGCACAGGCGGGTCGGCAACAGCTGCACGGGCAATGGCAAGGAGCTGACGCTGCCCCTGCGAGAGATTTCCTCCGTCAGCCGTAAGCATCGTATCATAGCCGTTTTCGAGGTGACGGATGAAGGTGTCTGCGTTTGCGAGCTTAGCAGCCGCGTAGACCTCCTCATCGGTCGAATCAAGCTTTCCGTAGCGGATATTGTCCATGACCGTGCCGGTAAAAAGGTGGGTGTCCTGCAAAACAATGGACTGCGAACGGCGTAGGTCGGACTTCTTTATCTTGTTTATATTGATGCCGTCATAGCGTATCTTTCCGTCCGGGACGTCGTAGAACCGGTTGATAAGGTTGGTGATAGTGGTCTTTCCTGCGCCGGTCGAGCCGACAAAGGCAATTTTCTGCCCTGCGTGAGCATAGAGCGTGATGCCGTTGAGAACGGTCTTTTCCGGCTCATAGCCGAAGTACACGTCGTCAAATTCAATATTTCCCCTGACCTCGGTGTAAGTAACTGTACCGTCAGCCTTATGGGGATGCCGCCATGCCCAGCGTCCGGTATGACTCTCTGTCTCGGTGATAGTTCCGTCCGGAGCGATATCAGCGTTCACAAGTGTTACATAGCCTTCGTCAGCCTCAGGCTCTTCGTCGATCACACGGAATATCCTCTCAGCTCCCGCGAGTGCGGTGAGGACGGAGTTGAACTGCTGCGAGACCTGAGGGATAGGCTGCGAGAACGAGCGGGTGAGCTGAAGGTAGGCAACTACCGTTCCGACAGTCATTCCGCCGATGCCCTTGACCGCCATTATACCGCCGATTATAGCCGTTGCAGCATAGTGGAGGTAGGAGAGATTGTTCATGACCGGCATGAGGATATTCGCAAAGGTATTCGCCCTCGCCGCAGCTTCACAGAGCTGCTCGTTGAGGCGGTCGAACTCCTCGTCAGCCTTTTCCTCGCGGCAGAAGACCTTGACGACCTTCTGACCGTCTATCATTTCCTCGATGTAACCGTTGACACTGCCGAGAGCCTTCTGCTGTGCAATGAAGCCGCGGCTGCTGTGCGAGCCTATGAAGCCGATTATCCTCACGATGAGGAACAGCATAACAAGCACAAGCACCGTCAGCCTCCAGCTAAGTATCAGCATTGAGATGAACACGCCTGTTATCGTCACCGCAGAACCTATGAACTGCGCTATGCTGTTGCTCAGCATCTCGCGTATCGCATCGGTATCGTTAGTGTAGAGGCTCATGAGCTCGCCATGGGTATGCTTATCGAAGAAGCGTATCGGCAGGGACTCCATTTTGTCGAACAGGTCGTTCCTGATACGCATGAGCGTGGTGGTCGAAATTTTCAGCATCACCCGCTGATAGAACAGTGATGCGAGCGCTCCCATGACATATACTGAGGCAAGAACAATTAGGAGCTGTATGAAGCCGTCCCTGTCCCAGCTTCCGGTAACGAGGGCATCGTCGATATTGTCTATCATGGGCTTCAGCATATTAGTTCCGATGACTCCCGCGGCTGAGCTGAGGATTATGCCGATCACGGCGAAGGTCATGTGAGCCTTGAAGCCGTACATATAGCTAAGTATTCGTCTGAGAGTGCCGAGGGTATCCTTGGGTTTGGCAAACTCTCTCTGCTGTCTCGGAGGCATTATTCATCAGCTCCCTTCTGCTGCGAGTCGTATACCTCACGGTAAATAGGGCTGTTTTCCATGAGCTCGTCATGTGTACCGACGGCGGTTATCCTGCCGTTGTCCATGACGATGATCCGGTCAGAGTCCATTACGGAGGTTATTCTCTGCGCGATTATTATGGTAGTAGTGTCTGCAAGGTCACGCCGGAACGCTGCCCTTATGCTGCTGTCCGTCGCGGTATCGACTGCGCTTGTTGAGTCGTCGAGAATGATTATCTTCGGCTTTTTGAGCAGCGCACGCGCGATACAGAGCCTCTGCTTCTGACCGCCGGAGACGTTCACACCGCCCTGTCCGAGGTCAGTGTCATAGCCCTGAGGAAAGCTGCTCACAAAGTCGTGAGCGCAGGCTGACTTGCACGCTGCTATAATCTCATCATCTGTAGCATTCTCATTTCCCCAGCGGAGATTGTCCCTGATAGTGCCGGAGAAAAGCACGTTCTTCTGGAGCACCATCGCCACCTGACTGCGAAGTGTCTCCAGTGAGTATTCATTAACGTTATGACCGCCGACCAGCACCTCGCCCTCGGTCGCCTCATAAAGACGCGGTATGAGCTGCACGAGAGTTGATTTTGACGAGCCTGTGCCGCCGATTATACCGATAGTTTCGCCCGAACGGATGTCGAGGTCGATATGGTCGAGCGCAAGATTTCCCATATCGTCAAAATAGCTGAAGCTTACATTCCGGAAGCTGACAGAACCGTCTGCGACTTCAAGCCCGGAAGCCTCGTTGTCCTTTATGGAGGGCTCCTCCTCGAGGACCTCAGCGATACGCTGCATAGATGCGCGGGAGACAACGAACATTATGAACAGCATCGAAAGCATCATCAGCGACATGAGTATCTGTCCGACGTACATTATAAAGCTCGACAGCTCGCCTGTGAGGATATCGCCGTCCACCGCCATGTTTCCGCCGAACCACATTATAGCCACGATACTCGCGTACATGACGAGCTGCATTATCGGCATATTGAGTATGACAAGCTTTTCCGCGAAATACTGAGCTTTGCGGACGCTCTCGGTATTGACGCGGAATTTTTCCTTTTCGTAGTCCTCACGCGCAAAGGCCTTCACTACCCTGATACCAATGAGATTTTCCTGAACCTTTCCGTTCATGCTGTCGTACTGAGTGAGCATTTTCTCAAATCTCGGGTGAGCGCGCGTGACTATGAAGAATACCGCAAATCCCAGCACCGGTATTGCCGCAAGAAATACCAGCGAGAGCCGCGCATTCGTCCGAACCGCCATTATCGTGGCACAGACAAGCATTATCGGCGAGCGAAAAGCGCTCCGTATGAACATCATGAAGGCGTTCTGGATATTGGTGACGTCCGTGGTAAGCCTCGTCGTCAGCGAGGCAGTCGAGAACCTGTCAACGTTAGAGAATGAGAATTCCTGAACACGCCTGAACATAGCCCCGCGAAGGTTCTTCGCAAAGCCCGTTGCCGCGACTGCACTCAGCCTTCCCGCAAGCGCTCCGAACATCAGTGAGCACAGCGCCATGACGACCATAAGTCCTCCGAGAGCCGCAACATAGCCTGTTCTGCCCTTCGATACGCCGTCGTCGATAATGTGCGCCATTACCATAGGGATAGTGACCTCCATCGCGACCTCACCGATTATCGTTATCGGTGAAAGTATAGCCTGTTTCTTGTACTCGCCAACGTTTGAGAATATAGTTTTATACAATTTCATCGCTCCCTTCCTTCAGCTTTTCCATGACCGTCCGGACGAGCTCATGAGGCGCCGGCATACCGCCCTCGATGCCCTCGATCTCCTGCATTTTACGCACTATGCGGCTGAGCAGAGAAAGGAGCTGAGCCTTTTCGTCCTGAGAAAATTCGTCAAAAATGAGACTGTCGTACTCGTAAAAAAGTGCAAGCTGCTGCTCTATAGCCTTCCTGCCCTTATCGGTCAGTGCAAGCCGGTTGCAGCGCAGGTTATCGGGGTCTACGGTCTTGGTAATGAGCCCTGCCTTTTGCAGGCGCTTGGTGGAAGTCGCTACAGAGGCAGGAGACACTCCGAGGTGTTCAGCGATAGCAGCCTGAGTGCAGTTCTCATAGCTTGCGATAGTACGCATAATTGGCATTTGTCCGAAATGCAGCGGAGAGCCGCCGCTTATGCGTATCAGGAACAGTTTTCGCAGCAGGTGGATGCTTTCGAGCATCCCCACAAGATCTTTGTTTTCCGTTTTTATCACGCTCCATTAAACGTTTAATTATTAATCGTTTACCATTATAGCATATTCCTCCCACATTGTCAAGCATCTGACAAAAAAGAGAACGCCGGTCGGCGTTCTCTGAATTCTTAGCTCTGAACTATCTTGCGTTCTTCTTGACAGTGCGCTTGACTATGACCTTCAGGCGCTCGCAGGTATCCTGCGGGAACTCAGTGATGAACTTTATCGCCTGAGCGTGCGCTTCGTCCTGGGGAAGTCTAAGGAACGAATGGAAAAAGGTATAGACCTCGCCAAATGTGGAGAATATCTCCGCAACAGCCGCCTTGCCCTCGGGAGTCAGCACAACGCTGTTGCCGAAGTCCTCATACACCAGTCCGCAGTTTGCCAGACAGCGCAGCATCTTGCTGACGCTCGGTCGGGAAACTCCCAGATGACGCGAAATATTCACACACCTGACGTACTCGTCAATGTCGGAAAGCTCTTTTATTGCGATCAGGTATTTTATCTGTCCTGCACAGTGTTTCATCCTTCAACCTCCTTACTTGTCAGCATCTATAAGGTGCCAGTAGCCCTTGAGGTATACCGCTCCGGAGATCACCGTCAATGCGGTGGATATCCAGATAAGCACGGGAATCACGATATCGTTCACCGCGTCACAGAATCTGCACGGTATGTCGAATTCAAAATCAAAGCAAAGACTCAACCAGAAAAGAATTGCAATTATCGTCACCATTGTAAAGGCTGTCTTGAGCTTGCCCCATATCCCAGCCGCGACCACTATACCGCTGTCGGCGGCGAGAAGCCTAAGCCCCGAGACCATGAACTCTCTTGCTATGATGATTATAAGCGGCACCGCACCCATATTCACGTTATCTGCCTCGACAAATACCGTCAGCGCGGAGATAACGAGCACCTTATCCGCGAGCGGGTCGAGGAATTTTCCGAAGTTTGTCACCAGTCCGCGCTTACGGGCGATCTTTCCGTCAAGGGCGTCAGTGATAGAGGCTGCGGAGAAGATAACGAGTGCTATCATGTAGCTGAATGGGACGTCGATATACATAAACAGCAGAAAAAATGGTATCAGCAGCACTCTCAGCAGAGTAAGCTTATTCGGTAGATTCATTCGTCTATCACCTCTCCGATAAGGTCATAATCCAGCGTATCAGTGATTCTTATCCTCACATATTCGCCCACGCTGAGAGGCTTTTCAGATGTGTAGAACACCTTTCCGTCAATATCAGGAGCATCATTGCAGGTACGTCCGAACCAGCATTCGCCAAATCTGTCGAAGCCCTCTGTTACCGCCTCAAACTCCGCACCGAGGAGCTTCTGGTTGTTCCCGGCACTTATCAGCATCTGCTGCTCCATGATTATATCTGCGCGGTGAGCGGCTGTCTCCTCGTCGATCTGGTCGGGGAATTCTGCCGCCTTAGTACCCTCCTCCTGGGAATAGGCAAAGCAGCCGAGCCTGTCAAAGCGCACTCTCTGAACGAACTCCGCAAGCTCATTGAACTGCTCCTCCGTCTCGCCGGGGAAGCCTGTGATGAGGGTAGTACGCAGGATGACTCCCGGTATCTTCTCACGGATGTGTGCGAACAGTGCTTCGAGCTCCTGAGCATTGCCCCAGCGCTTCATGCGTCTGAGTATGTCCTCATTGCAGTGCTGAATGGGTATTTCAAGATATTTAACAAGCTTCTCCTCAGAAGCTATAGTCTCAAGCAGCTCGTCAGTGATCCGCTCGGGATAGCAGTAAAGCGTGCGTATCCATTTAAGGCCGTCTATCTTACACAGCTCCCTGAGCAGCTCGGGAAGCTTTGACTCGCCGTAGAGGTCCTCACCGTACCGGGAGGTATCCTGAGCTATGACTACGATCTCGCTCACGCCGTTTTCAGCCATAGTACGCGCCTCCGCGAGAACGTCCTCCATAGGAACGCTGCGGAATTTTCCCCTTATCATGGGGATCGCGCAGTAGGTGCAGCAATTCGAGCAGCCCTCCGCGACCTTTAAGTATGTGAAGAACGGCAGCGTTGAGATTATTCGCTCGCCGGTCATTTCCGTTGTGAGCTTCGGCGGGAAGCAGAGGTATCTCTCTCCCGCAAGAACATGGTCAAGGACGTCAACAATGTCCTTGTTCGCGCCGGTGCCTATGACCGCATCAGCCTCCGGGAAAAGCTCCGCAGCCTCCTCCTTGTAGCGCTCGGTGAGGCAGCCTGTAATAACGATCTTCTTTATAGTACCCTCTGCCTTGAGTTTGCCCAGTTCGAGGATAGTCTCGATGGCCTCCTCCTTCGCCGATTTTATAAAACCGCAGGTGTTTACCACCGCAATATCGGCAAGACCCGGTTCAGTCACCAGCTCATAGCCGTGTTTTTTGAGCTTGTAAAGCATACGCTCGGAGTCCACAAGATTTTTTGAGCAGCCAAGCGATACCATTCCTACCTTGACAGGCATTATTGTTCCTCCATATTGAAATATTCGTCCACTGCGCGGTTGACCTCTGAAAAGCTGTAGCCGTACCGCACCAGTGAGTTCTTTACTCTTTCTACAGCGCGTCTGTCGTCACTGTCCGTCAGGAAACGCGCGTATTTCTTTTTGAGCAGCTCCGCAAGATTATCCCCGGTATTCCCGGAATACTGCGCCAGAGCATCCTCAGCGGTGAGCTTATCTATACCATGTGCCATGAGCTCGCGTCTTGCGCGATGTATGCCGAATTTCTTTACCTCGATATATTTATATGCAAGGCGTTCGGCGTATCTTGCGTCGTTTATGACGCCCTCCTCAGTGAGCCTGTCTACGGTCTCACGGCATATTGCAGTGCTTTTGAATTCCTCAGAGAGCTTCTTCATCAGCTCTGCCGAGGAATAGTCCCTGTATGAGAGCTTCCTGAGAGCAGCAGCGTGTATCTTTGCCCGGACAGCGGCGCGTATCAGCTCAGCGAACTGCTTCTCGTCGAGCTCCATATCCTCCTGAAGCCCCAGATCCCAGACAGTATCACAGCCGAGCAGGAGAGTTCTTCCGTCGTCAAATGATACCGCGTATCTGCGCTTCTGACGCGGTTTAAGGGAGATTATCCTCATACCTTAATCAGCAGGAGTGAATTCCTCGAAATCCTCCTCTATATCAGCGAGGATATCGTCGTTTCCGCCTTCCTTGCCGTTTGCAGCAGACGCTCCATTCCCTGCATCCTCCGGAGCAGCAGTATCGTCCTCGGATGAATCGGTGAAGCCTGCAAGTTCGCTCTTTCTGGCAAGTATCTGCTCCTCGATCTCCTTCATGAGGTCCTCATTGACCCTGAGCAGCTCCTTGACGTTGTCACGGCCCTGACCGAGCTTCTGCTCCTTGTAGCTGAACCATGAGCCGCCCTTCTTGATTATGCCGAGCTCCGTGGCAAGGTCGAGCACCTCGCCTGTACGCGAGATTCCGGTGCCGTACATCAGGTCGAAGGTACACTCCTTGAATGGCGGAGCGACCTTGTTCTTAACTACCTTGCACTTGGTCGAGGCGCCGATTATGGTCGAACCGGACTTGATAGCCTCACCCTTTCTTACCTCGATACGGACGGAGGCATAGAATTTGAGAGCGCGTCCGCCGGGAGTAGTCTCCGGGTTGCCGTACATTACGCCGATCTTTTCGCGTATCTGGTTGATGAATATTGCAACACAACTCGATTTGGATATAGCTGCGGTAAGCTTTCGCATAGCCTGCGACATAAGTCTTGCGAGCTGACCTACATGGAGGTCGCCCATTTCACCGTCGATCTCAGCGCGGGTAGTCATAGCAGCGATAGAGTCGAGGACGATAACGTCGATAGCACCTGAGCGGATAAGCGACTCGGCGATCTCAAGAGCCTGTTCGCCGCTGTCAGGCTGAGAAACGAGCAGGTCGTTGATGTTTACTCCAAGAGCCTGTGCGTATACCGGGTCAAGGGCGTGCTCAACGTCGATGAAGGCGACCTCGCCGTGCTGCTTCTGAGCCTGCGCGATGATAGAAAGCGCAACGGTGGTCTTACCGGAGCTCTCAGGACCGTATATCTCAACGATACGTCCGCGGGGGACACCGCCTATACCGAGTGCCATATCGAGGGTCATCGAGCCGGTGGGGATAGCCTCGATATCGAGCTTCCTGGTCTCTCCGAGGCGCATGATAGAGCCGTTTCCGTACTTTTTCTCTATCTGTGAGATAGCAACGTTGAGTGCTTTCTTCCTTTCCTCGTCAGTTGCGGGCTTTGTGACCGGTGCTTTTTTGGCAAGTTCCTTCTTAGCCATGTTTTATTCCTCCGTAAAATTCTGTGCTGCCGCGCTTGTATCGGTGTAGGTGCCGCCTGCGGGAGCCTGTTTTACCGCGGAAACGGTGCGGATTATCCCTGCGCCGTCCCTGCGGAAGCTTATATCTGTGAAGCCTGAGCTTCTGAGTATATCTTCAACGTCGCCGTGCTGTCCCATTCCGAACTCAAAGGCGATCATTCCTCCGTTTTTCAGGGAATTCCTCCACAGGTCGGAGATAGCACGGTAATAACCGAGACCGTCGCTTCCCCCGAACAAGGCGAAGGGCGGTTCGCACCTGACCTCGCTTTCCAGCTCAGCCATATCCTGAGTAGTGAGGTAGGGCGGATTTGATACGATGATATCAGTCTTCGGGATAGCCCTGACTGTCGCCGGGCTGAGGACATCGCCCTCTATAATATGTATATCTGAGCGGTTGAGCTCCTTGTTTTTCCTGAGGAACTCAAGTGCCTCCGGGGAGACCTCCACGGCATAGACCTGCGCGTCCGGTAGCTCATGCCTCAGTGCGACGGCAATACATCCGCTGCCGCTGCATAGATCGGCGATGACCGGAGCTTTCAGGGCTTTTTTCCGGCATATCTCCAGCACATGATCGACCAGAGTTTCCGTATCAGGGCGGGGGATCAGCACACCCTCCCCGACATAGAAGGGAAGTCCGTAGAACTCCCATTTCCCGAGGAGGTACTGCAAGGGCCTGCCTCCTGCACGCTCAGCGGCGATATTCCTTATCCTGCCGGCATCGCCGGAGCTTAAAGCTTTCAGGGGCGAGAAAAGGGGATTTTTGTCGCCGAGCATATCCTGAAATATGCAGAGAGTATCGAACTCTGCGGACTCCTTACCGGCAGCGCTGAGCAGCGCAACGCACTCGTCATATAGCTGCCGCCGTGTTATTTCCTCCGGCACGACTTTCCCCCCCTTCTTTATTAATTCGGAATTCGGAATGCGGAATGCGGAATTCCGAATTATTCAATGTGTAATGCGTAATTGCGGTGTCCGCTTGCGCGGACGGATTTTAATTCATCGCCGTAGGCGATACCAATAATTCCGAATTCCGATTTCCAAATTCCGAATTATCCTCCGTCCCGCCGGTCACCACTTGTCCTCGGTCTTGTCCTGCGGGATGCAGGGGGTAAGTGCAGCAATGGCTATTTCTATCATGCTGTCGTCCGGCTCGCGGGTGGTTATGCGCTGCATTGCAAGTCCGGGCGCAGAAAGTATCTTTGTGAACAGGTTGTCATGATTTCCGGCAAGTCTTATAAATTCGTAGGATATGCCGACTATCAGCGGCAGAAGCGCAAGTCCTGCGAGTATCCTCTTCCATGTTGCCATTACCGGGATCAGGCACATCACAAGTATTCCAACGATGAGCACGATGAATATGAAACTCGTTCCGCAGCGCTTGTGGAAGCGGGTCTGTCTGCGGACGTTCTCGACTGTCAGCGGGAGCTCCGCCTCATGGCAGGCTATAGTCTTATGCTCTGCACCGTGGTACATATATTGGCGGCGGATGTCCTTCATAAGGCTTACCAGAGCCATATATGCGACAAAGATAGCTATCTTTATCACGCCCTCGACAAGCGAGCGGAGTATGCGCTCATCCTTGACGACGGGAATATGCCCGCATATCAGCTTCGGGAGTACTGCGAAAAGTCCCACTGCCATGACGATCCCGATCACCATGCCGATATACATCATTACAGTGAAAAGTGCGGAGGTTTCTTCCTCCTCCTTTTTCTCCTCGTCAGTGAGCTGCTTCTCGGCGGACCTCATCATGTATTTATAGCCCTTTTTCAGCGATACTGCGAAATTCGTGCAGCCGCGCACAAGCGGCACCTTTCTGTACCACGGCGCGTTCTTTCCGTTATGCTCCTCCCATGTCTCGAGGTCAACTGTACCGTCGGGAAGACGGCAGGCCATTGCTCCGGGGTTGGGACCGAGCATCATAATACCCTCAATGAGAGCCTGCCCGCCTATTTTTGAGCGGAATTTTTCACAGCACTGCTCGTTGTTCTTGCTCATAGAAACTCCAATCATTCATGGGGCGGACGTTCACTGACCTTGCTGCATAGTCGGCAGCTTTATGGTGACTGTCGTGCCCTTGCCCTCTCCGGGACTTGTTATATCGAGAGTACCTCCGTGGAGGCTGATTATCTCGTCCGCGACCGCAAGACCGATACCGGAACCGCGCCGCGTGTGATTTGCCTTGTAGAACTTTGTCTTGACCTTTGCGAGGTCAGACTTTTTGATGCCGACGCCGTTGTCAGTTACCGAAACCACGATCATTCCGCCGCTTTCGGAGGCATTGACAGCAACGTTCCCGCCCTCCGCGGAATACTTCACAGCGTTGTCGATGATATTGATGAAGACCTGTCGTATTCGGTTCTTGTCGCCGAATACGAACGGCAGCATCTCAGGCTCGTTGTAGGTGATAGTGATGCCGTCGCGCCGCGCCTTATCGCTGTAGATGAGCACAGCATCGCCGAGCTCCGCGAGGATATCCATAGCGGCGCTGCGGAGTGTGAAATGACCGCTCTGCATACGCGAGAAGTCGAGCAGCTCCTCCACCATCTGAGAAAGACGTTCTGTCTCGTTCACGATAACGCCGACGCCCTTCTTCATAGTCTCGTGGTCCTCACCGCCGTCCACCATCAGGGTCTCAGCCCAGCCCTTTATGGCGGTGAGAGGCGTTCGCAGCTCGTGAGAAACGGAGGATATGAACTCATTCTTCATCGCCTCGGCGGTGGAGAGCTCGTCCGCCATATGGTTTATCGCAGTGCAGAGGTCGCCTATCTCGTCGTTGGAGCTGTTGTCGATACGAACGGAGAAATCGCCCATAGCGAACTTGCTTGCGATACCGCTTATCTGACGTATCGGCTTGACGATAGAGCCTGCGAAGAAAAGCCCTGTCGTGATGATTATGACGAGTATCGTAAGGCTGACTATCGTGATGATGATTATATATGTCTTGATAGTATTGTCTATCTCCGTGAGGGAGGTGACCATGCGTATCGAGGAATATTCACTGTTTATCGAGGTTATCGGCACGGAGACCGCGAGCACCTTCTCACCGCTGCCGAGTCTTCCGATATATGAGCCCTCTCCGCTTTCCATAGCGTCCTCGTAGTCCGGCATAGGCGCGTCTGCGTCGGGAGAGAAGCCAGAGGATGTGAGCACGACCCTGCCCTTTGAATTTATCGCCATGAGCTCTATCTTGTCCTTCTCGTTGAATGTCTCGAGAAGGTTTCGCATCTCCGCGGAGAAATTGGCAGTGCTGTCCTGCGAATGTATACTAAGCACGCTCGTGACAGCGTTGATCTTGGAAAAGAGGTACTGTTTAGCGGAGTTGTAGTAATAGCTCTGCAGCGCATAGATTATCGCCATTTCTATAACGAGAAGCGCAAGCATGATAACGCCGAGGTTATTGACAGCCCAGCGCCGTGTGATACTCTTTTTAGCCATTACTGAGCGTCATTCCACTTATATCCATAGCCCCAGATAGTAATGATATACTTTGGGTTGGAAGGCTCGTTCTCTATTTTCATACGGATACGTCTGATATTAACGTCAACTATCTTGTCATCACCGTAGTAGCTCTCACCCCAGATGTGGTTGAGGATGCTTGCGCGGTCGAGAGCGGTGTTCTTGTTGTTCATGAAGAATTCGAGTATCTGGTATTCCACCTGGGTCAGCTCGATAGGCACACCGTCCTTGGTGACTGTACGGCTCTTGAGATTGAGCACGAAAGGACCTGACTCTATCACGGACTGCTTCTCATTCTTGATGAAGCTCATGCACACTCTGCGGTAGATAGCGTCCACACGCGCAGTGAGCTCGGAAGGAGAGAAGGGCTTGGTGATATAGTCATCGGCGCCTATCATAAGACCACTCACCTTATCCATTTCCTGAGTTCTTGCGGTGAGCATGATAATGCCTATGGTAGAGCTTTTCTCGCGTATTTTCTTGCATACCTGAAAGCCGTCGATGCCGGGCATCATGATGTCGAGCAGGACGATATCGAAGTTGCCGTGCTCTGTCTCGAAGGTCTTGAGGGCAGCCTCGCCGCAGTCAACGTCAACAACGTCATAGCCTGCGCGCTTGAGGTTGATGACCACGAATTCGCGGATCGTAGCCTCGTCCTCACAGATAAGTATTCTTTTCATTGTCAACTCCCTCTCTTTTTTAATGCGTAATTCGTAATGCGTAATGCGTAATTTTTAATTCATAATTCATAATTATTGAATTCGGAATTCGGAAATCGGAATTGTTGTGTCGCCTTGCGGCGACGGATCATAATTTTGTAGGGGTCGATGCCCTCATCGACCCGCACCTATAACGTACAGAGCCGACGGGGCGATGTGGGCATCGCCCCCTACTCTCAACTCTCAACTCTCAACTTTCTACTCTACTCCGAGAACATAAATCCAACGGCAACGTCACCGGCTGTTGCGGACAGGTCGTCGTCATAAAGCCCGGAATACGGCGGTATATAGGCAAGATACGCTGTATCGCCCTTAGTCCGCAGGAGCATATATCCGGAAAGCAGCCGGTCCTCGCGCGACGGAGTATCCTCCGCGCAGTAAATACGCAGGAGCTCCCTGCCTGCCTGACCGTCGGAGTAGGTGCAGAAAACTATCTCGCCGCCGTTGATTATATCGCGGCGCACAGTTACTCTGCCGCGCCAGCGCTCCGGGAAGACAAATATATATCCCTCGCCGACACTGAAATATGAGCAGCACTTCTCCTCGAGGCGGTCGTCCTTGTCAACGTACTTCCAGTCGGTGAGCTTCATCTGTTCGCTCTCGGGAGAGTCCTCATAGCCCGGAGAAATGCTCTGCACCGGTATTTCGAGGATGCCGTCGCCGTCAACATCGAGCGAAAGGCAGCCGGACGGACGCACAGTCGAGAGAGATTCCTCCGGGGTCTCAAAGACCTTGCTCAGTCCCGAGCCAGCCATGTATATGACGTCGGTCTGCACTAAGCCTGCTCCGGAGACCGCGTCGATGTAGAGTCCCTGACGGTCGCCGCCTATTTTTCCGTAGCGGATGCTGTCAAATTCTGTAAAGCTCCCGCTCAGCTCGCAGGGATACTGGTGATAGGTGCCGTTCTCATCGAGCTGGTAAGCCTTTGCGACCGCCGGAGAGCCCGTAGCTGAGCCCGTGAGCAGGAGAAACTCGTTTTCACCGTCGCTGTCGAGGTCGGTAACGTCGATGAACGAGCAGGCGGACGAAAAATCCGAGAGCAGCGCTCCCTCGTCCGCGGAGTAGGTATAGACCGTTACGTTCTTCTCAGAGCGGTTGATAAGGCTGCACCCGATGATGATATTCACTCTGTCGTTGCTGCCGAGCTTCGAGATCATGACCTTTTCTATCTCAGCGCCCTTGACAGGCTCATCGCAGACAGAGCGCCATTTGGAGCCGTCCTGATCGAGAACGTTCATGCGGAGGGTATTCTCCTCCATAGCAAGACCGGTCTTTTCGTAAAAAACGATAGCTTCCTTTCCGCCGTCGCTGTCGATATCCTCAACGATGAAGGCGGAGAGGTACTTGCCCGAGCGTGGGTATTTCAGACTTATGGAAGTACCTGCGGCATCCGTGAGGGCGCTGTAGATCTGTTCCTGCTGGGCACTCAGCTTAGGCGGAGCCATGAGGTTGTCGATATTTGAACCGAAGGTGCAGCCTGTCAGCAGGAGATCTGCCGGGGCTGCTGCGAGAAATCTGTGCAGTTTCATTGGTCACTACCATTCTGCGGAGCCTTGCTGAACATCAGCGCTCCTCAAGTTTAACGTAGCTGCGCTCCTTGGCAATGGACTTATAGGCGGGACGGATTATTCTTCCGCCTGTGAGTATCTCCTCCATGCGGTGGGCAGCCCAGCCTGACATACGCGCAACGGCGAACAGCGGCGTGAACAGCTCATCCGGGATGCCGAGCATACGGTATACCAGACCTGAGTACATATCAACATTCGCGCACATAGCCTTTGTGCTGCCCTTGATCTCAAAGAAAATCTCGGGGGTAAGGCGCTCGACCGTCTCAAGAAGCCTGAATTCGGCCTCTATCTCCTTGCCCTTCGCAAGCTCGAAGGCCTTCTTTTTCAGGATAACAGCACGCGGGTCGGAGATAGTGTAGACCGCATGGCCCATACCGTAGATAAGACCGGAGCCGTCGTTTGTTTCCTTGCGGATGGTGCGGCGCATATAGTCTGCGACCTCGCCCTCATTGTCCCAGTGCTTGATATTTGCCTTGAAGTCGTCGAGCATATGGATGACCTGGAGGTTCGCACCGCCGTGGCGGGGACCTTTGAGGGAGCATATTGCCGAGGAATAGGCAGAATAGGGATCCGTACCGGACGAAGTAAGTACACGGCAGGTGAATGAGGAATTATTTCCGCCGCCGTGCTCAGCCTGGAGCATGAGCAGTCTGTCGAGCATCTGGGCCTCGTCCTTTGTGTACTGTCTGTCGGGGCGGAGGAGGGAGAGTATGCACTGAGCGGTATTTTCCTCGTAATTTATAGGGTGCATTATCATGCTGGAATTGTCGTAAACACGGCGCTTCACCTGATAGGCATTCGCCATGATAACGGGAAGCTTTGCAATAAGGCTTATCGCTGTCCGCATCTCGTTTTCGAGCTCTTTGTTCTCACACTCATCGTCGTAGGAATAGAGTGCAAGCACTGAACGCGCGAGCTTGTTCATGATGTTCTTTGAGGGAGCCTTGAGTATCATATCCTCAACGAAGCCGTTGGGAAGGTCTCTTTTGAGCGAAAGATAGGTGCTGAAGGTATCGAGCTCCTTCTTTGTGGGGAGGTGGCCGAAAAGCAGGAGGAATGAGGTCTCCTCATAGCCGAAGCGGTCCTCTGCTTCGACATTTTCAACGAGGTCGTTGATGCTGTAGCCGCGATAGATGAGCTGTCCGGGGATAGGCTCTACCTCACCCTCGTTGAGAATATATCCGTGAACGTTGCATATATTTGTAATACCGGCAACAACTCCGGTACCGTCGCTGTTTCTGAGGCCCCTTTTAACTTGGAACTTCTCATAAAGCTTGGGGTCGAAGGTGGAATATTCACTGAGCTCTTTGCATAATTCTGTAATGTTTGATCCTGAAATGAAAGACGGCATTCTCGTCACACTCCTCTTAAAAATATTCATATACTATTATACACCATTTCGTGCTGAATGTCAAATAGAAGTTTAGAGTTCAGAGCTAAGAAATAAGACTGTATGGGAGCCGGTTTCTGACAGCTTGATCTGAGCTCTGAATTCTAAGCTCTGCTAAGGAGGTATTTATGAAGAATTATTTTGCCGCAGCACTGTTTCTTGCGGCTTCCATCGCAGCTGCGCCGGCAGTTCCGGCATACATAGCAGGACGTGAGACCTCATCCGCAAGCGGAACAGCTGATGATACGGATGAAGCGGAAAGAGAAAAGCCGTCCGGTGAGGACGGCGGTGAGGTCATACTTACATTTGCCTCAGAGCCCTACAAGGTGCTTGACACGGCTTCCGGGGAGGTGCTTGAGGTCCCTGTTCGTGACTATGTGATAGGCGCCGTATGCGCCGAAATGCCGGCATCCTTCGGCGAGGAAGCCCTGAAAGCGCAGGCTGTCGCAGCGCATACCTACGCCGAGCGCCAGCGTGAACGCGAGCGCAGCCAGCCTGACAGTGAGCTATGCGGTGCGGATTTCTCCAATGATGTATCGAAGTATCAGGGCTACTTCACCCGTGAACAGGCAGAGGAGTTCTTCGGTGACAGCTTTGACCGGAATTACGCGAAAATAAGCGCAGCCGTCGATGAAGTCCTGCCCTATATCCTGACCTATAAGGGCGAGCTTGTAATACCGGCGTTCCACTCGATGTCCTCCGGAAAGACGGAAAGCGCCGAAAATGCGTGGGGAACAGCGGTGGACTATCTTGTGCCTGTAGACAGCAGTGCCGACACGTCCGCACCTAAGTACATACAGCAGGAACGCATCGGCAAGGATACTCTGAAAGCCGCGCTGGAAAGCGCTTTTCCGGGCATAACCCCCGGCGAGGATATGAAAGAATGGATAAAGATCGGTGAAGTCTCGGAGTCCGGCACTGTCCTGACGGCTCAGGTCTGCGGAGTCACCGCGACCGGCAACGAGCTTCGCGCGGCGCTCGGACTGCGTTCAGCCTGCTTTGACGTAAGATACGAGAACGATGAGGCGGTATTCACTACCCGCGGATACGGCCACGGCGTCGGGATGAGCCAGTACGGGGCGGAAGCCATGGCTTCAGAGGGAAGCTCCTGGCAGGACATCCTCGCGCATTACTACCCCGGCTGCACCGTCACGGACAGCAGGTCGTGAACGGCGGAACGGGCAGCCCGTTAGTACCGAACAGCTCTACCTCCGCGTAGTTCGCCCACTTGTAGCGGACGGCTGCGATCTGCGGTATATCGGAATTCAGGACGATGCAGGCGCCCTGAACCTCCGCGTTTGCGGGAACAAAAATACCGTCAGCTCCGGCACATTCAAAGCCTTCAAGCCTTCCTCGGACTTCAAATCCTGTGCAGTTGTCAAAGCGGAGCACGGCGATGCTGCCGTTCGCGGTGAAATCCCTGAACAGAGGCGGCATTGTCTCCGACCTGTCCGCAAGTCCGTAGACCTCGGAAAGCGCTTGTAAATAGAGCCTCCAGCCTATCTGTGATTTGTCAGTCGGGTGGATATTGTTGAATTCCCCGCAGTCAAGTGCGACCGCAAGGCCGGTATTCTTTACTGTCCTGAAGACGTTCATCTGTGCCTGACGGATGACAGCCCAGTTTTTGCGGTCGGGATCATCCGCGTATTTGAACATCGGAAGCTGAACTATCAAAAACGGCAGCTCATAGTCATGCCACTCTGTTCTCCATTCCTCGATCAGCGTCGAGAGCAAGGTCTGATATGCGGCAGGGCGGTGATCGTCAGATTCGCCCTGATACCACAGAAATCCTGCCAGAGTATAGGTCCGGACAAGGTCTATCATAGTATCATGAAGCCCGCATGGACGCATAGGATTCTTTATTCCCATAGGTCCGGGATAGCGGTTCTCACCGCATATTTTGAGGACTTCACTCCATTTAATATCAGGATTCTCGGCATAGCACTTCTGCATACGCTTCTCCCACGCCGATTGATAAGCACAGTAATCATCATATTCGGTCAGCATCTCTTTTTCAGACTTACCAAAAATTGCGTTGTCATAATCAGATATATATGGCATAAGCCGTGCATCACGGGTCAGGTATTCCCTTTTCATCCACGCGGAAGCCGAAGTCCCGCCCCAGTTGCAGCCGATAAGCCCGACGGTAACGCCGAGCTTCCGGCTCAGAGCCTTCGCAAAGTACCAGCCTGCCGCAGACCAGGCCTTAGAGCTTTCCTCCGAGGGCATAGTCCAGCAGCTCGCCGCAGCAGCCCTGCGCTGCTCCTCATCTGTCATCGGATGCTTGGGAGTATAAAAAAATCGGACGTTTTCATGTGATGCGGTTTGCAGCTCTGCGCGGCCATTTTTGTCGTTTTGCAGCTCAAACTCCATGTTGGACTGACCGCCGCAGAGCCAGACCTCGCCTATCGCAGCATTGCGGAAAACTATCTTCACAGCCCCGCAGATTATCTCAAGAGTACATGATGTACAAGCCTCCATAGGCGGGAGCTGAGCCTCCCAGCGGCTGCCGGAGATAACAGCCTCCGAGCTCACACCAAGCTCCGGGATCCGGACTGTGATCTTCCGGTCGCTTCGCCCGCAAGCGCCGAAAATGCGGACATTTTTTCTCCTCTGGAGCACCATGTTGTCGCTGAATACGGGTGCAGCTTTCATAATTACCTCCTCAGACGAACCTCATGGCGCCAGTGTTCTCCATAGCCTTCAGCAGGAAGAAACGCGCTTCATCGCGGCATTCGGGCTTAGCCATATAGTACATATAGGTCTCGAGAACATTTATAGGGCTTGCCGTTCTGCCCTCTATCTTGAACTGCTCATAGCCCATAGGGATGTACTTTTCCCAGATATCGTCGGGAGAAATGTGGGTCTTCAGGCCGCGTATCTCGAAGGTCCCGCGCTTGGCAAAGGGGCAGTTCCGGAAGTTGTCCGTATCGTACTTATCGGCGTCGAAGGGCAGGTTCGGGTACTTTTTGATATGCTCGCAGTATGCTATCTGCTGAACGCCGATAGATTTGTAATGCTCAAGTCTGCGCGGACATTCCGGCTCGCAGCAGGCATTGACAAGGAGCTCGATGTCCTTTTTCCTCGGAAGCTTTTCCAGCACCTCAAAATTATTGTTGAAATCATAGTCGAGCACAACGATGTGATAATCCTTTTCAAGCTCAGCAAGCAGAGCTTCCTCGGTGTTCAGGCGCTTGCAGGTGGAGCTTGTCAGCTTGAACTTCGGGAAATTCCTGCGGAGGTAGTCCTCAAGCACCGGCGATGCAACAATAGCCTCATTAAGACCGTTGTTCGAGAGATTCAGCACCATGTTGCAGCGCTCGTCGGAAAGGTGCTTTTTTTCAAGCATGAGGTTGGTGAAGGTATAGCGCAGCGGGATTCCACGGTCGTTAAAGGTCTTTATGACCGCCTTGATGAAGTTCTTGTCAGTCATACCGCCCTGAGGTCTGCCGCCGTTCCAAATACATGGCGGAAAAACTCCGTAGAAGGATGCTATCTCCACGCCCTCGCGGAAGAAATCCGGGCGGTTTTTCAGCATATCCGCAAAGAGCAGATTAAGTTTGAAATTTCCCGAAAAATCGGGCAGATGAAATCTTGCTTTCATGTTATCCTCCGTATTTTATTATGAATATTGGCTCAGCAGCAAAAATGGCTATATACAGCCTTTTAATGTCAGATCAGCCTGACTGGAAATAAGCCGGCGGAGCTGCTCCGTGTGTACTTCCGGCTTCTTGCCCCTAACTTCTAAAAAACTCCGCATTGTCACCGCGCTCTGAGGCAACGGTATAGCCTGCGGATTCGATGCGCCTCTGGAGGCAGCCGCGGCATTCAGCCGCTTCCTCGCCGGTACATATCTTATTGTCGTAAAGGTCGTACTTCCTGCGGACCTTGACAGGCGAAAGATTGGGCATCACGACGTTGCAGCCGGTCATAAGACCGAGCTCCCTGCCGTTGGGAGCGATAGTTCCGAGAGCCGTGGTCGCAGGCAGAAGGACTGCCGGGAACATCAGCCTTATTATCCCGAGAAGCCTCAGGGTAAGTCCCAGGGTTCCTCCCTTTTCGCCCGCGAACGGAGTATTATGATGCGGGACGAACGGACCTATGCCTATCATATGCGGCTGGAGCTCCTGCAAAAACCGCAGGTCGCTTATGAGATCGGCAGTCGTCTGGAACGGTGCTCCGACCATGAAGCCTGCGCCCACCTGATAGCCGAGTTCCCGGAGGGTGAAAAGACAGTTTTTACGGTTTTCAAGGCTCAGCTCGGAGGGGTGGAGCTTCGCGTAAAGCTCCGGGGCGGCAGCCTCATGGCGCAGAAGATAGCGGTCAGCGCCGGCATTCTTCATCCGCTCATAGCTCTCACGCGAGCGTTCCCCCAGAGAAAGGGTAATGGCGCATTCCGGATATCTGCGGCGGATCTCAGAGATGATATCCACCATAAAGTCATCGGTGAAATATGCGTCCTCGCCGCCCTGCATAACGAAGGTGCGGAAGCCCAGCTCATAGCCGTTTTCACAGCAGGCGAGTATCTCATCGCGGGTAAGGCGGTAGCGGTCGGCATCCTTATTGCTCCGGCGTATGCCGCAGTAAAGACAGTCGTTTTTGCAGTAGGAGGATATTTCGATAAGTCCGCGGAGAAAGACCTTTGTTCCGTAGTATTTCCTGCGGGTCTCATCGGCGTATTTTTTCAGAAGAGCGGCAGCCTCATTGTCGTCGGTCTCAATAAGTGCGGCAAGCTCGTCGTCGGGCAGGTCGCCTGTACGGTAAAGCTTTTCAACCAGTTCAGTCATATCAGCCGCCCAGCCTTATCATTTCGTCAATACAGTGTCTTGCCTTTGAGATGAGCTCATCGTCCATTTCTATCTCGAAGGCTTCGCCGCCCTGTCCGTTTATTGCAAGGAGGGTATTGTAAATGTCAGGCAGAGTTGTCAGCTTCATATTGTGGCAAACGATGTCCTTAGTGACAGGGTAGAACTTCTTGTCGGGGCAGTCATACTGCAAATGCTCCGAAATCGAGGTCTCCGTGCCGATGATGAACTCCTTTGCACTGGATTTTTTCGCAAAGTCCATGATACCGGTGGTCGAGCCGACGTAATCGGCAAGTGCAACGACTGCCGGCTGACATTCGGGATGAACGAGAAAGAGAGCATCGGGATGCTCAGCCTTTGCAGCCTTCACCTCACTCGCAGTTATCTTTGCGTGGGTAGGGCATCCGCCGTTGAGGAGCTTTATATCCTTCTCGGGACACTGACGCTTCACATAGTCGCCGAGGTTGCAGTCCGGGATGAACAGGAGCTTGTCGCTGTCGAGAGCGCGGACTATTTTCAGCGCACTTGAGGAGGTCACGCAGACATCACAGACAGTTTTGAGTGAAGCGGTCGTATTGATATAAGCCACGACAGTCCGCTCCGGGTCGGCAGCCCTGACAGCGCTTATCATATCGGCGTCCATCTGTTCAGCCATAGGACATCCGGCGTGTCTGTTGGCAAGATAAACGTGCTTCTGTGGAGAGAGCATTTTTGCAGTTTCAGCCATAAAGTGAACGCCGCAGAAGATGATATTCTTCTGAGCGATACCCTTTGCGTCAACGCTAAGCTTATAGCTGTCGCCGGTGAAGTCAGCTATCTCGACTATCTCCCTTGCCTGATAGCAATGTGCGAGGATAGCCGTATCGGTCTCTTTTTTAAGCCTGAGGATCATGTCCTGTAATTCACGAACTGTCATATTTTCCTCCTTTAAACTATACGCTTTATCAGAATGCCGGCAGACATTCTTCAGACGTTCTGTGCTGATATTATAGCATAGAGAGCTTTTTTTGTCAATGATATTGCATAGCGGAAGGCATTTACCTGTCAGGTGATTTTTCCTGTGCAAAGGCAACTCCGCAGCTCTGCTTAAAGGTCAGTTTCTGCAATGACCTCGACCTCTACAAGAACTCCCTTGGGAAGCGACTTCACCGCAACACAGCTTCTTGCCGGAAGTTCTGTGAAATATTTCCCGTATACCTCATTGAATGCGGCAAAGTCGTTCATATCGGCAAGAAAACAGGTCGTCTTGACAGCTCTCCCGAATGATGAACCGGCAGTCCGGAGCACCTCGCCGAGATTTCTCATCACCTGCTCGGTCTGGCCCGCGATATCCTGTGCTGTGACAGTATTCGTGCGCGGGTCGATAGCTATCTGACCGCTTGTATAGACCATACCCTTTGAAATTATTGCCTGCGAGTAGGGACCTACTGCGGCGGGAGCTTTTTCAGTTGAAATTTTAATCATGATTATTCCTCCTTATGAGATGCCAGCAAGAAGCTGGTGAACAAACTGCTTTGCAGTACGCGGCGAACGTCCGTTGCCTGAGGATATTGCGAACTGCTCCGCCTTCATTTCTATATCCTTAGAGTCATCCTTCACTCCGTTCAGACGTGCAAGCTCGACCGCTATTGCTGTATATTCGTCCTTGTCGGGACGGCTGAAATTCACCCTCAGACCGAACCTCGCTGACAGCGAAAGCATTTCCTGCATAGTGTCATTGCGGTGTACATCATCGCCCTCGCGGTCGGAGAAGCTCTCCTTAACAAGGTGACGGCGGTTGCTTGTGGCATAGATGACCATATTGGCAGACCTTGCGGCGGCTGAGCCTTCAAGTGTAGCCTTCAGCGCACCGAAGCAGTCCTCGCCGGCGGTAAATGAAAGGTCATCTATGTAGATTATGAACTTGAGCGGATTCCGGCTTATCTCGCCGATTATCGCCGGGATATCGCGGAGCTGCTCCTTAGTTATCTCGATGAGGCGCAGACCGAGCGGCGCGAATTCATTTACAACTGCCTTGACTGTCGAGGACTTTCCAGTGCCTGCGTCGCCGTAGAGAAGGGCATTAAGAGCAGGCTTTCCCGCAAGGAGAGCGCGGGTATTGTCTATGATCTCCCTGCGCTGCCTTTCGTAGCCGAAAAGCTCAGAAAGACGCTGCGGATCGGGATGAGCTACGGGGACTATCTCGTTATTGCGGTAGATAAACATAGCTGACTTTGACCATTTTCCGTAGCCGAATTTACCTACCTCATCCAGCCTTTTCTGATAAGCCTCGATAAAGTCTGCGGGAGAGTTCGTCCAGCGCGGGAGATATCCGCTGTAGTCCGAATCGCCGTAGAAGTCCTCCGGGGTAAGCTGTGAGACCTCCTGCAGGAATTTGAGCTCGTTGACAAGGCACTCCTGCATCTCGCGCGGAGGCTTATTGCCGGCAGCGGTCTCCCTTATATAGATATTCTCGTCCTCGAGAGTTATTTTAAGCAGATATTCGGTCAGATCGACCGTATTTTTATTGTAGAGCTCCGTCACGAAGTCGGAGTAATCCCCGAGAAATCCGGAAAGCTTTCTGGTGTCTGAGCCGAGAAGTATCATTAGCCTGTGGAAAACCTCATCCTGGGCAAGACCGCGGAATATCGCAACAAGATCACGGCTGCGGCAAAGTCTGATAAGTTTATTGTTCATTTACAAAACCTCTGTTATTTTTTCTGTCATCCGGGAACAGGTAAGCGGTGTACCCTCCTGAGTACCCATGATATCTGCCGTGCGGAAGCCCGCCTCCAGCACTCTGTCAACGGCTGCCTCAATGCAGTCAGCCTCGGCGGAAAGCCCGAATGACCAGCGCAGCATCATTGCTGCGGAAAGAATGGTAGCTATCGGGTTAGCCTTGTCCTGACCGGCGATATCCGGAGCGCTGCCGTGTATCGGCTCGTACATACCGCGCTTTGAAGCGCCGAGCGATGCGCTTGCGAGCATACCAATCGAGCCGGTTATCTGTGAAGCCTCATCTGAGAGGATATCCCCGAACATATTTGTAGTCACGATCACGTCGAACTGCTTAGGGTCGCGGACGAGCTGCATAGCGGCGTTATCCACGAACATATCAGTGTACTGCACCTCGGGGTATTCCTCCGCGAGCGCGTGCATAGTCTTTCTCCACAGGCGCGAGGACTCAAGGACATTGGCCTTGTCCACGCTGCAAACGCGCCTGCTGCGCTTCATAGCGGTCTCGAAGGCAACTCTGCCGATGCGCTCGGCCTCGGTGACGCTGTAAGCCTCGGTGTCGAAGGCCTCCTGACCGTATTTTCCCTCGCGGAAGCCGCGCTCACCGAAGTAGATGCCGCCGGTAAGCTCGCGGACGATCAGCAGGTCGAAGCCGCTGCCGACTATGTTGTCCTTCAGGGGAGAAGCTGCTCTGAGCGCCGGATAGAGCTTTGCAGGACGGAGGTTCGTGTATAGTCCGAGCGCTGCTCTTATACCGAGCAGCGCCTTTTCCGGACGCCTGTCACCGGGGAGGTCGTCCCACTTAGGCCCTCCGACCGCACCGAGGAGCACGCTGTCGCTTGCGAGACAGCCGTTCACAGTTTTCTCCGGGAGCGGCAGGCCGGCTGCGTCGATAGCGCTTCCGCCGATGAGATAGGGTGTGAAGCTGAACTTATGTCCGAACCTTGATGCGATCTTTTCGAGGACGGTCACGGCGCTGTCCACGATCTCGGGACCGATGCCGTCGCCTCTGAGCAAAGCAATGTTAAATTCCATATTCTTACCTTCTATCCGCTGTTTGACATGATTATTCAAATATCATCGCCGTCAGGCGATACAATTAATTCCGAATTCCGATATCCGAAGTCCGCATTCAAAATAATTATGAATTAAGAATTATGAATTATGAATTAACATACCCCGTTGGCTATGGA
>ODAI014045261.1_pt1 | contig 24982 bp, 18 predicted proteins | sample 1539321 | NCBI WGS metagenome assembly ODAI01 (sample SAMN02144231, study PRJEB22623) | gut metagenome | biome: sheep rumen | host: Ovis aries | place: New Zealand
GACTCCCAGACCATCTTCATCCAACAGCTTGGACGAGGGCTGCGTAAGTTCGAGGGAAAGCAGTACGTGACGGTGCTTGACTTTATCGGCAACGACTACAAGCGCAGCGTACAGATTGCGTTTGCTCTGGGAAGCCTGTCAGAGAACTTCGTTGTCGAGAAGCAGCTCATAGCTGCACTCATCAGGGATAACTTCAAAAGTATCGGACTTGCAGATTACGGCGTGGAGATCCATCTGGACGATCTCAGCAAAAAGGAAATCCTCTCGTACATCGATCAGGTCAACTTCAACACGAAGCGCTATCTCGAGCAGGATTACCGAAACTTCAAGAAGTACCTCAGCACGCCACAGTACCCGCAGCATGTGGACTACCTCAACAACGACTTCGCGCCTGACCTCATCAAGTTTATGCAGTCGCGTATGAATGGTAGAAAGAGCACCTCATACCTCGGTTTTCTCCAAGCAATAGGCGAAGAGGACCTGCCCTCCTTCGACGAACGGCAAGAGGCCTTCATCCGCTACGTCTCAGGCATGCTGCCCATCGTACGTCCCTACGAGTTTCTCATGATCCAAGCCGTTATGGACGGAAGTGGCCAGCGACCCATGACCGAGTTGGATCGCTACGTTCGCAACAGCACGCTTGCCTTCCACAAGAGCGCCCTCGAGCACGCTCTTCGCTTCATGCTCGAGAGCGGCTTCTTCACCCTGCAGGCCGACACGCTTGCATTCTGTAATGTGGCTCTCGGCGTTGAGTTCGACGAATACCTCAGGGACCTTCTCGACTACGGACTCGGCAAGTACGACATAGACTATGCTGACGCCAACCCACACCAAACCTTCCACCTCTGGGCAAAGTACCGCAAGGAGCAAGTCCAGCAGCTGCTCCTCCATAACCCAAAAGACATCCAAAAAGGCACCAAGATTTATGGGGATACGTTCTACGCCTACGTGACGGTCCTCAAGGACACCTCTACCAAAGCGACGCTCAAATACGCAGATGGCTACCTCGACGAGAACACCTTCCAATGGGAGACCGTCGCCAACATTAGCTGGCGCGAACTGCAAGCCCTTAAGTCGTGCAAGAAGGCGGAGTTCTTCGTTCGTAAAGTGAGTGAAGAGGATGGAATCCGTCTGCCCTTCACCTACATCGGGTCAGGCACACCTGAGTATGTTGAGGGTTCCGAAAAGATGAACGGTGCACACCTGTTCCGCATTCCCATGACAAGTGCCGCACCGCAAGATATCTATTTCGACTTCCGACTGCCTTCGTCAAGCTAACCCCCTCCGCTGCCTCACGCTGGCCAAGCGCCCGCGCTTGCGCTACCGTAGAGGCTCACCACACCAAACGATGGGAACTGTCATGGCTGAACAAACCGACTACCCCGACTACTATGGCCCCCACATGACCGACGAGCAGTTTGAGGAGTTCAAGGCCGGCCTCGCCGCCGACCTTCACCGTATCCGCGAGCTGAACGACGAGGAGCGAGAGACCGTCGAGATCACCAAGCTCTTCGCACGCCTCGCAGGCCACAAGTTCGACTCGTAACGGCTGCTGCACCACCTGCGCACCTCATGCCTCACGCCTCGAAGGAGTCCCATGAACTGTGCCTCCTGCACCCAGGTCATTCCCCAAGATGCCGTCTACTGTCCCTACTGTGGCCATCCGGTCGACGGCGCCGACGAGTGCCATGACTACGCCTACGAGGCCTTTATCAGCTATCGCCACCTCCCGCACGACAAGAAGATTGCCCAGCAGATTCAGCGCCGCATCGAGGGCTTCAGGATTCCCCGCGCTCTGCGCACGCCCGACGGACCCAAGCGCCTCGGCAAGCTGTTCCGCGATGAGGACGAACTGCCCACCTCTACCTCGCTGCCCGACCAGATTTCAGACGCGCTCAAACACGCACGCTTTCTCTTTGTCATCTGCAGCCGTGATACCCCACGCAGCTCTTGGGTCGAGCAGGAGGTCTTCAACTTCGCTTCCTACCACGGACGCGACCGCATCCGCCTGGTACTCATTGAGGGCGAGCCCAGCGAGAGCTTTCCTCCCCTGCTGCTACACCGCTGGCAGCTGGTGGATGGCACGCCCGTCAAGGTTCCCACCGAGCCCCTCGCCGCAAACCTGCAGGACGACAGCAGGCGTCGGCTCAATACCGAGTGCCTGCGCCTCATCGCGCCGCTCATTGGCTGCGGCTTCGACGACCTGCGCAACCGCCAGCGTCAGCGCACGCTCCGCATTGCCGCCTCGGCAGCAGCGCTGGTAACTACGGTCTCCACATCCTTTGGCGCCTTCTCGCTCTACCAGCAGCACCAGATTGAGCACAACTATCACGCCACGCAGATTCGCGAATCGGAGCTACTGGCGGCACAAGCCGAGGAGCTTGCCGCAAATGGCGACCGCTACCAGGCCATTAACGTCGCACTTGCCGCACTGCCAGCATCGCCCACCAGCTCAGATCGCCCCCTTGTGCCCGCCGCACGCATCGCGCTCGAAGAGTCGCTTGACATCTACTCTCGTCACCCCTACTGGCACGCAAGCTTCTCGGTCTCTAACCTCTCGCCCTCAACCGAGGCATACGCCCTCAGTGATTCGGAACTCCTGGCATACGCAAGCATCGACGACGCGGTGCGGGTGGTCGAGCTCAAAACGGGTGACGAGGTCATGCGTATAGACCTCGCACACGACCTTGACGCCGCGTCCTCCTCGCTGCAGTCGATGACCTTTGTCAACGATTCCCTCGTCTGCCTAACCGACACCGCAGTGGGTTGCTACAACGTGCGTACCGGCAAGCTCGCCTGGCGCCATGACGCCCAAGGCGAGCAGCACAACTATCTCACGCTCGGCAAGCCCGACGGCAGTGCCGTGGCCATCCTCTCCAAAGACATCAATAATTATCTCAAAGCCACGCTCACGCTCGTGGACGTGCAGAGCGGCAAACCCACCAACTCCTACGATATTTCCCTCCCACTCAACTCGTCCAGATCGGTCAAGGCAGTCTTCAACAAGCGCGGCACCCACCTTGCCCTGGGAGAGAACGATACCTGCATCTTGGTCAACCTCAAGAACGGCAACATAGCGCAAACCACGCTTCCTTCCGAAACACAAGCGGGCCTTTCGTACGCCATAGAAGAACTCAGCTGGATTGACGGCAAGCTCTATGTTGGCATGCACTCGTGGCAAGTCCTCGACCAGTACGAGAGAATCGTGGCCCTCGACCAGCACCTCAACATTCTCTGGCAATGCGATGGGCAGTCACAGCTGTGGATGAACGACGAGGGTGTCGACCTTGCCGGAAAGGCATGCGTAGCAGGCACCACCATCCCGCAAGGCGCCGAGGAGCCGCAGCTCGTAGCCCTCCTCGGTAACGAGCTGATTCTCATCGATGCGCAGACAGGCGAGCAGACGGCCGCACTGGCACAGGGTGAGCCTCCCTTCTTGGCCTGCTATGTCTCGAAGAAGGGCGGCATTGCCGCGTATCGTGCCGACGGGCTCCTGGCCCTGTACTCCCCCGACTCTCCTGGTGCGGCGCCCAACACCACAAACGATGTGGGCGATTATGTCTCAGCTGCCTTCGCGTCTTGTGACACGGGGCCTTTTCTTGTGGGATTTGAAGTTTACGGGACCGCCCTCAGGGTGACGGGATTTGACAGCGACCGCGTCGAAAGTACGGGAACGCCCCTCGAGGCCTCCTCCTCGCACGGCACCATCCAGGGGTACAACAGCGCTAACAAGACCTACCTGGCAACCGTATCTGACGGAGGAACCTGCATCTACGAAGCACATGACCTCTCGCAGTACGTGACCACCAGCTTCCAACAGATGGCAAAGCTCGATGTAAGTGACCCTCTCTCAAACGTGGGCATCTGCCCTTCGGGTGCCGGCGACATCTTTTTGGTATATGGAATCGCCCAGAGCGAAGCAGGTTACTCGAGGGACTCGGTCGTCTATGAGGTGTCTGCCGCCACCGGTGAGGTACTGAGCGAGACCGCAATTGCCGAGGTGCGGCTTTGGCCCACCACAAAACTAGGCGCCGAGCACCCCGTCGAAGAGGTCGAGCTTGCCGATGGGTCTCTTGCGCTTCTCGTAAAAGACGGAACGCCCCGTCTTGTTGAGATAGGTACCGGGGAGGTTCTGGCATCTTTCGAACACAGCGCACAAGCCGCAAATGCATTCGCTGATGTATCGGCATTCCACGCGCCAAACCAGGTGATTGCGCTGGCAGAGGGCACGCTTGAGGTCTTCGACTCCACCAGTGGCCAGCCCGCGGAGAGCATCCTTTCGGCGTATAAGCCCTATGGTGGCAGGCGCTCTTCGCTCGCCTTCAACGAAGATCACACTCGTCTGGCAATGCTTTGCACCGATGGTGCGGTGCGCCTGTTTGACCTTGCAGCAAATCTGCTTGTGTGGGAGACCGAGCCCCGCTTTGGACCCTACGTGCACTACCTCGCACTGGCAAGCGCGAGCTCCGATGTGCTGCTGCAGAGCAGGTCGGGCACACTTACGTTGCTTTCTGCTGCAGACGGGTCGGCCGCGACAGCTTATGGCTCCCTCCCCGCCATCGACGCAAACTGGGACCTCGACGACCCCACCCTGCTTGCCGTGCACTGCGACGCATCGAAGGGGCTCTTTGTGACAGGCGAGGCAGTGGCGCTCATCAGCCTTGACCCTGAAGCCCTTGGACCCATCAGCGTCATCAACCGGGGACGCTGGCTTTCGCGCGACGGCGAGCAGGCCCTGACGCAGCTGAGCAGCGACTACTTCGTCGTTCACCACTACACGCTTGACGAGCTGATGGAGACGGCCGCAGAGGCCGTCGAAGGCCATGAGCTTACCGATGAGGAGCGTATCGCCTACCACGTAGGAAGCTAGCCCGCCACGGAGGCGCACCCCTTCGCCGCCGGCATGAAAGGGCGTGCCGGCAAGAAAGGGCGTGTCCCTTCGTTGCCGGCAAGAAAGGGACACGCCCTTCGTTGCCGGGTTATGGCTGGTCGGTGATATACGCCTCGTAATCCACTCGGTACTGCTCCCACAGGGCCTGCTTCTCCTCATACGAGGCCATGGCAAGCGCGGTCATGTAGCGCTCCTCCAGCTCGGCCAAACGCGGACGCAGTGCCGCCACAAGCGCCTCATAGCTCCCAAAGCCCACGCTCATACCGCAAAGCGTCGCGTCATCTCCTGCCACGCCCGCCAGGTTCTGCGCCAGCTGCTGCTCCCACTCAGCAGGCGTTTCTGCCGCACAGAGCGTATGCAGCAACAGATACTCAAACTCCATGGGCGTCGAGAGGTACCCAAAGCATCCGTCCGTCGCAGCAAACAGCACGCAAGGCCCGCTAACCGCAACCCTGCTCACATGGATGTTGAAGCGCTTGGAAGCACTGATCACATTAGTGAGCACGCCGTCCGAGGTGAGGTTTTGCATCGCATCGATACCATTGAGGTCGTCGACGCTCAGCTGGTGCAAGCCACGAGCGTCGAGCAGGTAGCAGCGTGAGTCGCCCGCCCAAAGGCTGAGTGCCTCGGGACCCTCCTCCCCCGTACGCAGCACGACGAGCGAGCAGGTGGTGGGAAGCTCCTTGGCAAGCGAACCCCTGATGCGCGACGAGCCACCCAGAGCATCACGCGCCACACCGAGGTAGCGTTGCGCACGCTCCTTGAGCATGCCCGCTGCCTCGTCTGCCTCCGCTTGGGCCTCGCCCGCCTCAAACCAGTCGCGCACGGCTCCGGCAATCACGCGTGACGAGATGAAGGCACCCGTCTTATCCTGCATGAGCTCATAGGTGCGCGCACCCGAGCCACCGCAGCCGTCGAGCGCCGCCACCACACTTGCCTCGGTACCGACGCCGTAGAAGTAGCTGTCCTCGCCGTTTTGGGGAATCTTCTCCTCGTACACCTGCACGATGAAGTCGGGACCAAAGGCCGCCTCAGCAGCCTCGGCCTGGTCGCGCTTCTTTCCCCATCCGATTCTCATACGTGTTCACGCCCCTTACTGCCGCACCACGTGCTAGACAACGGTCATGGCAATGCTGCGCAAGATGGCCTGGTAGTCAACGTCACGCAGGTGGTCTCCTGCCCGAGAGGGAAGATGCAGCACGTTATCCCAAGTATCGGTGATTGATGCCCACGCACCCTCATAGGGCGTAAAGAGAATCAGGCGCTTAGCCGCCTGCTGGGGCATGAACCCCGGATCATAGGAGTCGCCCCACCATTCGGTGAGCTCACTTAAGCTGGCAGCCATGCCCTTGGGATAGCGCGTGGTGCCCCGCCCAAACCCCAGCTGGTGCGGCGGCTGGTCGGTCCAAACCACGATCACGTGACGGTTCTTAGCATGCGAGGTAACCCAGTCGCTCCTGATGGCATACGCCAGCGCCTCGAGACCGTCCTCAGGCTCATCTCCGCCACCCTCCGGATGCAGGCTCTTGACACTGGCTTCCAGCTTAAAGGCCTCGTCGGGCAGCGTGAAGAAGTCGGTTATCAGCATGGGCTCGTTAGTATGGGTGTGCTTGGCCCGTTCGTCATCGTAGGCGCGGTAGTCCCTAAAGGCCACCACGCGCACGCGCAGCTGGTCGATCTTCTTGGCCTCGCGCGCCATGATCTGTTGCACGTCGTCGTAAAAGCTCAGCGCGCGCTCCTTCACAATGCCCAGCACGTTGTCCATGCTCTCGGTGCAGTCGATGCAAAAGACGATGTCAACACCGTAGTTCAGGGCGGTGATGTAATTGCTACCCATAGTATTGGTTGCCCTTCCGCGAAACGATAGGCAAATCTCCGGCGGGGCGGATGTAGGCTTCGGCCGCCGCCTTAGCCGCTGCCTCTTCCTGCGTCAGACGATGGCGCGCCGTCACCGTCCGCCAGGCAAAAAGCATCGCAAGCGGCGTCCAGAGCACATAGGGACCCAGCGTCATCGTGCCCGGAAAGGAGCTGAACGACAGCAGGAAGAGCACGAGAAGGGTGAGCGACGGAATCGCCGTGCCCACAATCCCAAAGCGTGCGAGGTGGTAGGGCGTCTCGCTCTCGTACTGCTTGCTCATGCTCCAGACGCCCACCAGCGCCATCACGATGGCGGCAACGCCTATCACGCATAGCACCACGGCGAGCGTGCTGATGGTCTCAAACGCAACACCCCTGAGGAAGGTTCCCTCGTAGTGGGCAAACACAAAGACGCTCAACGGTGGTACCGGCGCGAGGCCCAGAAGACCAAAGATGTTGTACCCTTGGCGTACGCCGCTCGGGTCGACATAGGTAAGCACTGGTATCAACAACGAGAGCACGCTCATGACGATGGTGCCCGTTGTGAGGTAGAGCCAGCCATTTTTGTGCATGTGCCCGCTCCTTTCGGAGGCTGTGCCGATGACGCTAGTCCTGAGGCTCAGGGAACGCAGGGTCTTCGACAGGCGCAGGCTCTGCCCAGGTGTCGTCAGTCGAAGCATCGCCAAGGTCGTCGGTGTCCCCAGGCGCTGCGGCATCACTGCCATCCTGCGCCGCATCGCCACTTTCTGCCGAACCTGCAGCATCGGCTACAGGCTCCTCAACAGCAGCGTCCGCAGTGTCTGAGGCAGGCTGATCCGAGCCGGCAACCGTCACCGGGCGCGGCACGCTCGTGTGGTGCATGCGGCCATCAGCTGACTCCTCGAGCTCGAAGGAGCAGACGAGCTCGTCGCCAAAGAGGTTCGTTACCACACACTGGTAGCTGCCCGCCGCCTCGCTGGTCAGCCCCACCGCCACCAGAGACGAGGAGGTGGCTCCCTCGCCCTCAACCAGCTTGAGGCCCGTTGCGGCGTCAATACCATCGTCGTCAAACGCCAGCTCCTCGAAGCTGCCGTTTGCGAGCTTACGCTGCCAGGAGTAGCGATAGGCGCCCGTGGGCACCGACACCATAAAGAGGTAGTCGCCCTCCTCGCTCTTATAACCCACCGGGGCGCTCACTTGCTCGTTGTAGACAATCGCCGCAAACGAGTCGCTCCCACCCAGCTCGTGCACGGCCGCCTCGAGCTGCACCAGTCGATCGGCCATCTTACCGGCATCTTCGCGCTCCTGCGCGAGGTCTTTCGAGACCGCGGCCAGCTCGGTCGTAACATCGTGCAGCTGGGCGTTGGCGTGGATGCTCACTACCACCGCCGCAACGAGGCTGGCAAGGCTCAGCGCGCAGCAGGCCAGAATGGGAAGCATCATGCGCGCAATGCCGTCGCCCGGCCGTACAGGATTGTTTTGCATGGCTTGGTCCTCCTCGAAAGCAGGCGTGTGGGTGGGCGCTCCGGGTGCAGGCGCAGGCGCAGCCGCGAATGCGCCGGCATCACGTGAGGCCGGAGAATCAGCCGGCCCCTCGAGCATGTCCCAGAAACCGACACCACCCTCTGGTGCGGGCACCGGCTTCCCACAATGGGGGCAGATCGAATCCCCGGCGCGCAGCTGCCCTCCGCAGAACTTGCAAATCATGGGTTCACTCCATTTCTGCTGGTCAGAGGCCTACCGTGAGCTTCCGCACGCGCGGCAGGTGGCAATGCCTTGCTCATTTATGGTCTCGCAATGCTTGCAGACCCAAAGCTTGTTCTTCTGGGCGTATATCTCGTCGAGGGAGCGCTGGTTCGCGTTGGCCGAGCTCGCAGCCGTTCGTGACGTGCCCCGAACAGTGTTGCCCGACGTACCACCCGTTTCGCTCTTTGGGGTGGACGTGGTCTTTGGAGGCGTCGTCGTGCCTTTTGGCATGCTGCTCTTGAGGTCGCCCGTCGTAGAGGCAGGAGGTTCCTTCTTCTTGCGGGTTGCCAGCATGATAAGTAGCACCAGCAAAAGAGGGATGATGACAATGCCCAAGACTTCACCCATGAATGGACACTCCCCTATCCCAAATCGACCGGCACGTAAAAGCCTCTACGGTGCCCACTGTCAGATGTGCCGGTAAAACCTGACGCACCCTCGCCGCGCATGTGCGTCTCGTTGCGCGGCTCTGGCGCTCCCCCACCCAGATCGCGAAGCAGCTCGGTGGCGTCAGGGCGATCCTGGGGCTTCTTCTGGAGTGCCTTGAGCGCGGGCACACGTAGGCTGACCGGGAAGTTTGCCTTAAACGTAAGGGGCTCGTTGTTCAAGACTGCCTCGAACGCATAGTGGTACTTTGCGGGGAAGCCCGGCACCTCGCCCGTCCAGTACTGGTGCATCAGAATGCCTAGTGCAAAGACATCAATCTTGTGGTCGATGCTGACGCTGGCGTCCTCCATGCGCAGGCGCGCCTCGGGCGCCAGATAGACAAAGTCGCCCGCCACCTCCTGGGGGATGTCGTTCTCAAGGAAACCTGCGTCGAAGTCGATGACCTTGGGCGTGACGTAGCCCTCGGTTGTGCGCTTGACCAGAAGGTTGTCGGGCTTGAGGTCGGCATGCACGATACGGTTGGTGTGCAACGCCGCCACGCTGTACACCAGCGCGCGCAAGAAGACCATCTTCTTGGTGTCGCTCAGCCGCGCAACATCAGCGGGCTTCATCGGGGCGGCAAACACGCGGTCGGTCACCACGTAATAGCGCGAACCCGAGCGGAAGAAGTCGTGTACGACCATGTTGTTGCCCGTGCGGCTGCGCATGAGCGCATCGTAGAAGGCAAGCTTCTGGCGGTAGAAGTTCTCGCAAGCCCTACGCTTGCGTTCCACTAGGCGCGGTGAGAGCTCATCGGTGCTCTCGGGGTACACGGGTTTGAGAAACTCCTTGATGTAATAGCTGTGCCCGCCCTTGCTGCAAAACCCCCAGCGCGAGTTGCCGGCATCACGCATGCTCAGCTCGCCTTCGAGCTCGTAGCCATTGATGAACGTTGCCATGCGTCAGCTCCTACACGCTGTTGGCGATAGCGTTGAGAATCTGATTGTACTCGAGCTCGCGCAGGCCCTGTGCCGCCTGCGACGGATACATCATCACGTTGTCCCAGTTGTCGGCAATCGTCGTCCAATAGGGCTTTTCGGGCGCAAAGAGAATCAGGCGCTTGGCGTTATTGTCCATGATGCCAGGCAGCGCATCGTCGCCCCACCAGTCGGTCAGCTCGTCGAAGTCGCGTGCCATCTTGGTGGGATAGTTTCTCGCAGACTTAGCGTAGCCCAGCGCATGAGTGGCATCGTCGGTCCAGACGATGATGATGTGACGACGCTTGGTGCCCTTGGTGGTCCAGTCCGACTTGATGGCGTAGGCAAGCGCTTCCAGACCGTCCTCCGGGCGGTCGCCTCCCCCAAAGGCCTTTATGCTTCCGACGATGCTCCTAAACTCGGCCGACTCGGCAGGGAGCCGATAGAAGTCGGTTGCCAGCATGGCGTTTTCGCCGTCAGCAATGTAGTCTCTGAAGGCAATCACACGAACGCGCAGGTCGTCGACGTGCTTGTCCTTCTTGTTCATCATGCGCATGACGTCGTCGTAAAACTTGAGGGCGTTGTTCTTGACCAGGTCGATGAGCTTGCCCATGCTGCCGGTTGCGTCGATGCACATCACGATGTCGACGTTGTACTCAAGGCCAAACTCGAGGCTTACGTTGTCATCGGTCGATCCGTAGTTGCTGCCCACGCGCCCCCTCCTTTGTTTGCGTTCCAGGACTCACACGCCGTCGCACACCATGGTGATACCACGGGGCGCTTTGACCAATTGTGCAAATAGTCCAAACACCTGCGCGCATAATACCTCATTGTAACGGTTCGCCCTGCGTTCCTTATGCGTTATTGATGCATTTTGAGGTACTACTTTGAACTTCTGGCAGAAGCATCGGGACCCTCGGGCCACCCACCCTCACAACCCCTATAATCGCTGATGTACACCGCATGTCTCTACAGGCAATACGGCAAGAGCGGGAGGTTCTCATGCCCCAGATGCTGGGAGATAACGACTACTTTGTACCCGAGAAGGTTGAGCGCATCTGGAACCTGCAGCCAGGCACCCTGCGTCACTTTGTGGGTCCACGCCTGCGCAACAACCTCATCGGAACAGGCGGTTTTGGCGAGACCTTCTCCATCGAGGGATGGCTCGGAGACGGCGTGCCCTCCTTTCCGGCTGACGACCGTGCCTATGGCGAGGCCACGCTCGAAAAGCGTTGCTGCCTAAAGCTCATCAAGAAGGTGGCCTCGACCGAGGCGCCCGACGTCTACGAGGCGCGCACGAAGCTCGAGTACGAGACGCTGCTTGACGCGGCGGGAGCCAACGGCCGCGTGCCGCGCCCCCTCGCACTGGGCAAGGCCTACGTCAACGACAGCACGTATTGGGCCATTGTGATGGAGTTTCTGCCCAATGGTAACGGCACGTACTTCCTGAGCGACAGCCGCATTGCCAACGACCGCTTCTCGTGTATCCCGGGCCTGGTGGAGCCTCTCCAGGCGGCGTCGTTTGCCTACCAGCTCTGCCGCGCGCTGCTCGATTTGCATGCGCGCCACATTACCCACCGCGACCTGCAGCCCAACAACGTCGCCGTGCGCCTGAGCTCGGCTCGCTCCATCGAGGGCCTGCCCGACCGCACGGGCATCGTTGACCGCGTGTACATGATTGACCTGGGCAACTCCACCACCATCGACCGGATGGTAACTCCCGTGATGGGAGGCGACCACGCGCCGCGTGCCGCAACCTTTGCCTACGGGGCGCCCGAGGTCTTCGACCTCTACGAAGACGGCCGCGTGGGCGACATGTGGCAGTACCGCAACAAGCCTTCAGCCGACTACTGGAGCATGGGCGGGCTCATCTACTACTTTGTGACCGGTCGGCATCCCAGTCTGGTTGACCCCGAGCAGAGCAGCTATCGCGAGCGTGCCGTGCTTCCCAAGCGCAAGGGGCTCAGCCTGCCCTCGTCCAAGATGGACGAATTTGGCGACAGCGAGGTCATGCAGGTGCTCGACGACATCGTGCGCCGCTGCACCGTCTTCGACCCGCTCGAGCGTGCCAAGGGTGTGAGTCTTGAGGCCTTCTGCGAGCAGCTCGAGGCGCTGCTCACCAACGCGTCGGGCACAGATGAGAGCGACGACAGCATTCCGGTTGACAACCATACACCGCGCCTGCAGAGGTCGGTGACTGCCGGACCCATGAGCTTTGACATTTTGAGCCTCTACGAGCTCGAGCAGTCCTCCGAGCGCCACCAGACCTATCGCCGGACGGTGGATGCCCAGCGCTCGTACCGCCTTACCTGCAGCTATGAGCAGGGCACCGACTCGCCCGACAAGATCAAGGGCTACGCCAACACCATCGCGCAGCGCATCGACCAGCTCTTCTTGCATGCCGGCATCGCGCAGTTCGACGCCCTGCGGCGCCTTGGCAAGGCGGGTGCCATCGTGAGGCCCGGCAAGGGGCCCGACCCCGCGTACTGCACGATTGCGTTTACGGTGCCGCAAAGCGACGGCCTGGCCTACGTGGTGGAACTTCATCTGTACTTTGCCGACGACTACGCCATCATGCTCAGTCTCTCGTGCCTGTGCCCCGAGGAGCTCGACTACCAGACCAAGCTGGACATCGAGAAGGAGATGGCAACCATCGCTGCCACCATCAAGCGGGTCTAGGTTCAGCGCCACGTGCAGGATGCAACCCTCCGCGCGGCGCACGTGTGACGAGGGACAGACCGCCCCGTGCGGGCTGTAACCTTACGCGCGGCGCTCGAAACGAAACGCCCGGTGCGCACGGCCAACCTCGGGCACAATCCGACCACGGCGAAGTTCGACATCGTAGCTGGCACCCTGCGGCGGCGCGATGTAGATGATGTCGCCTGACTGAATCTTGATGGTGCGCTCCTCGGCCGAAAAGCCACTCTTGCGGAAGATGGGGCCGCCAAACGCACGAAAGACCAGCGTTCCGTTGGCCGAGCCCGAGCCGTCGCCCACATCCACTATCTCCCAGCCCTTGGAGGTGTGGCGCAGCTCGGCGTGGTGGCGACTCACATCAACATCCTGGAACATGACGGGCTTGCATCCAGCCTCGTCCATCCACGCGCTGTCGCGTCCAAAGCGCACCACATCACCCACGTCAAACACGAGCGCCTGCTCGGACGAGGTGTAGTAGGCACGGCCGTCGTGCCCGTTGAACACAACCGGCTGGAGCTGGTAGCGTGCGGCGGCATGTTCGGCGGGCGGCGTCACCTTCAGCTCCACCACCGTGTCGGCCATACCGGGCAGCTCGTAACCCATCTCCTCCACAAACGAGCCCGGACCAACCAGACAGGCCAGCACGCAGAGGCTGAAGAGGGTCTGCACGATGTCAAGCTCCTCCTCTTCTGAGCAGGTGCCCGTGAGGTAGCGTTCTTGCAGGTAGCGGTACTCTCCCCAGAAGTTGACGAAGTTGCGCTGCTCCTGCCAGCCAAACTCGCGCCGCACCATGGCGTCGAACGACTCCTTGAAGTCGTCGGAGAAGAGAAAGCCCAGGCCGCGGTAGTCGTTTTGCTCGCTGGTGGTGCCCGTGTTCCAAGGATCGCTGGCATGCGCTGCCAGCTCGGTGCCCAGAAGCGCCGGCACCTGCTGCCCGCCCGAGAGCACCGTGGTACGCGAGACGCTCTGCTTGACGGCATCGACGAGCTGTGCCTTGGCGGGATCGCATATGAGCAGCTCCCAGAGCTGGTCCTCTGCCGTCTGACGGGCCTCTTCGCGCTGGCCCTGCGTGCCACCGAGCGCGCGCTGGAAGCGCAGGAGTATGGCGCGCACGTCGGCCACGCCGTCGTCGTCACGCATGCGCCGCACAAAGGAGCGCTCGAGCTCGGTGCGATCGCGGCAGCCCGCATCGTAGAGCTCCTGGAAGGAGTCGAGCATCTGATGCAGCATGGCAATTTCGCGCTCGGTACCCGGCGCCGCAACCAGCCGATGCAGGTCGTCCTGTGGCACATGGGAGCCACGGCGCGCCCGCGTTGAAATCTGCGCAGCCCGCTCGACGAAAGCTGCCTTGGCAGGATCGTCCGCCCACTCGGCAGCAAGGTCGCTCAGCAGCTGGTCGTAGCGCCGTTTGCCCAGGTTTGTTGCCTTGGCACGCACGTCCTTAACCGCCATGCCCTGCGGAAAGAGGCTTGCCCACAGCAGGTAGTTGTCCTGGCGGATACCCACCTCTTCCTTGAGGCGGGTCACAAGCAGGTATTGAAGTGCGTTTGGCATCGAAGCTCCCTCAGGTAGCAAGCGCGGTTGTGCGACACCCGTCCATTCTACACGTGTACCTGTAGCAAGGAGGCCCACTCAACCGCCCACAGGCCCCTGCACCCTGGCGCTGGGCCACACACATAAGGCCGATTGTTCAATTGGGGTCCTAGGGGCGTCGTATAGTATGGTCGACAAAGACTATCGTCACCCGGAAGGAGGCGTGACCCTCTTGAACAGGCACTTCAAGACAAACCCCCAGGAGTTCGCGCCCGCACCACAGAACAGCCCCATTCCGGCGGGGCTGATGCAGCCTCTCGAGCCCACCGCCGACCTCGGGCGCAAGCGTAAGCGCCCCGTCGCGCAGACATCCACCACCGCAGGCACCGCCGCCGCAAGCGCTGTCGCCAGCACCCCTGCGGCCATAGCCGCCACCAGCAACGCCATGCCTGGTGGCTCTCCCACCCTTACCGCCTGCTCCGTCATGAGCGGTGCTCACTCCGTGACCGGCTCTCGCCAGAAGAACGAGGACTCCTACCTCATCGACGCACCGCGCCACCTTTGGGCGGTATCCGACGGCATTGGCGGCGCTCCCTTTGGCGAGGTCATCTCACGCGTCTGCTGCAACTACGCGGCGCGCGCCTGGGATGCCTCCCTCAATGCCCCGAGCGTTGAGGAACGCCTTCAGGCCACCATCGCGCAGATCGACGCCTACGCGAGCGACCTCTCCGACCTCTTGGGCCACAAGGGTTCGGGCGCCACGTTCACCCTCGCCCACTACGACGGACGCCTGGTCACCATCGCCTCGGTAGGCGATACCAAGGCGTTTCTGCTGCACGAAGGAGCCCTCACGCAGATCAGTGCCGACGGTCGCGTCTCAAGCCTGACCAACGCCCTCGACCAGGCCCTGGGATATCACCTGAACCTGAGGCCCGCCTTCGCGTCATTCGAGCCGCACCCGGGCGATGTCTTGGCGCTCTGCACCGACGGCGTGTGGTCGACCCAGACCATGCTGCGGCTTCAGACAGCACTACAAGACGGCCATGCGAGCTCCCAGCAGATTGCCACCGATGGCAATCCACAGCACATGGCCTACAGCCTGGTGGAGGGGTCGGACATGTCGGACAACGCCACCGCCGTCGTGGTGCTCTTCGACCGCCAGGAGGAGTTTGCGCTGTTCACGCCCACGCTCGCCTGACCGCCTGAAGGGCCCCGCCCGCATGCCCTGCCCTGCCACCACCCGCTCGCCTGACCGCCTGGCACCCTTGCAGTAGAATGAGCGGGGACTCTAGCCCACAACCAGGAGATCTCTCATGCCCACCGTTATCGGACTTGACTTTGGCAACTGTTTCTCGTTTCCCAGCTACGTGGACGGAATCGACGAGGAAACCCGCTGTGGGGGCACCGAGTATGACCTGATTCCGATGCAGGTTGGCCGAACGCATGACGGCATCCCCAGCAGGTTCTACTTCGACCCCAACACCAACGAGCCTCTGGTGGGACTGGCCGTAGAGCACAGGCGTATTCCCCGCAGCCGCTACAAGACGCTGCTCAAGCGCCACCTGCGCGAATCCTTCGAGATGGCCGGGCGCACGTTTACCTACCGCGCCGCAGCAACCATGGTGGTTGAGGACTGCATCCGCAAGGCAAACAAGCGCCTGAGCGAGATGTCGCAGGAGCCCACCAACCTCATCTCGCTCGCCTACCCCGCCGACTACCTCTCCGACGAACGTCAGCTGCTCGTGCAGACCGTCGAGGACGCAGCCCTCGAGGACGGCACGCATCTTGAGGTGGTGGGCACCATTCGCGAGCCGGCGGCCGCGGCACTCGAGTACCTTGCCAACAAGATGCCGGAGCGCACCGAGCCCATGACCGTCCTGGTCTACGACCTCGGCGGCGGCACCTTCGATGCGACGTTGCTCACCTGCTATCCCCGCGGCATCCAGAACGCCGCGGGCGTCATCCGCTTCTACGACGAGCACGTGTGCAACGGCCTCAAAGACGTTGGCGGCGAGGACTTTACCAAAGACATGGAGGAGCTACTGCGCGAGTCGGTACAGGGCGTCAGCAAGCAGGAGTGGAACAACCAGTTCTTCCTCGACTTCCTCATGGAGGAGACCGAGAAGGCCAAGCACATCCTGTCGGATGAAACGTCCTACACTCCGCTCGTGGGCACGCACATCTGCCTGCCCATCACACGTGCGCAGTTTGAGGAGCGCAGCCGCGCCCGGCTCATGCGCACCATCGACCTCACGATAGAGATGCTGCGCGAGAACACCTCATGGGTGCCCGAGAAGATCGTGCTGACTGGTGGTGGCAGCCACATGCCCATGGTGCGCCGCGAGCTGCAGGAGGCGCTGCGTGGCGCCGGCTTCTACTACGCCGACACCGACATCGTGCTCTACCTGCCCAGCCGCGCCATATCCTACGGTGCCGCCCGCTTTGGCGCACCCGAGCAGAGCGGTGGGCACGTTATCCAGCACACGCGCCGCGACCTGGGCATCAAGTACCTCGAAGGTGCGGGGAGGCGTCCCTACATTGGCGTGCACATCGAGGCGGGAAGCGAGATTCCTTCGGTACCCGAGCGCTTCAGACGTTCGATGACCTCGCGACCCGGCATCACGGCCAGCAGCTACTCGGTCTTCGAGGCGAAGGTTGACAACCCCAACCGCTACGCCATCGACACCGACTGGAAGCACATCGGCGAAATCCTGCTCGATCATGGCGGCCCGGTGCCCGAGGGCACCCTCTGCGAGGAGCGCCTGGTCATCGAGGAGGACGGTACGCTGCGCATCGAGGCGCGCAAGCAGAACGACCCCAACCACTCGCTGGTGCGTGCTGACCTTGACTGGGAGTTTGACGGAGAGGACGAGTGAGCATGCGAGCGCTAGGCTGCGACATTGGCAATGGGTACGCGTATGTCTCGCTGGCAAACGACGAGACCGGGCAGCCCGAGTGCGTGCTCCCTCCCCAGTGGGCGTCCTCGGCGGGCATGCCCACCGAGGTGTACGTGGAGCCCGACGGCACGCTCTGCGTGGGCGGCTGCCCGGCAAGCAGCCACGCCCTTCCCGGCAGGACCGTCCAGGCGGTCAAGCGCTGCCTCGCCCAGGGGCGTGTGTCGGTTACCCCCTGCGAGGGCAGCACGGTCGATACCGTTGCAGCCACCGACCTCTACCGCGCTATCGCCAAGCAGGCACTTGATGCGAGCGAGGAGCGCCTGCGCGCGCAGGGCGTGTCTGCCCCCTCGAAGGTGGTGCTCACCTATCCGGCGTCCTTTGCCGATTCGCGCCGCCTGATTGGCACCATGAAGGCGGCCCTCAACCATCTCACCACGCAGGAGGGCGTGCCCTACGAGGTGGTGGGCAGCATTCCCGAGCCCGCCGCCATTGCGCTCGACTTTCTGCATTTCATGCGCCACGAGGTAGCACCACACCGGCGCCTCGACAGCCGCGACGTTAACGTGGTGGTCTTCGACCTCGGCCACGGAACCTTTGACACGGCCCTTGTGACCGCGCGCGCCTTGCAGCCGTCCCAGAAGGAGCAGCCCTGGGACCTCCATGACTACGACGGCCTCTCTCGCCTAGGTGGCGTCGACTTCGACGAGGCGCTCGTCAACCTGTTCTACGGGCGCATCCAGACCCTCACGGGAAGCACCACCCGCGACGCCTTTACGCACGACACCCTCTACGAGAGCGCCGTCCGTTGCAAGTACGAGCTCTCGGAGACCGACGTCAGCGAGGTGCGCATCTTTCTGCCCAACGGCAAGCATGCCCGCTTCGAGGTCACGCGTGCAGAGTTTGAGAAGGCAACCGAGCACCTGCTCGAGCAGACCATCACCAAGGTCGAGACGATGTTTGAGTCGGCGCAACGGCTCGGGCTTCCCGTAACGCACGTGGTACTCTCGGGCGGCGGCAGCCGCATGCCCATGGTAAAGCGGCGCATACAGGAGCTTGTGGGAGACGAGGTCACCGTTACGGTCTTCAGGCCGTCGGAGGCCGTCTCGTTTGGAGCCGCACGTTACGCGCGCACGCTCAGTGCCCCTGCCACCTCCACGACCGAGCACCTTGACACCGCAGGCACCGTCGAGGAGCGCATGGACCTGCTCTTCAGGCCCGTCCTGACCGACGGGACTCAAACCGCGCCCCACAACGAACCCCCGCAGGATCAGGCGCCCATCGACGAGCCCGAAATGGTGCAGCATGTGCCCTATCCTCTGGGAGTGCTGTACTCCGGACGAGGCGGCCGAATCATGCGCGTGCTTCTGCCTCGGGGGGCAACCGAAGCCTCGGCGCCCGGGTTGCTCCAGATGCGCTCGGAGGGCTCGCATGTTGAACTGGTGGTTGCCCGCGCAAATGACAAGTTTGCCACCAAGCGGCGGCTTCTCGAGGGCTCGTTTAGGGAGGTGTGCCACCTCGTGTGCGATGAGGCGCTCCCCGACACCACCTACGACGTGCGCATTGAGGTCAGCAAAGACGGCACGGTAACAGGAATCCTGGTAAACGACGCAGGAGCCGCGCTACGGATGGAGATGATCTAAGATCATGCCTTACTACCCCGATAGCCTCTTTGAGGCCCTCTTTGGCAGTTTTGACGATGAGAATCCCAGCCGTGACGACCTGCGCATGCAGCTTGAGCACCTCAGCCACGAGCAGATGGAGAAGGCAATTCTCGACTCGCTCTTTGGCTTTGGAGCCTCCGATGACATCGTGGCGCCTGTTCGCCTTGAGCAGACGCCGCAAACACCAGCCCCCACAGACGAACTAGCACGGCTGCGCGCCGAGAACGCCAAGCTCACGCGCCTGCTCAAGGAACGCGATGCCGACTACGAGCGCGTGAAGAAGAAGTTTGGGACGCAGGTTGAGTACACCAAGGTTGCCAACAGCCGTCTGCGCGAATGCAAGGCGCTGCGTGCCAGCGATCAGCAGGCACTCAAGAGCGAGCGCGAGAACACGGCCACGCTGCGTACTGAGCTCGCCACGAGCAAGCAGGAGCTCGCCCAGCGCGAGCTTGAGCTGCGCAGCCTCGCCAGCCGCATCGAAGCCCAGAGCGCCAAGCTTGCCAACCTGCAACGCAGCGTCGACGAGAAGGACGCGACCATCACCAACCTAAGGCAGCAGTACCGCGAGCTGAGTGCGAGCCACACCAGCCTTTCCCAGGAGCACGAGCAGCTGCTGCGCGACCTCGAGGCCGAAACCAACGCCTATACCGAGCGCAAGAAGGATGCCCTCAAAGCCGAGGTCAGAAGCGCACTGGCAACCTGGAACCAGCAGTGCCAAAGCCTCAATCCCGCCCTTGTCGACCATGAGCAGGCCCAAAAGACCAACAGCATCAGCAACGAGATGCGCGATGCGATGGTCACCTCCACGATGGCATTCCAGAAAGACCTTGCCGAGCTGCGCGAGGCCATGGAGAGCCTCGACGCTACCCGTAATGCCTTGCGCAAGGAGCTCGACGTGTGGCAGCAGCGCCTCTACGCCGTCCGCTACGACCGGCTGGCCCTGTGCCTGCAACTGCTCGATACCGAGGTCTGGCGTACCATGGAGGCGCACCTTACGAGCGCGGTGGCCGACACCGACTCCTCCTCGGCTGCAGGGGCAGAGAGCGCCCTGATTGACACCCTGCAGATACTCGCGCAGAACATCAAGGGTGCCTGCGAGGGCTTTGGCCTCACGTTCTTCAACCCTCAGCCTGGCGAGCCCTTCGACGACATTCGCCACCAGGCCTTCGACGCGCAGAGTGGCCGTGTTGTGAGCGCCTGCGTAGCCTCTGGCGTCGAGGCGCAGATTGGCGACGGAAGTCGGGCCCTCATCCGCCCGGCAATCGTCACACTGCAGGAGGGCTAGGAGACACGCCGTCATACCACGTGCCCGCGTACCACGTGACACGCACAGGCAAGCGGCTCGCGCGGAACGCCCGACGTACGCAGGAGGGCAACGGCATCACAAGCGCAAGAACGGGCCCCGGGACTTTGAACTCCCAGGGCCCGTCGTCTTGTGTCCTGTGTCTTGCGTCTTGCGTCTTGTGTCTTGCGTCATCTGCCGTGCATCGTGCGTCCCTCACCAGGCGTCAAACGCGTAGCCTGAGCGCCGGAGCCGCGGGTGCAGGCTACCTACCCTTCGTTCACCTCAAAGGTCAGGGCAGCGTTGCCGCTTCCCAGCACAAGCTTGTCGCCGTGCGCAAGAACCACCGGGTCGTCGTCGGGACCAAGGGTGAGCGAGGTCTCGCCGCGCGTCAGAACCGTACCGTTGGAGCTCAGGTTCTGGTAGGCAAAGCTGCCGTCATCGCAGCGCAAGAACTGACCGTGACGCTGGGAGCAGAACTTGAGGTCGGGCGTGGGCTTGAGGGCGATGGTCGGACGCGGACGGCTCTTGTCGCGCAGGATGCCCACCACGTCCTGGTCGGACACGAGATACGCCGTCCCATCGGCCGCCACAATCTGAAAGACCGGCTCAACAACCAGGGGCGGCGTGGAGAGCCCCAGCTCAGAGGCATCGTCTTCCAGCGACGGCGTGCCCGTGCCGGGCTGGGTGGCAAGCCCGTCGTCTGCCACGGGGTTGGCGGCCGGAACCGACGGCTCCTGATAGATTGGCTCGAACTCCGGCGTGGGCGGTACCTGTGCGGCATCGAAGGAGGTCTCCACGCGGAACTCCCCCTTGTTGAGCGCCGTGTCGACGCGCAAAGTGACCGACGGCACCTTCATGAGGTCGCCCGTCTGCTGGCTGTACTGCCTGAGGTTGGCCATGATCTCGCCCTCGACCTCCTCGCGGTTTGAGGCGTAGAAGAACGAGAAGTCCTCCTCAGACAGAAAGACCGAGAACGTGCAGGGCAGTTGGCGCTTGGTGTCGGAATACTCCATGGCATTGCGGTCGCACTCCTCGAGCACACGGGCAATGAGCTCACGCGGCATGACACTCTGCCCCGAGGTGGCCTGACGGCGCACGGGCTCGGTCTGGCCGCCGCCAAACAGGCTCTTGAACCACTTGATGATGCTTTCGATCAAACCGCTCATGACTCCTCGCTTCCGTAGCAGCTTTGCTCTTATCCGTGCCTTCTGTGCTCCGATACTAGATGCGCTCGAACACCACGTAGCAGCTCCCGCCCAGACCAATGCGATCGCCCTCGGCAAGCGGGGTCTTCTCGCTCACGGGTGCTCCGTTGACAGACGAGCCGTTGCGACTGCCAAGGTCAAGGTACGACCACCCCGAGGGCGCAGCACCGTCACGCACGAGCTGCCCATGGCTGTGGCTCACGTAGGGCTGGTCCTGCAGCACCACGTCGTTTGCCGGACTACGCCCGAACGACAAGTCACCCGTCACCGGAATGCGGGCGCCGTTCCACGGGCAGGAAATCGCAAACTGGGCAACCACGGGAGCCTTCTTGGGCGCACCCGCGCAGACGGGCTTGCCGGCGGCCTGAGCCGTCAGCTGCTTGCGCACGAGCGTCCTGATGTCGAGCTCCTCCGCCTGCACCTTAGCCCGCCCCCGCGAGATGGAGGTGTCAACACGGCAGAAGACCACGTCAGGGGTCTCACCCTCAGCGGCACGGCCCTCTTCCACCCATTCCTGGCGCACCATCTGCCAGCAGGCCTCGGCCACCTTGTGGGCTCCCCCCAGTGCCTCGGCATCGGCGGGGTTGACGCACACCTCCCACCAGTTGGGCTTGACCTTGTGCGCAAGGGAGCGCTGGAACCGAACCCAGATGTAGTTGTTGAGGTCCTCCCTGGTAAGAGCGCCGTCGTTATGCGACAGCATGCCCATTACCTTGCCCAGCTGCTCTTGGGGATTCAACATGCGAAGCTCCCGTCGTTCTCCCTGACTCGAACCATTGACAGTATGCCAGAGCGCACATCCGCCACTTGTGCAATCGCGCAGCGTACCCGTATGCGTGCCGCGCGCACAGCCGTACGTCTTGCACCTGTACGCGTACCGCGCGCACAGCCGCGCGCCTAGTAATACACCAGCTGGTAGGCGCCCAGCTCCACGATGGCGTCGAGGACGGCCAGGCCACGCGGAAGGGCCACGGTCGAGCCGAGGTCAAAGGTTCCCTCGATACAGCAGGCAACCACGTAGTCGCCCGCTGAGCACACATACCAGCACACATTGGTGCTGCCGGTCTCGGCGGTGCCGGTCTTGCCCGCCACCGGCACGTTGGAGCCCTCCACGTGCGACGCGGCCACCAGCATGTTCCAGAGCTGCTCAGCCGTCTGCACGCTCATGGCGCGCTGGCTCTTCCCGAAGATGCCCTTGCTCCAAACACCCTCGTCTATCAGGTACGGCGTGACACACACGCCCTTGTTGTTGACTGCAGCCATGACCTCAGCCACCTGCAGCACCGTCACGAGAGGCCCGCAGGTAGCGCCCTCGACGGTCGTGGGCTGACCCACGGCTGCCCACGCCAGGGCGTAGTCGGTGAGGGCGGGTCCGTAGGTGGACGGCTGCGTGTGCAGCAGCGCGTCGCGGGGATCCTGGTTGAAGCCAAAGGCCTCGGCCTGTGCCTGCAGAGGGTCGTTGCCCATGCGTAGGGCAAGGTCGGCAAAGGCCGTGTTGGACGAGTACTGCAGCGCAGCCGTCAGCGTGAGGGGCTCAAAGTTGGCACCGTCCATGTTGTTAACCTTCTGCCCCTCGGGCAGCGTCAGCGTATTGCCCTGCAGCTGCGTCTCCTGCGTCACCACGCCGTTTTCGAGGCCTGCTGCCGCGGTCACAATCTTGAAGGTGCTGCCCGGCGCATAGCTCGACTTGATGACGCGGTTCAGGACCGAGATGGAGGGGTCGTTGGGATCCAGGCCGATGTTGGGATCGTACGTGGGGCTCGACGCCTCGGCCAGAATGGCTCCCGTTTTAGCGTTGTAAGCCACAATGGCGCCGGTCTGACCCTCAAGCTGCTCCTCGGCCACGCGCTGCACCTGGGAGTCGAGCGTGAGTGTCACCTGTCCGAGCACCTCGGGCAATCCCAGCGTATTGAGCACGGGGTTGGTCGTGCGTGCGAGGTAGTCGCTCGTACGAATGCGTGCCGTCACACCGTCGGAGGCAAAGCCCAGCACGTGCCCAGCCAGGCGCCCCTCGGGAAACGAGTAGGAGACGGTGGTACCCTCCTTGGAACCGCGCGCCAACACCACGCCATCGCTGCTGGTCACCTCGCCCAGCGTGTAGTGGTCGGTCAGGCCGCACAGGCGCAACCCCTTCGCGCAGACCACATACGCCGTCATGGCGAGGCAGGCAGCGCAGCCCGCCGCGCACAGCACGGGCACGGCCGATGCCGCTACGCCCCTCCCCTCGCTGGTGTACTTGTCAGACGATCCCGCAGCCACCATGAGGCCCATGAGCAAAAAGCAGCTCAGCAGGCTGGAGCCGCCATACGAGATGAAGGGCAGCGTAACGCCTGTCAGCGGAATCACGCGCGTGATGCCCGCAATGATGATAAAGGCCTGCACACAGATGAGCACTGTTACCACGTTGATGAGGTTGCGCTCGAAACTCTCCTTGGGAAGGTCGCGCACGACGCGCGACGCGCAGAAGGCAAGGGCGACGATGGCGAGCAGCACCTGCAGGCCGCCCACCAGGCCCAGCTCCTCGACGATGATGGTGTAGATAGCGTCGGTCTCGATGGCAAAGACCGAGCTGTAGGCGTGCCCGAGCCCCAAGCCCGTGCCAATGAGGCCTCCGTTGGCCATCGTGGCAGCAGCCGCCATGAGGTGCTCGCCACTGTAGGTGCCCTGCGGCTTGAGCCACGCATCAAAGCGCTGCGCCACATAGGCAAAGTTGTGATAGGCAAAGACCAGCATGCCCGCCACACCCACCACCGCAATGAGGGCATAGATGACGCCCGCGCGACGACTCGAGATCATGACCATGGCCACCACCGCCGCCAGCAGAACCATAGCGGTGCCGATGTCCTTCACCAGCCACTCGGTGGCCGCTGCAATGCAGAAGACAAAGCCCAACGGCAGAATGCCGCGGCTGCTGAACGTACTCAGGCGGTCGACGTTGGCGGCCAGGTAGCCAGCAAGACCCACGGCAAGCGTCACCTTTGCCAGCTCGGCGGGCTGACCAAGCTGACGGCCTGCCACGCCAATCCAGGCGGTGGCGCCATTGACCCTCACGCCAAGCCCTGGAACAAGCGGCAGCGCGCAGAGCACCGCCGTCACCATCAAGAGCGCCGCAAACGAGGCCGCCAGCCTGTGTGTGTAGCGGCGCGTTATCTCGAAGACACCGATGCTCACCAGGCAGAAGACACACACACGCACAACGTGGCTCGTCACGCGCGGACCCATGGCATCAAAGCCCACTGCCACGCCCAGCGCGCAGAGCAGCGCGGCGGGAAGAAAGAGGTCGCCGCCCCGTTTGGCATGCCGGATGAAGAAGATGTCGCTGCCCATGAGGGCGGCACATGCCAGCGCGAGGAGGACCGCCCGCCTTGGGCTGGGGTCGGCCACCACGCAGCTTGCAAACAGGCAGAGGACAGACGCCATCACCGAGGCATGCTGGGACTGCTGGTCGCCCTTATCAAGTATGAGCATCATAAGGCCGCGCGTGCTCAGCACGAAGAAGCAGAGCCGCAGCACCAGAGAGAGAATGCGCAGTACCACAAGCATATGCCTGTCCCCTCCACACCGCCGACGCTTTCCGCAATGGTCCCGGCGCCAACAGTCACTTCCATAAAGGATGTGGCGCCCGCAGGCGCCACATCGCATGAACGATTAGTCTTCGAATGCGTGGTCTTCGTACTCAGAGCGGTTCCACCGCAGCGCCTCGGCTCCATCGCGCGCGACGATGACCTGGCGAGCGATGGCAAGCGCAATCTCGTACAGCACAATGAGCGCGGCAAACATCAGCAGCATAGTCACGGGGCTGCCGTCCGGGGTGATCATGGCGACCATCGTAAGGAGTCCCACGTAGATGGTGCGCCACTGCTCACGGAAGGTCTTGTAGGGCACCAC
>ODAI011220674.1_pt1 | contig 24974 bp, 17 predicted proteins | sample 1539321 | NCBI WGS metagenome assembly ODAI01 (sample SAMN02144231, study PRJEB22623) | gut metagenome | biome: sheep rumen | host: Ovis aries | place: New Zealand
ATTCCTCCCTTCAGCCGAAAGCACTGAAGATCAGGCGGTTAGCCGTTGGCTGAAAGGAATTTAAAGCGGATCAACGTCATAGTATATCTGGAGGGAGGCATAGCGCTTGTCGTTCAGCATCTGCTGCTGGGCAAGCGCCAGATACTTGCGGACTTCGGACATACTGAGGCCGAGTTCGAGTTTCAAAACCAGTTTGCGTATGGAGAGCGACTTCACCTTCGCCACGGCAGGCTTGTCAGGGCCCAGCACACGCCCGCCAAACCACTGGCGCAAACGACTTCCCAACTCAATGGCTGCCGTCTCTACGAGATGGTCTTGCCGGTGCTTCAGATAGACATAGACCAGCCTGAAGTAAGGAGGATAGTGGAACTGCTGGCGCTCCGCTATCTGTGAACGGTAGAAAGCAGCATAGTCGTTGCAGACTACCTGATGGATAAGTGGCAGGTCCGGGCTCTTGGTCTGCAGGATGACCAGTCCGCGCTTCCCCTTGCGCCCTGCACGTCCGCTCACCTGCGACATCATCATGAAGGCATGCTCGTAGGCACGGAAGTCAGGGTAGTTCATCATGGTATCGGCATTGAGGATGCCTACCACGGAGACCTTGTCGAAGTCGAGTCCTTTGGAGATCATCTGGGTACCTATCAACAGGTTCGTGCGCCCTGCTGAGAAGTCAGTGATAAGACGCTCGTAGGCCTGGCGGGTACGGGTGGTGTCGAGGTCCATGCGGGCGATACGCGCCTCGGGGAAGATGTCGTGCACCTCCGCCTCAATCTTCTCCGTGCCATAGCCGCGCGTCTGCAGGTCCTTGCACCCACAGGCGGGACATTCCGTCGGCACCTGATAGGTATAGCCGCAGTAATGACACGTGAGTTGGTTGAGATTGCGGTGGAGCGTCAGGCTGACGTCGCAGTGCTGGCAATGGGGTACCCAACCGCACTGTTTGCACTCTATCATCGGGGCATAGCCGCGACGGTTCTGGAAGAGAATGGCCTGTTCGCCACGCTCCAGGGCCTCGCGCGTCTTCACCAAGAGCAGAGGCGAGAACGGCCCGTTCATCATCTTCCGATGCTGCAGGTCCTTGATATCGACGACCTGTATCTCTGGCAGTTCGATGCCCTGGTAGCGCTGGAAGAGTTCCACCAGTCCATATTTGCCCGTCCTGGCATTGTGGTAAGTCTCCAGCGATGGTGTGGCAGTGCCCAACAGTGTCTTGGCTCCGAACATCTGTGCCAGCATGATGGCTGCTGAGCGGGCATGGTAGCGCGGCATGGGGTCCTGCTGCTTGTAGGAGGTCTCATGCTCCTCGTCGATAATGACCAGACCGAGGTTCTGGAAAGGCAGCAGCACCGCACTGCGGGCTCCAAGGATCACATCGTATGGATTCGCGGAGAGTTGCTTCTGCCAGATTTCCACGCGCTCTGCATCGGAGTACTTGGAATGATAGATACCCAGTCGATTGCCGAACACCCGCTGGAGCCGTTGCATGATCTGCACGGTCAGGGCGATCTCAGGCAGGAGATAGAGCACTTGCTGATGCTTCTCCAGCGCCTGTTTGATGAGGTGGATGTAGATTTCCGTCTTACCACTGGAGGTGACGCCGTGCAAGAGGGTGACATTCTTATGGAGAAACGAGAACAATATCTGGTTATAGGCATCCTGCTGGGGCGCACTGAGTGGCTTGACATTCTCCAGATGCGGTTCTCCGCCATGGTTCAGACGCCCCACCTCCTGCTCGTATGTCTCCAGCAGACCACGCTTCACCAAGGCCGTCACCGTCTGCAACGAATGGCCTTGGTTCAAGAGTTCGTCGCGGGTTATGTCAACGACCGCCCCGCCATGGTGGCTGCCTTCCAGCATATCCCAGTGCGAGAGGGCGAGATAGTCGATAAAGGCCGACTGCTGTTTCCCTGCGCGCTGGAGCATATCCATGGCGACATGGAGTGCCCGCTCGTTGCAGAACTTTGGCGTCAGCCGGATATAGGTCTCCGTCTTGGGCTTGTAGCCGTCCTCAGCCTTCAGTCCTGCTGGCAGGGCTGCCTTATACACCTCGCCGATAGGCGACATGTAATAGTCGGAGATCCACTGCCAGAGTTTCAGTTGGCTCCCAAGGAGGACAGGTGATACGTCAAGCACCTGGAGGATATCCTTCGTCTGATACCCTTCAGGTGCCTGATGCCCCACCTTGGCTATGATGCCGACGTATGTCTTGTTCCTACCGAAAGGGACTAACACGCGCAGCCCCATCCGCACCTGCCTCTCTATCGCTTGCGGGACGGAGTAGGTGAACACGCCGTCGAGCGGCAGGGGCAGGATGACATCGACGAACAAGGGACGTTAGAAATAGATGGCAGCACCAATCTGCCAAGCGTTGTTATGGGTGTCGATATCGCTGAGGTTCTCAAACTCACCGGACTTGCCTGCGGCAAGGTTATAGGAAAAGCCTACCTCCAGGTGCTTCAGCAGATAGACACCAGCGCCGAAATTGAAACTCAGGTTGGCATTCTTCAGGCGGTACTCACCGACCTTCGTGTTATACACCTTGTCGCCCACAGGGAAGCCAAACTGAGGACCCAGGGCCAGATAGATGCCTGCAGTAGCACCCAAGCCGATGTTATAGCGCACGTTCACAGGCACCTGGATAGACTTCTGCGTGATTTTCTCATTGCCGTATCCCTCCGGAAGCGATGATTCATAACTAATATTCTCAGGCTCTACTTCCGTACTGCGCTGGTCGTATAGGGCAGCGATATCCACGCCAAAGCCCAAGGGGAGAGACACCTTCAGTGCCGGACCAACATAGAAACCCGTCTGGTTATCCGACTTATAGACATCCTTACTGAATGACATCTTGGTGATATTCAGACCACCCTTGATACCAAACTTCAAACTCTGTGCCTGAACCGTCATAGCCATCGCAGCGGCCAGCACGACTAAAGTAAAAAATCTCTTCATCTTTGAATGTTTTTATAATAAGATGGTGCAAAGATACGAAAAAAGAGCGAATGAACGCTCTTTTTCCTATTTTTTTCTCGTTTATGGCAAAATTAATGACGCTGGCGGCGCACGGTGACACGGGCTGAGCCATTGCCTGACGACGAACCGCTTCCGCTACCCTTCGACCTGCCCACCTTCGTACGGCGCGAACCGCCTGTCGATCTGCTCCTTGCCTTCTTCGTCTTGGAAGCCTTCACGTCCAACTTGGCAATGCTGTCGAGCGAGTCTTTCTTCGCTGGGTCACCGAAGATATTCTTACGGAAGGACTCCAGTTCTTTCTCTATGCGCTTCTGCTCTGCAGAGAGTTTGGTGGTGTCGCCGTCGCAGAGTTGCATGAGCGTCTTACCCTGGGCATTGTTCGTCTTATAGATCTTGCCACGGTACATGTTCAGCGTGAAGTAGTCGTCCATCGACATCGTGGCGGCATTGTTCAGGCTGCTGGGCATGATGGTCTGGCGCGTCAGGAACGGCTCCAGGTCGGCGTACTTCACCCAGAAGAGGGGATACTGCGTGGCCTCACCGCCGAAATCGTCTTCGCGCATCATCACAGGACAGAGGGCCAGCACCTTGATATGGAACGACGAGTTGGCCTGATCGTAGTAGGCGCTCTCCTTCAGGTAGTACTTCCTCACCTCGGCAGAGGGGATATCGCTGTTATCCACCTTCAACTTCCCGTCCTGCTCCTCGTAGAAGATATGGTAGTTGTCGAGGATGGTCTTCATCTGTACCTTCGCCTCATCGGTAAACACATCACTACCGTCCGTCGGATACTCATAGACGGGGATATAGCCGTTCTGCGCCAGTTTGAAGATATAGGTAAAGAGGTTCACCTGTTTGCCCTGCGGCTCTACGGGATAGTAGAGTCCGGCATTCTCATCCTTCGTCAGATCAATCTCCCGATAGATATCACGCCTCCACACCACTTCCTCTGGTACGTCCAGTGCCGTAGGGAAGGATATCTGCGCGCGCAACGACATGGCAGAAGAAGGATTCTTACGCTTCTGCGGCTGCTGGTCGGATTGCGGCTGGACGCGGCGCTGCTTCGGCTGTGCGGCAACGGAACCAACCATCAAGGGTAATATCAACAAAAACAATACTCTTTTCATATCTTCATCTATAAACTATAAACTGTCAACTATCAACTACTTCACGATGATTTCCATCGGGTTCTGGAGGGTGCGCGTCAGACCGTCGGGACCTACCACCGTCACGCGGGAGATATAGAAACGGCGGTTGCGGGCCAATCGCCTGAATGTCTCCTTCTGACGACTGGAGAACGAGGCCCCGTCGGAGGCCATCGGCACGGCATTACCCATGTTGTCGAAGAATACCGTCTCGAACGACTGCACACGGAAGGCAATATCCAGGATGCCGTCGTCGATGGCTGCCCCAATCGCATCGGAGGCCACCAGTTGTGACTTCGCCAGACCACCGCCCTTGTAGCGGGTGGGATTGCCATGCTCGTCCTTCATGGCGATATACGGTGTCGGGTCAGGCAGTTTCCTGACGCGGAAGGTGTATTGTCCCATCTGCTGTGGTCTGCCGGTGTTCGTCGAGACCACCGTGATGGTGGCATCCTGTCCGATCTTCGCAGGACGGGCGATATACTTGCCTGGTCCGACCGCCTGTAAGGTACCGTTGGTCATCGTAGCCTGCACTTTCGTCAGGGGCACGCCTGGCACACTCACGCTGATGGGGTTGTTGTAGCCCGCATAGAGCATGTTCATCAGGTCGGCCGAGACCGTTGCACTGGGATCGACCACTGTATATTTCTGCGAGAAGTCACGACGGATACGGTCGCCGTTACCATTGGCCGTCTCCAGATAGCCAGCCAGCGTGAAGTCGCCTGTGGCACCACATATCCGCTCATAGAGATTATCGCGGAGCGTCACCTTCTGATTTCCGATGTATATATCAGGCACCTGCGTCGTATCCACTGCCGCCATCACGATATGGGCAGAGAACTTATCGCCCCTCACGATGGTCTGGGAGTTAGGAATGACGAAGGCTTCCAGGGCATTCACGCGGATATCCTTCACGTCGATATTCTGCACCAGCGTGTGCAGCACCTCTCCCTCGGCATAGCGCACATCACTCTGGAGTTTCGACAACAGGGTCACGGCAGCCGCGGCAGGCATCGACTCAAACATATACTCCTGCCAGTTCTTGCCCAGTGCGTTCTTAGGAACCTCTGTGGTGAGGTTGCTGGCAATGATCTCGCGCTGTTTCTTGTCAGTCACCATCTTCAGCATCCGCTGGCGGAAAGAGTTGATGGCATCACGCAGTTCCTGCCCGCGCCCGCCACTGATGGAGAGCATCACCTGGTTGGCAGCCTCGAGATCCTCCTTGTTACGGATATTCTGCGGATCCCCGTTCTTACCGTCAGCCTCCTGTACGATGGCCAGTTTCAGTTCTGATGCCAGGTTATAGAGTGAGTCGCTCATCTGCTTCACCTTCTGGGCTCGGTCGTACCACGTCTTCACCTTCTGCGGGTTCGCCTTCATCTGCGCCTCAAAGTCCTCGTAGATGGCCTGGTTCTCCTTCGCTGAGTTGCCTGTCGTACGGCTGAGGCTTTCCTCCACGATGGAGAAGCCGTTGAGCACCTCCGTGGAGACATTCAGCGCGAGCATGGCCATCAAGACGACATACATCAGGTTGATCATCTTCTGGCGCGGTGATACGGGTCTTTTCTTAATTGCCATCTTCCTATACGTTCATCTTGGCGGTCATCGCCTCAATCATGCGGGCGTAGATCTTGTTCAGTTCCAGAATCTGGGCGGCCATCTTCTTCGTCTGGTCGTTGATCTCGTCGATGGTACCTATCTGTGCACTGGCACTCTTGAGTTGCATCTCATAGACTTTGCAGATACCTGTCAGCGTGCGGTCCAGGTTCTCCATCTCCTCGGAGTTATGGGCCAGGCGTTCACTCTTGTCGGACACCTTGGCGAGCATCTCCGTCAGGCGCTTCAGTTCATCGACATAGTTGGTCGTGGCCTCCTCGAGTTCCGGATTGATCTGCGGCAGGCCGACCACGCCAGCGGTGGGCACGCCACCCGACATGGAAGCCACTGAGGACGATACGGCGGCGATGGCCTCGGTATCGACTCCCGTCTGACTCGGAGTGCCCTGAGAACTCTGAGTACCCGGAGCGCCGCCTCCGATGATGATCGTGCCTCCGTTGCCGCCGATGACGGTAGCAGAGCCGCCGCCTGTCGATTCACCTGCACTCTCTGTCTCCAGCAGGTCTTCCTTCATGTGGACATCCAGTTCCATACCGTCTGTCGTCTTGTCGAAGGGACGGTCGAAGGCGGAGATAAAGAAGACGAACACCTCTGTTCCCATGCCGAGGAACAGGAAGAAGTTGGCACCTGGAAGGTGGGTCAACTTAAAGAGTGTACCCAGGATCACGATCGAGGCGCCCCAACTATAGGCATAGTTCAGGAACGTCTGGCCAGGCACGCTGTCCATCCATTTCTGAAGCCGATAGACGAAATTCAGTTTGCTGTATGTAGTCATATTGCTGTTTCTTTTTAGTTCCTACTTCTTGGCCCTTATCTTCTCACTGGTAGAGTTGGCCAGGCTGCGCACACAACGGAAGCCGATATATGAGCGCGGCTGGTTCTGATACTCAGAAGAGCGCCAGGCCGAACGGATATACGACTCTGGATCCTTCCACGATCCGCCACGCACACTCTTCTTTTTCAGCCGATAGGGGTCTTCGATGGCGGCATTGTACTTGAGTTGCGGGTTGATGTCGTTCATGGCATCCACGCCTGCCTCGGTATAGACCGTACTCGTCCATTCCGCCACGTTGCCAGCCATGTCGAACAGCCCATTGCTGTTTGCCGCATAGATACCCACCTTCGAGGTTATCAGATTACCGTCCTTCGTATAGTTGCCGTCGTCGGGTTTGAAGTTGGCATAGAAACAGCCCTTGCCGCTGGCCACGTCTTCATTATCCCAGGGGAACTCGTTCTGGTCCTTGCCGCGGGCGGCATATTCCCATTCGGCCTCCGTTGGCAGACGGTAGCGCTGTACGAAACGGGCAGCGGGCCCGAGTCCCTTCAGCAAGTATTCCGTGCGCCAGGCACAGAAGGCGTTCGCCTGCTCCCATGTCACGCCCACCACGGGGTAGTCGTTATAGGCGGGATTGGAGAAGTAGTAGCGCATGTACATCTCATTGTCGGAGTTGGGGAAGTCGTTCACCCAACAGGTGGTGTCTGGGAAGATGTTCACGATATAGGTGTTCAGGAAGTCCCAGGGTCCTGTCAACTGACGGTTGATGGTCTCCCTCACGATCTTCCCCTCATCGTCGATATAGGCGGTATCCTTGGATATCCACACCTGTTCGTTGGGATCCACTGCGACGTCCGTGTTCAGGTTGCGCTCCTGCGGGTTGATACGGTTGCGGCGCAGGGCAGCAGCCGTATAGTCGTAGATCTCATAGCGGTAATTCATCTGGCGATAGTCGAGCATCTTATCGCCCGTCACGGGATTGGTCACATAGAGTCCGTCGATGATCTCCTGCTCATCCTCACTGGGCTTACGGGGCAGCGACTTCTTCCAGTTGATGAAGGTACCTATCTCCTCACCCTCCTTGTCGGTCTTCACCGTCTTGTAGGTCTCGTCAATCTCTGAGAGACGTTCACGGAGGATGGAGTCACGTACATAATACACGAACTGGCGGTACTTGGAGTTGGTCACCTCCGTCTCATCCATCCAGAAGCCGTCCACGGAGATGTCGCGCACAGGGGTATTCTTGCCCCACAGGCTGTCTTGCTTCTCAATACCCATCTTCAGATGACCTCGCTTCACCAAGGTCATCCCGTAAGGCGTCGGCTCTGTGAAGGCCCTGCCTCCAGTGCCCGTCACCTCACCACCACCAGATGATGCCAGTTTACTGCCAAAGCAACTTGTCAACAGAATAAGAAATGAGAAATGAGAAATGAGAAATGAGCAGCGCATTGCCCGTTTCACAAATCCTTGTCTCATTCTGTCCTTACCATTTTCCTTGTTCATATCATCATTACTCATTTTTTTCTCATTTACAAGAACCTCACACTCTTATGCAGGTTGCGCCCTTTCTTATATAGGTTCAGTTCTGTCTGATAGCCGACAAACAGTTCGTGGCTCCCGTTTCCGAAACTGATGGCCGAGGTGTAAATCTCGTAACTGTAGCCCACCCTGATGCCTCGGATCGTTCCGCCTATCTGCACCGTGACAGAATTGGTGGGACTATACGACAACCCTGCGTACATCACCCTTTTCTCGTGCGTATAGAGCAGTCGGCCTGACACATCTGCCCGATAGGCCACGCCGTCGGTACGTCCCAGAACAGAGGTCTGTATGGTTAAAAACGGATTATTCAGCCGAATATTGTATCCACCCGTCAAATAATAAGAAGAAGAGATGGAGAGTTCGTTTTTCTCACCCAGTTCCACGACAGGCGCATTCAGGTGGAGCACGGAGAATCCCGCATACCAGTTGCGATGCAGATAATAGATACCTGCCGAGAGGTCGAAACCCGTTCCGTTGATAGAAGAAGCGGTGAAGGCAGGGTCACTGGTATCCTCCAGTTCCAGTTTTGAGCCGTCGAACGTCTCACTGATCATGGTCAGTTGCACGCCCAGACTCAACTTTCCCCCTAACAACTGTGGCTGATAGGCATATTGGAGCCCCAGGCGCTTATGGGAGAACAGACCGATATTGTCGTTGATAAACTGTACGCCTGCACCATGATACTTCCTCAGGGCATAGAAGGGCATGTCGGCTGCCGCGTACATCGTGTTGGGGTTATGCTCGAAACCAGCCATCTGGAGGGCGTATGCCGCGGCGATATTCAGTTTCGACTCCTTGCCCACGGCGGCAGGGTTAAACGACGGCTCCATCGCCCAGTAATGGCCGAACACCACGTCATACTGAGCCCTGGCCGTCAGGGCGGTCAGAACCAGCAATATCACTATGGGAAAACGTCTCAACACCTCTTAATAACGTAATCCCATCGGATTTATTGCATATCAATAGCCTGGGTTCTGTCTCAGATTGACATTCAGCGCCATCACATCGCCAGGAATGGGATAGACCGTGGTATGCCCGTCGCTCTCTGCGACCTTATCATACCATTCGTTGCCCTGGAAGAGACTCTCATACTGGCCGAAGCGGATCAGGTCCTGCCGGTGCCATCCCTCGAAACAGAGTTCCAGGAGCCGTTCGTCGAGCAGGCTCTCAAGGGTCAGCGGACGAGTGTCCTCCCCTGTCCTCTCACGGACATCGTCGAAGTCAGCCTGTCCGTCCTCGCCATTGCGCAACTTGGCCTCCGCCCGCATCAGCACGACGTCGGCATAGCGGAAGAGCACGATATCGTTGTCGATCAGCATTCCGTCCTTCAGCGCATTCTTATCCACCTCGTATTTCTTCAAGCGTGCCCCTGCCGTCTCCACGTATGGCGAACCGCTCAGGTCCATCTCCACCTCCTTGGGATTGTATGCGAAGGGCTGCCCCGTACGGTCGAGAACGGGATTGTCATCCAGGTCATAGACCTTCCCATAGTAGAAGTTATGGATGAAGCGGCTGTCCAGATTATCTGTGTCGAAGCCATAGACCTCCAGTGCCTTCTTCGTGGCGCAGGTGCCGTTTTCGCCATTATAGCCGTAGGCGGCTGCCTGACGGTAGTGCATCGAACGGATCAGGGTCTGCTGCTGGTTGCTATAGAGGTTCTTGTCCATGGGGATAGTCCAGATGTTCTCCCTGGAGTCTTCATTGTGAATCAGGAAATTGTCCTGATACCACTCTGTCAACTCGTATCCCCAGTCCGACAGCATGTCGCAGAAATAGGTACACGCCTCCCAGGCGTTCATCGTCGTGCCTTCGAAGGTGAATTGCAGTTCTCTTCCGTCGGGCCTCACGCCGTCCGTCCACACGTCATCGGTATAGACCTCGGCATTCAGCATCAGTTTCGCCATCACGAAACAGGCCACAGGCTGGGTGACGCGTCCGTAATAGTCACCCTCGTGCACGCTGTTCTCTTCACTGAGGCTGGGGATCGACTCCTGCAGTTCCCTGACAATGAAGTTGAACACCTCCGAGCGCTTCGACTGGTTGACCTCGTTCATCGACACCTCGGCAGAGGTCACGAGGGGCACGTTCCCGAAGAGGTCTATCAGGTACCAGTAGTAGATGGCGCGCAGGGCTCTTACCTCTGCCGTGTATGCCCGCAACTGGTCATTCGTGAGCAGGTGTCCATGGCTCTCCAACTGTTCTATCGAACGGTTGCACAGGGCGATAACCTTATAGAGATAGAGCCAGGAGTTCTTCACCAGGTCGTGCCCCGGCGTCCACGAGTGCATGTACATCGCTATCCAGATACCTCCGTCATACCAGTCGGCCCCGCGAAGGGGGATCAGCAGTTCGTCACCTCCCAGCGTCTGCAGGTCATAGACCCCGCGGCAGGTGCCCTGCAGACCCTGACCGTCGCTGTTGCCACCGACATAATTATATAAGGTAGCGACACAGTTACGAAACAGTGCATCGGCATCGGTATAGGCTTGTTCCTCCGGTATCTGGTCGAGCGGCGTCTCATCGAGGCTGCACGACGAAAGCAGCAACCCCACCAAACAAGACCCAATATATTTCCCAATCCTCCAGGTAATCATAATTCTAAATTTTTAATTCTTAATCAGAACTGCACACTCAGCCCCATCGAGTAACTGCGATAGACGGGGAAGTTACGCTTGTCATCCACGCCCAGCGTACTGCTCACCACCGATGAGTTGATCATCGGCGTCAGTCCCGAGTAACCCGTGATGGTAGCCAGATTGTTCACCGAAGCCGAGAGGCGCAGCGACTGGATATACTTCGAGCGCAGGGGTACGGTCCAGCCGATGGTAACATAGTCGATGTTCACATAGTCGCCCCGCTCCAGCCAGTAGTCGCTGATCGTCTGGTCCTGGATATTCCGTTCGGGCGCCCCCTTCATCACGTTGTAGTTGGGCAGCGAGAGCATGTTCATATACACCAGTTTCGTACCATTGTATATCTTATGGCCGAAGGCCCCGTTGGCCTGCAGCGTGATGTCCCACTGACGATACCTGAGGGCGATGTTCGAGCCCATCGTCGCCTTGGGCGTGGCCTGTCCGCAGATGTATCTCTCGTCCGTCACGTCATAGTAGTAACTGCCATCTGTAGGATCCTTCACCAGTCCCTTGCAGTGAGGCAGGTAGAACACGCCGAGTTGCTCGCCCACGATCTGCGACACCACGTCGGATGCCCCGTGGAAGCCCGCCCCGTAGAGGGCGGCGATGCCCTTCATGGAGGGAGCCGTCAGATACTGACCGTTATAATAGCCGTCGAGCGAGATCAGTTTGTTGTGCTCGAAGGCCCAGTTCATGTTGATCGTCAGTTCCAAGTCGCGGGTGCGCAGCGGAGTGATGCCAAAGCCGATCTCCATACCGCCATTCTCCATCGAGCCCAGGTTGGCCAGCAACTTCGGATAGGGGAACGGCGGCACGGGCACGTCGTACTCATAGAGCATGTCGGTGGTCTTCGAGCGGTAGAAGTCGAGCGTCAACACGATGCGCTTCTGCCAGAATGCCATGTCGAAGCCCAGGTTGAACGTGTATTTCTTTTCCCAGCACAGGTCGGGGTTGGCATTGCGGATCACGCCGAGGGTGGTCGCTGGCGACCCGCCGACGTTCACCACGCCGTTGGGTTGGATAAGTTGCCGGGAGAGATAACTGTCTATACCGCCGAGGTTACCCGACAGACCGTAGCCCACGCGCAGTTTCAGGTTGCTGACCCACCTGACGTCCTTCATCCATTCCTCGTTGCTGATGTTCCAGGCGGCGCTCATCGAGGGGAAGAAGCCCCAGTGGTGGTTGTCCCCCACCTTCGACGAGGCATCGGCACGGGCATTCAGCGTCAGCGTATAGCGCCCTTTATAGGTGTATTTCGCCCTCAGCAGGAAGGAGACGATGCGCGCGTCCCAGTAGTAACTGTCCGTCCCTTCCCATGGTCTCACGGCCCCTGCCGACAGGTTGTCATAGCCGTATGCGTTGGTCGTGAAACTGGATGCCGTAGTATAGAAGCCCTTCACCTTCTCCGACGACGATTCAAAGAGTCCCAGCAGGTCCAGGTCGTGCTTCCCGCCAAAAGTGTGCTCGTAGTGCAGCGACACGTTGCCCAGCAGGTCCTCACTCTTCTGGCTGCCTCGGAAGGCCTCCCCATGGCTCCATACGTAAGTCGGATAGTAGTGGGAATTGCTCACCTGACTGTAGGCGAACGAGCCGAAGACGGCCATCGACAGACCTTCCGCCAGGGCGACGCGCAGACGGATATGAGAGCCGAAGTGACCGTTGTCCTCATCCTCTTTCATGTCCAGCAGCGAGTTGGGGTTGTTGATCCACCAGGCCTCTGGTACCTGGTCATAGCCGCCCTGGGCATTCTTGCCGTCAGGGAAAGTGGGGTTGAAGGAGGCCGCCGAATAGAAGAGTTTCCAGGGGTTGGCCAGCAGGTTGTTCTTCTGCAGACTGCCAAACACGCCCAAATCGACCGTCAGACGGTCGTCGAAAGCCTTCTGTGAGATGTCAAGTTTGGCGATGTAGTTTCTCAGGCGGTTGGTCTTGATGACGGTCTTATGCTCCACCAGTCCTATCGAAGCACGGTAGAACGAACTCTCCGTTCCTCCGCCGAAGGCCACATGGTGGTTCTGCACGAAACCCGTGCGCGTGATGGCCTTGAGGAAATCGGTGTCGGAGCCCATGTCGATGATGGGCACGCCCAACTGCCTGGCGGCACTGCGGAACTCCGCTCCACTGAGCATCTCCACGTTCTTATAGACCGACTCGAAGCCGATGTTGCCATCGTAACTGATATGGAACCGTCCCCCGTGACCGCGCTTCGTGGCCACCTGAATCACACCCGCGGCACCACGGCTGCCATACTGGGCCGTCTCCGAGGCATCCTTCAGGATCGTGAAACTCTCGATGTCGGCAGGGTAGATACTCGTGAGCGTAGCCAGGTCGGCCGTCACACCGTCGATGATCACCAGCGGGTCGTTGCCGCCTGTCAGGGAGGTGGTACCACGCACGCGCACCGCACTCACCATCGCCTCCTGGTTACCACCTGTCTGCACCTGCACACCAGCGGCCTGACCGTTCAGGGCGTCGAGCGAGGATATCACAAGACCTTTGTTCATGCGCTCCACACCCACCTGATCGACGGCACCAGCCAGGGTGCTCTGGTCGGTCCTCATATAGCCGACGCGCTGCTGCACCTCTCCCAAGGAGTCCGTCCTTACCTGCCCTGGGCTCTGCGCATAGCCTCCCAGAGCGGAAGCCATCAGCAGCCCCATAGCCAATGTCCGCCTATTGTCTAGTCTTTGTTTCGATTGTAGCATATTTTTTAGTTTTCTCTGCAAAGATACAACTTTATCGGCAAACGCCAAAGCATTTGCCGAAAAAATAGGGGGAAAAAGAGACACTTATTTTCTGATAAGTGCCTCACGTGTGCAGAGAAACGAGTAACCCTGTTTCACCCGTCAGTGGCGGACGGTGAGTTTTCCTACGTTCACGTCGCCTGAGCCGCTCTGCTGCTTGGTGAAGCGCGACACCTCGCCCTCAAGGTTGATGTCGCCAGAGCCGCGCAGTTCACACTCGACAGCCTTGCAGCCCTCACTGAACTGGGCATCGATATCGCCAGAACCCTTCAGCGACAGATAGGTGGAGAGGGTATTGCGCAGACGGAGGTCGATGTCACCAGAGCCGACGAGCACAGCCGAGACTTCACGGGTCTCCACACGGTCGAGATCGATGTCGCCAGAGCCGATGAGTTGCACTTCACAACGGTCGCAGATCAGGTCCTTTAAGGTGATGTCGCCTGAGCCGCGGAGCACGATGTCCATCTGGTCGGTGTCGATACGCTGCTGGCTGACAAAATCGCCAGAGCCGTTGAGGGTCACCCCGACCAGGTCTGGGGAGCAGACACGGACCGTGGTGCCGCCGTCCTCGTCGGTAACAAAATTGATCACACCCATCTTACCACGGTTACGGATACGAAGCATGCCGTTATCCACTTCTGTCATGATCCTCTCCACGCCCTTCTCAGGTCCTTCCACCGTGACGGATATGGAGTCGCCCTGGGTGTAATAGACCGTGGGGGAGCCACTAATCTCAATCTTCTCAAATCCAGGCAACTGGCGCACCTCCGTGACTCGCTCATCGTCGAGGCTCAAGTCCGTCCTTAGTCCATGACAGGCGACGACCATCATCATGCCGCATGCCATCGCCAGTCCATTAACAAAACGCATCATTCTCATCATTACTAAATTATTTTTTTGTTCAACTTTCTGTCTGTTAGACGGAAGTGGAGCGATAAAAGTTGCAGGCCAAAGAAAAAAGGCACGTATCAGTTCAGCGGGAGGTCGAGCCAGAAAGTCGAGCCCTCGCCCAAGCGAGACTCCACGCCGATAGCACCTCCCAGACTCCCCGCATGGGACTTGGCGACGGACAGGCCAAGGCCCGTGCCAGGGATATACTCGTCGAGTTTGACGAAGCGCTCGAATATCTTCTGCTGGTCAGCCTCGGCAATACCCTTGCCCGTATCCTTCACCCAGATGCGCACATGGTCGCCTTGCAGCAGGTCGAAGCCCAGGATGATGCGCCCCTTCTGGGTGAACTTCACCGCGTTCTGCATCAGATTGTCGATTACCTCCCTGAGTTTCGTCACATCGGTGGTCACCATCAACTGTGTGTAGGGGAACTGGGTGACAAATACGACCGTCTGCTGGTCAACGATAGACGAATAGCCCTTGGCAATTTCCTTCAGGAGCGGCACGAGGTCGGTCTGCGACCTGACGAGGTTCTTGGCCTCAGCCTCGATCTTCGACATGCTCACCAGTCCGTCGATGATGCGGAGCAACTTGCGGTTGTTGGTCTGTATCTCACTGATGAGTTGGTTGCGGTCGTCCTCGTTCTCCACCACGGGCAGCAGGTCGGCAAAGCCCACGATAGCATTGAGCGGCGTGCGTATCTCATGCCCCATATTGGCCAGGAACGCCGTCTTCAAGCGGTCGCTCTCCTCTGCCTTGTTGCGGGCGTTGATAAGGTCGGCCTCCAACTTCTTCTGACTATCGATGCGCATCGTGGTGCCCACGATCTTCGAGGGGTTGCCGTCGCCGTCACGGTCGGCGATGATAGCATAACTCTCCTCCCAATAGGTGAGGCCAGAGTTTCCCGACTTGACGCGGTACTGCTGATGGTAGAAATTGGTGCGCCCAAGGCAGAGGTCGTCGAGGGCCGTCATGACGCGCTGGGCATCGGAAGAGGCCAGCATCTCGATCATCAGGGCAAGATGGGTTTCAGGCAGGGGGATATAGTTGTCCTGTCCGTCGCGGAAGTCATTGTCCATCGTGATGGTGCGCGTCTTGGGATTGACATGCCACGTGCACAGTTTCATGGCCTTCAGGATAAACTCATATTCAACGTTACCCTCCTTCAGTCGCTCCAACTCCTCCAGTTCGCCCTTCAACCGCTTACTGGTGCGCCGCTGCATGACGATACCCAGGACCAGGGCCAATATCGACAAGATGCCAAGCCCCCACATGAAATGAATCAGGAAGGAGTTCTGCGACTGGGTATAAAGCAATAGTCCAAGCATCGTCTTCAAATACTTCGCAAAAGTAAGCATTTTCCTTGAAACAACCACCATTTCTGCACATTTTTTAGCAAAATCCAAAGTTTTTTGTTAGATTAACAATCAAAAAGGCGGGTTTTCCGCGAACTTCTCGTATCTTTGCACTCGCAATTCCACTCTTTGCTCAATTTGCAACATTATAATGGAACAGAAATTTGAACTGATCGCCAAGACTTTCATGGGGCTGGAGCCCGTCTTGGCGAAAGAACTGGCCCAATTGGGGGCCCAAGACGTGAAGGAAGGCCGACGCATGGTTTCATTCACAGGTGACAAGGAGACCATGTACCGTGCCAACTTCCAGTTACACACCGCCATCAGAATACTGAAGCCCATCCGCCACTTCAAGGCCAGAAGTGCCGACGAGGTGTATGAGGAGATCAAGAAGATCGACTGGGCGGAGTATATCGGAGGCGACAAGACGTTTGCCGTCGATGCCGTCGTGTTCTCCGAGGAATTCCGCCACTCGAAGTTCGTATCTTATAAAGTGAAGGACGCCATCGTCGATCAGTTCCGCGAGCGGACAGGCAAGCGGCCGAACATCTCGGTGGCCAACCCAGACATCCGTCTGAACATGCATATTGCCGAAGACCAGTGCACGCTGAGCCTCGACTCCAGCGGTGAGTCGCTCCACCGCCGCGGCTACCGCCAGGAGAGCGTAGAGGCACCGCTGAACGAGGTGCTGGCAGCAGGTATGATCCTGATGTCGGGCTGGCAGGGCGACACCGACTTCATCGACCCCATGTGCGGCAGCGGCACCCTGCTCATCGAGGCAGCACTGATCGCCAGGAACATGGCACCAGGACTCTTCCGAAAGGAGTATGCCTTCGAGAAATGGCCCGACTTCGATGCCGACCTCTTCGACACGATCTACAACGACGACAGCATGGAGCGCGAGTTCAACCACCATATCTACGGCTACGACGTGGATATCAAGGCCGTGAACACGGCACTGATGAACGTGAAGGCCGCAGGACTGACGAGCGACATCACCGTGCGTCAGCAGGACTTCAAGGACTTCACCCAGCCTCAGCAGAAGAGCATCATGATCACCAACCCTCCCTACGGCGAGCGTATCTCCACGCCCGACCTGCTGGGCACCTATAAGATGATCGGCGAGCGCCTGAAGCACCAGTTCAAGGGCAACGACGCCTGGGTGCTCTCCTACCGCGAGGAGTGCTTCGACCAGATCGGACTAAAGCCAAGTATCAAGATTCCCCTCTACAACGGCAGCCTGGAATGCGAGTTCCGCAAGTACCAGATGTTCGACGGCAAACTGAAGGACTTCCGTTCTGAAGGTGGCATCATGAAGACGGAAGACGAGAAGCGCCAGATGGCAGAGAAGCACCGTTTCAAGAAGAACCGCGAGTTCAAGCAGCGCCTGGAGGAGACGGAGCAGAACGAGGAGGCCGACATCCGCTCATTCACCTTCCACCGCCACGATCTTGAGAAGAATGATCGGAGGGGCCGCAGGGAGCGTGACGACCGCGAAGAGCGCAACGACCGCAGGGATCGCAAGGACGGCTACAAGGACGGCTACAAGGGCGGCCAACGCTCCAGCGAAGGGCGCTTCCAGGGCAAGAACCGCGGAGGCCACGAGCGCTTCGACCGCAGCGGCAAGTCGCGATCCTTCGGAAAAGGGAAAGACTTCGGGAAAAAAGGCAGGAGGTTTGAGGATGAGGATTAAGAAAGGGCTAGGGAGACTAGGAAGACTAGGGAGACTAGGAAGACTAGGGGTCCTAGGAATACTAGGGATACTAGGGGCAACGACAATGACTGCACAAGATAGACTTTTCACCCTTGAGGACCTGAACTACGGCGGCAACAACTACCACAGCATGCAGCCGAAGAATCTGTGGCTGACGTGGTGGGGCGACCAACTGGTGCAGACAGATGTGGAGGAGTGCAGCCTCGTCAACCCCAAGACGGGCAAGAAGACACTGCTCTTCACGCTCGACGATGTCAACCAATGGGCGAAGAGCAACGACGAGCGCTACGTGCGCCACCTGATGAGCGCCACGTTCCCCTACCCCGACAAGCCCATCGTGGCCGTCGGCAACAGGCACGCTTTCGTGCTCCTGGACTTCAAGAAGAAAGAGATCGTATGGCAGGACAGCCTGTCAGGACAGGATGCCAACGACTGGAACAGCGCCTCAAAGGCGACGGCCTACGTCAAGGACCATCAACTCTTCGTGGCTGATGCTGATGGCAGGGAGCACCAGTTGACCAGCGACGGCAGTCGCGAGATTGTCTATGGGCAGTCCGTGCACCGCAATGAGTTCGGCATCGAGAAAGGCACCTTCTGGAGCCCCGATGGCCAGCGACTGGCCTTCTACCGCATGGACCAGAGCATGGTGACCGACTATCCGCAGGTGGATATCTTCCCGCGTACGGCCAGTTATGAACCCGACAAATATCCCATGGCGGGCATGACGTCGCACAAGGTGACGGTGGGCGTGTATGACCTCAAGGCCGACAAGACCGTCTATCTGCAGGCGGGCGACCCCACAGACCGCTATTTCACGAATATCGCCTGGAGCCCTGACGGCAGCACCATCTATATGCAGGAACTGAACCGCCTGCAGAACGATTGTCGTCTGGTGAGTTACAACGCATCGACAGGCGAAAAGATCGCTGAACTCTATCGCGAGACCTCAGACAAATACGTGGAGCCCCTGCACCCTATCGAGTTCCTGCCGTGGGATGCCACGAAGTTCATCATGCAGAGTCAGAAGGACGGCTATAACCATCTGTACCTGTTTGACATCCATGGAAAGGAACTGAGGCAACTGACCTCCGGCCCGTGGGTGGTGATGGACGTGCTGGGATTCAACCAGCAGCAGAAGAGCGTGATCATCAGTTCAAATGAGCAGAACCCGCTGCAGCGGAACACTTTCCGCGTGGATATCGCCACGGGAAAGCGCACCCTGCTCGACAACGGGCGCGGCGTACACTACGGTTTCCTGTCATCCACAGGCAAGCAGTTCTATGACAAATATCAGGAGCCGACGGTGCCCAGGAATATCGACCTGGTCAGCGTCGCCAATGGCAAGAGCCTGAACCTGCTGACGGCAGAGGATCCCTGGAAGGGCTATCAGCAGCCCATCTTCGAGAGCGGTAGCATCAAGGCTGCCGACGGGGTGACGGACCTATACTACAGGATGGTGAAGCCCCACGACTTCGATGCCACGAAGAAATACCCCACGGTGGTCTATGTCTATGGCGGCCCACATGCCCACAACGTGGAAGCCTCCTGGCACTGGTACAGTCGCTCGTGGGAGACCTATATGGCCCAGAAGGGCTATGTGCTCTTCATCCTCGACAACCGCGGCTCTGAGAACCGCGGACGCGAGTTCGAGCAGGCCACCTTCCACCAGTTGGGCCAGACAGAGATGCAGGACCAGATGAAAGGCGTGGAGTACCTGCGCACCCTTCCCTATATCGACATGGAGCGCCTCGGAGTCCACGGCTGGTCGTTTGGCGGCTTCATGACCATCTCGCTGATGACCAACTACCCCGACGTGTTCAAGGTGGGCGTGGCTGGCGGACCCGTCATCGACTGGAAATGGTACGAGGTGATGTATGGCGAGCGTTATATGGGCACACCCGAGAACAATCCTGAGGGCTATGCCAAGAGCAGCCTCATCGACAAGGCCAAGAACCTGAAGGGCAGGCTCCAGATCATCACGGGCTATAACGACAACACCGTCGTGCCGCAGCACTGTCTGTCGTTCCTCGACGCCTGTATCAAGGCTGGCACGCAGCCCGACTTCTTCGCCTATCCTGGTGAGGAGCACAACATGCGGGGCCATGCCAGCGTCCACCTCCATGAGCGCATCACCCAGTATTTTGAGGATTATCTGAAATGAAGGAAATGAAAAGATATATCTATCTACTGTGCCTCCTCCTTCTGTCGCTGACCGCGACGGCGACTGAGGACATCTCTGCACGCCTCCAGGCACTGCCAGGCATCAGCGACGTACAGCCGCTGGAGAGTGAGGCCTATCAGCAGAAATACGTGATGTACATCGACCAGCAGACAGACCCCAGGCATCCTGAGGCCGGCACCTTCCGCCAACGGGTGATTCTCTGCCATGTCGGTTTAGACCGTCCGACGGTCATCGTCACGGAGGGCTATTTTGCCGAGTACGCGCTCCGTCCCGCATATCAGGACGAACTGTCCAGGCTGTTCAACGCCAACGTGATCTGCGTGGAATACCGCTTCTTCGGCAAGTCCTATCCAGAGCCCTGCAACTGGGATTACCTGACGGTGGAGAACTCCCTCTACGACCTGCACCACGTGAACCAGACCTTCCGCCGGCTCTATCAAGGCAAATGGCTGGCTACGGGTATCAGCAAGGGCGGACAGACCACCATGTTCTATCGCACCTTCTTCCCTGACGATGTCGATGTGTCAGTGCCCTACGTGGCCCCGCTGAACAAGAGTCTGGAAGACGGGCGGCACGAGCCGTTCATTGCCAAGCAGGTCTCAACGGCTGCCAACCGCCAGCATGTGCAGGACTTCCAACTGGAGGTGCTGAAGCGCAAGGCACGGCTGATGCCGCTGTTCAGGAAGCATTGTCAGGAAAAGGGCTACACGTTCCGCGTGCCTATTGAAGAGATATACGACTATGTGGTGCTCGAGTATTCCTTTGCCGTCTGGCAGTGGGGCACGCCCATGGACAAGATTCCCAATGCAGATGCCAGCGACGAAGCGCTGTTCAAGAGCCTGATAGATCAATGCGAGCCCGACTATTTCTCGGAACAGACGATCTACACCTCGTTCAACATACAGGCAGCCCGTGAACTGGGCTATTACGGCTACGACACCAAACCCTTCAAGAAGTACCTGACCATCAAGAGCGCCAAGGACTATATGCACAGGGTGATGCTGCAGGACGAGTTCAAGGACCTGAAGTTTGACAAGACACTCTACAAGAAGACCAGGAAGTTCCTGAAGAAGAACGACCCGTCGATGATCTATATCTATGGCGGCATCGACCCGTGGGGAGCCTCTGGCGTGGCTGGACTGAAGTTCCTGAGGAAGAAGAAGAACCTGAAGGTCTTCGTGCTGCCTGAGGGTAGCCATAGCACGCGCATCAGTTCCTTCCCCGAGCCTCAGCGCACGGAGATCATCAACACCATCAAGCAATGGATTCAATAAAGAAAACGAGATATGAAGATACTACTATTAGGAAGTGGCGGACGTGAGCACGCCCTGGCATGGAAGATCGCTCAGAGTGAGAAATGTGAGAAACTGTACATTGCCCCAGGCAATGCCGGGACAGGCAACTGCGGAGAGAACGTCGCCATGAAGGCCGACGACTTCGAGGCCATCAAGCAGTTTGTGGTGGAAAAGGGCATCAACATGGTCGTGGTAGGCCCTGAGGACCCGTTGGTGAAGGGTATCTACGACGAGATGAAGGCCGACGAGCGCACGAAGGACGTGCCCGTCATCGGTCCCTCCAAGGCAGGTGCCGTGCTCGAGGGCTCGAAGGACTTTGCCAAGGGTTTCATGCAGCGCCACCATATCCCCACGGCCCGCTATGAGACGTTTGACGGTGAGCATCTGGAGGACGGTCTGAGATTCCTGGAGACCCTGGAGGCCCCCTACGTGCTCAAGGCCGACGGCCTGTGTGCAGGAAAGGGCGTACTGATCCTGCCAACGCTCGACGAGGCCAAGAAGGAACTCAAGGAGATGCTGGGCGGCATGTTCGGCAACGCATCCTCGCGGGTGGTCATCGAGGAGTTCCTCAGCGGCATCGAGTGCTCCGTCTTCGTACTGACAGACGGCCAGCACTATAAGGTTCTGCCAGAGGCCAAGGACTACAAGCGCATCGGTGAGCATGACACGGGACTGAACACGGGCGGCATGGGCAGTGTGACACCAGTGCCCTTTGCCACGAAGGAGTGGATGCAGAAGGTGGAAGACCGTATCATCCGTCCCACGGTGGAAGGACTGGCTGCCGAGGGCATCGACTATAAAGGCTTTATCTTCTTCGGACTGATCAACGTGAAAGGCGAGCCGATGGTCATCGAGTACAACTGCCGCATGGGCGACCCGGAGACAGAGAGCGTGATGCTCCGTCTGAAGAGCGATATCGTGGATCTCTTCGAGGGCGTGGCACAGGGCGACCTCGACAAGCGCAGCATAGCGTTCGACCCCAGGGCTGCCGTCTGCGTGATGCTTGTCAGCGGCGGCTATCCGCAGGAGTACAAGAAGGGCTACCCCATCACAGGCATCGACCAGGTGGAGGGCAGCATCGTCTTCCACAGTGGTACGGCCCTGAAAGACGGAGAGGTCGTGACGGCAGGAGGCCGCGTGATCGCCGTCTCGTCGTATGGCAAGGACAAGGCCGAGGCCTTACAGAAGAGTTTCGAGGAGGCACAGAAGATTCAGTTTACCGATAAGTATTTCCGTCGCGACATCGGTGCCGACCTCTAACCTACCAAGGAGGGCATGAAGCATATCCAGAACAAGGTGGCAGAGAGTCGCAAGACGCTACCAGTGGCGATACTCTACAGTGTCGCCGTCTGGCTGGCGGCAGGTCTGGTCCAGAACCAATGGTGGATCCAGTTCGGCTGTTTTGCACTATCCGTCTATCTCATGATGGAACTCAACAGGGTGAACCTGCTGATCCGCATCTTCAGCAGGATGGTCTCCGTATCTTTCATCCTGCTGTCCATGGCCGCCGTCTTCCTCTTCCCCTCAGTCGCTGGAGGCTTCACAGGCCTATGCTTCATCGCTTCCCTGTTGCCTTTCTACAATAGTTACTTAGACAAAGCCTCGCCAGGACTAACGTTCTACACGTTCCTCTGTCTGGGTATAGGCAGCATCGCAGACGTTCACCTCCTGTGGTTCGTACCTATCTATTGGCTGATGATGGCCACCATCGTCTATTCCCTTTGTTGGCGTACCTTCTTTGCCTCACTCATCGGACTGCTGACCCCCTACTGGTTCTGGTGTGCATGGATCCTTTGGAAAGAGGGACTATACATAACCATGATGACAGACCACTTCGCCGCACTGGCAGACCTACAGATGCCGGGCTCCGTCCCCCTGCAACTCCCACAGATGCTGATACTCATACTCCTCATCATCCTCGGAATAACGGGCATGGTCCATTTCCTGCGCACCAGTTCACGCGACAAGATACGTACACGGCAAATCTACTACAGTTTCCTTCTCCTGGGTACGGTAGCCATTATCTTCCTCCTGCTCCAGCCCCAGCACCAAGACATGCTGTTCCGCATCCTGATCATCACCACCAGTCCGCTGATAGGCCACTTCCTGGCCCTGACCAAGACCAGGCTCACCAATATCGCCTTCTTCGTCATCATGGGAGCCATCCTGATCATCACCGCAGTCAACCTATGGATGTCATCATCTCTTTCCTGACCCAGTACGGCTATTGGGGCATGCTGCTGGCAGCCTTCCTGGCAGGCAGTTTCTTTCCGTTCTCCAGTGAGGCGGTCCTGGTGGGACTGATGGCCACGGGCCTCAATCCGTGGCTCCTGATGATCTACGGCACCATCGGCAACGTGCTGGGCAGTGGGTTCAACTACTTCGTCGGACGGATGGGAAAGATGGAGTGGATAGAGAAATACCTGCACGTGAAGAAGGCGGATCTCGACAAGGCCCATCGCTTCATGGCTGGCCACGGTGCATGGATGGGGTTCTTCGCCTTCCTGCCCATCTTGGGCAGTGCCATCACCATCGCCCTGGGACTGATGCGCTCGAACATCGTCATCACATTTATTGCCATCACCCTCGGCAAGATATTCCGTTATATTATCTTAATTTACGGAGCCAGACTATTTATATAGGTATTTTTTTCGTACCTTTGCAACGTTAAGAAGAAACATCATTAAAACAAGATAGCATTCAATGGAACAAATTTTTGCAAGGCGAGGCGAGAAAGCCGGCTACAGACTGGTCGATAACACCCTGGGCTGGCTGTCGTTTCTGATTGCCGCCTTTGTCTATTGCTCTACGATCGAGCCGACAGCCAGTTTCTGGGACTGTCCTGAATTCATAACTACAGGTTATAAACTGGAAATCGGGCATCCCCCCGGGGCCCCGTTCTTCATGCTGACGGCCAACCTGTTCTCGCAGTTCACCAGTGACCCCACGCAGGTAGCGCGGATGGTCAATATGATGAGCGCCCTGCTCTCGGCCACCTGTATCCTGTTCCTCTTCTGGACGATCACGCACCTGACGCGCCGTCTGCTCATCAGCGACTGGAGCGAACTGACCCTGCCCAGGCTGATTGCCATTGAGGCTTCTGGCCTTGTCGGCGCACTGATCTACACCTTCAGCGACACGTTCTGGTTCTCAGCCGTCGAGGGTGAGGTCTATGCCTATTCCTCCGCCTTTACCGCTGTCGTCTTCTGGCTCATCCTGAAGTGGGAGGACGTGGCCGACGAGCCCCACAGCGACCGTTGGCTGGTACTCATCATGTACATGACGGGCCTCTCCATCGGTGTCCACCTGCTGAACCTGCTCTGTGTGCCTGCCATCGTACTGGTGTGGTACTATCGCCGCTTCCCCAATGCCAACCTGAAGGGCTCTCTCATCGCCCTTGGCATCTCCATCGTCATCCTGGCCGCCGTGCTCTACGGTGTCGTACCAGGCATCATCACCGTGGGCGGCTGGTTCGAGTTGTTCTTCGTCAACACGCTCGGCATGCCCTTCAATACGGGTGAGATCATCTATATCATCCTGCTGATCGCCTGTGTCATCTGGGCTGTCTATGAGACGCAGACCCAGAAGCACAGCCTGACCGTGCAGAACATTGCCTTCCTGCTCTCCGTGGGCATGCTCGGCATCCCGTTCTATGGCTATGGCTGGTCAGCCTTCATCATCGGCATCATCGTGCTGGCAGCCCTCTGGTTCGTGCTGGGATTCAAGCGCGACAAGCAGCCGCTGATCTCGGCCCGCATCAAGAACACGATGCTTCTCTGTATGCTGATGCTGATGATCGGCTATTCCTCATACGCCCTTATCGTGATCCGTTCATCGGCCAACCCGCCCATGGACCAGAACTCGCCAGAGGATATCTTCACACTGGGCGACTACCTGGGCCGCGACCAGTATGGCTACCGCCCGCTGCTCTACGGACAGGCCTACACCTCGCAGATCGCCCTGGAGAGCGACGGACAGTACTGCCGTCCCGTGATGTCGAAGGGCAAGCCCGTCTGGCAGCGCAAGGAGAAGGCTTCCGCCGACGAGAAGGACTCCTATTTCGTGGTGCGCACGAAGGATGAATACAAATATGCCCAGAACATGCTGTTCC
>ODAI013257986.1_pt1 | contig 24968 bp, 23 predicted proteins | sample 1539321 | NCBI WGS metagenome assembly ODAI01 (sample SAMN02144231, study PRJEB22623) | gut metagenome | biome: sheep rumen | host: Ovis aries | place: New Zealand
ATATTCTGGGCATACCGGCATCGCTTGACAGGGGTGTAGAGTATATTATCCGCCGCAATCTGTGGTTTCAGCTGATTAATACGCCCTTGGAGGCACTTTTTATCTGCGCCTACCTCCATTTCCCCATGAGTAGCATAGGAGCCTCAGATCCGCTGACGTGGAAAGGAATCCTTCAGGCAATCCTGCTTCTGGCTTTCTGCTCCTTTATCATCGGGCTCTATTGGCGATATAAGTTTCGCAGTAGATATCTGGCGTTAGAGTTGGAGGAGACACGAGAATTGAACAGCCAACTTCAACTGTTACGGAAAGAGCAGCCAGACGTTATCACCCTCACTGGCTCTACCAATGAGAAAGTGACGCTTTCAGTCTCCAACCTATTATATATAGAGGCAGTCGGCAATTATGTCAAAGTGGTTCACTGGCTTGAGGGCCAGGTTCGCTCAGATATGCTCCGTGCGACATCGAAACAGATGGAAGATACTTTGCATTCCTATCCCATGATAGTACGCAGTCATCGTGCTTTCATTGTCAACCTCGGCCAGGTGGAACAAATTGTTTCGAAGTCTGGCTCCATGCAACTCGTCATGAAACACAGCCATGATACCATACCCGTCTCCCGCAGCAATCAGGCAGCCATCAAGGAGAGAATTAAAGGAATTTTGTAGCTTTTGCAACTTAGCATGTAAGGGCACTATCGAAGGACAGCTTTGAAGACGGGATCCGAATGATTGAAACATACCATTGTTTGCCTCTTGTGCCATACTGAAAACTAGTCTAATTTTTGAAATCAAGTCATCGAACTCATCAAAACGGTGCAAAGATTCTCTGTACTTCTTCTTTCATTATCATATCAGTAATTTCACACGGAAGCCGAGCTTGGTGGGTTCTTCCACTATCTGCCGGCACTGAACAGAGAGTTCATTCCGCTGTGCATCGCTCAATGGTGTCGCCTCCATCTCCTTCACCATGAAGTCCAGGGCGGTGACACCCGACTGTTCACTGTGGGTGATTCGGACAGTGATGGGGCGATACGGGGCCATCGGGCCGTCAAGCATCCAGTCGATCAGGCGGTCTGCCGTTTCCTGTTTCTCGGCAATGCCGTACTTATGGCAGAAGGCACTAACGCTTGAGTGCATGCCCAGGAAGTCGAAGTCGGGTCCTCCGATCTCGAACACCTCCTTGCGGATGCGCTGTATGAAGGCCTTGGTAGCACTGTGTATGGGGTTCTCGAAGATCTGCTCGGGCGAGCCGTCCTCGTGGATATAGCCGTCGTACATGAAGAAGATACGAGTCGAGACATCACGGGCAAACTTCATCTCGTGGGTGACGATAAGCATGGTCATGCCCTCCTGAGCCAGCTGACGGATGACGCTGAGCACCTCGCCCACCATCGTCGGGTCGAGGGCCGACGTAGGCTCGTCGAAGAGGATAACGTCAGGTTTCATGGCCAGGGCACGGGCAATGGCCACACGCTGTTTCTGACCACCCGAGAGACTCGACGGATAAGCATCGGCTTTCTCTGCCAGTCCCACCTTACGCAACAAGACCAGCCCCTCCTCACGCGCAGCCTCTTCAGCCTCATGGTGCAGTTGGCAGGGGGCAAAGACGACGTTCTCCAATACGGTCTTATGCTCGAAAAGGTTGAACGACTGGAACACCATGCCCATCTTCTGCCGCAGCATATTGACAGGGAAGCCTTTGCCAAGGATATTCTGCCCATCGACGACAATACTACCGCTCGTCGGCTGTTCCAACAGGTTCAGACATCGCAGGAAAGTGCTCTTGCCCGTACCCGAAGGCCCAATGATGGAGATGACTTCACCACGATGCACATCGGCATTGATGTCACGCAGCACGTCGAGTGTGCCGAAACTCTTTTTCAAATGAGAGATACGGATAAGAGGCTGAGCCTCGGGGCCAGCATCAAGTCGCCCGGTCTTATCGCCTGGCTCGTTAAAAAATTCTGCCCCATGATTCTTGCGGCGGATGAAAAGCCATGCACCGCCACCTATTATTATAAGGAGAGCCACAGCCCACGGCCAGAGGGTATTGTCATTCTCCGGGACCGACGGCTGCGACGGACTGGTAAGTATCCCTGCTTCTCCCTTTCGCGTGATGAAAACGATATGCGATTCGACATAGCCGTCGGAGAACAGCACCTGTTTCTGTCGTTCTTTGGTGATGCTGATAGAACCCATGGCCAAATCGGCCTTGCCCGTCTGCACGGCAGGTATCTGTGCCGAGAAGTCCATGACGAGGAACTCCAGTTTCCAGTTCCGGCGGTTGGCCCACTCCGTCAGCAACTCCGGTTCCAGTCCCGACAGTTGGCCCGAGTTGATGAAGTTGAACGGGGGGCAGCGCAGGATAGGTGGCCACGCGCAAGGTGCGCCCCGTGCCGCGTTGCTGGGGAATAGCCATAGCCGAAGGGTCTTCTGCTTTCTGCCAGCGGTTGTATATCTTCTGATAGGTACCGTCGCGACGTATCTCGGCCAGGAACTGGTTGAAGTCCTGCTGCAAGGCGGTATTGTCTGAGCGGAAACAAGCACCTATCGGGATAGGGGGCTGTTGGGCATCCACCGAGTCCACCTTTTCGGCCATCTCCTTACAGAAGATGAGGGTCAGACTCTCACCGCCCGCTACGTCCGCCTTGCCGCTCTCCAAGGTTGCCAGAAGGTCGGCAGATCCGCTCATGCGCATGATATCAGCATCGGGAGCCATGTCTGTGACGGCAAAATCCTGTATGCTGCCAACAATCACGGCCACACGCTTGCCCTTCAATGCCTTGAATACGGGAGGAATCTCAGAATCAGCAACCGTCTTCACAGGCTCCTGCGACGACTGATAGCCAGCCAGACCCATCAACAGCAGCAGTACCGATGCCACCGCCGCCTTCACGCGCTGGTGATGAACCAACGACTGGAGCAACAGTCCGATGAGCCATGCAGCGACAAAGTAGATGATGGCAGTCAGGATGAGAGGGAAGAAAGCATCGAACGTCCGCGAACGTATCAGGTCGGAGGCACGTGTCATATCGGCCACGGCGATGTAGCCCACGACACTCGTGCCCTTCAGCAGACTGATCACCTCACCCTGATAGACAGGCATGACAGCCTTGACCACCTGTGGCAGCACCACACGGAAGAACGTCTGTCGCTGGGTAAAGCCCAGTGCCAGTCCCGCCTCCGTCTGTCCGCGGTCAATCCCCTGGATGGTGGTGCGCAGCATCTCACTGATGTAAGCCGATGTGTTCATTGCAAAGGTAACGACGGCCACCACGATACCCGTAGTGTCGAGTGGAGCCATCACCACATAATACATCAACATGAGCAGCACCAGCACCGGCGTACCCCGCATCAGGTCGATATACACCTTGGCCGTCTGTCGCAGCCACTTACGCTGGTTCATGCGCATCCAGCATACCAGTCCGCCCAACAGCGTACCCAAGAGGGCAGCAAACAGCGTGATGAGCAGTGTCACCTGCAGACCGTCGAGGATCATCTTGTAGCGGTCCTCCACGATCAGGTTGTTCACAAAGCTCTCCTTCACACTCTCCGTCACTGAGCTACAGCTCGTCATCAGCAGGGATGCCAGCATGATAGCAAACTTAGTTTTCTTGTTCATGCGTGCAAAGATACGACTATTTCCCCAAATATCCAAGGATATCCGGCATTTAACTTTTATAGAATCGCTCTCCCGCAGAATTCCTTATGAGTCAATCACGATCTTGCCGCCACCCGGCCCGAACACGAAGTCACCTATCAGACGCACAGAGTGCGGGATATACAGCGTGACGAACTGACGGCACGAAGCAAAGGCCATTGAACAAATCGTCACTACACCATCTGGCACATGATATTCTTCCGCCTTGAACTCCACACGCGTAAACAATAGCCGATGCCCATCCAGACTATAGCCGATACCATCCTCATCAATACGATACTCCCCTTCATCCTCAAACGCCCAAGTTTCCTCATCACGATTCGCATAGTTCTTCGTCCAGAAATAGACCGCAGGCATCAGTTCCTCGTTCTCCTCTGGATCTTCGCTAAACACCAACTGGTCATATTCATGCACATGAGCCGTCCAGGGGACGTGCAGCGTACCTATCTTACACCCAATCAGCGCCCCAGGCTCTATCTCCTCCACCCCTTCAGGTATCCAATAAGCCCCCTTTACATTTGCCCCCTTCAGCAACCGCTTCCCATCGCCAGAATACACAAACCCGTAACTATCCAGCCACAATCTTTCATTCTCAATCATAACTCATAGACACTATAAACAATCTCTTTACCTATATACTCTATCCTTTCCATCAGATTCACGAATCCACCCATTTCGAGATGCCCCTTGGCATAAACCTCATACTCATTTTGCTGATAGTCAGCCCATGTGACAGGCATCTTCATCAAACCAACATGCTTGAAGAACAGCTGCTGACGAGGCGAAGCCACCGCTTTTACTGTCAATACCACAGGCTCACCCAATTCCTCAAACATGTGATTCAACAGCCTTTCCTCCGCCTCACGATTCTCTCGCTCAGAAAAGTCCTTCAGCAAAAAGATAACCTTAGCATCAAACTCCTCCCATCTGTCTTTTCCACTCAGATGCAGAGACGCAGCATACCCCATATAATATCCATCAGGCTGAATAATCCAAAACTGAGGCACATCCATACTTTGCTCCTTACAGAACCTCTTAAGCCTGTCCTGCAAGTCATTCATGCCAAAGGGGTCCGAAATATCCATCATTCAAACAAATTAAAGAAGAAGAACACAGCGGCATATGCCACTGGCACGTCTTTGGCCCGCCCAATAGTCATATTACTTTTGTCCACCACGACACCATCAGCTTTATTCTTCCTAAGGTCATGTTATTTCTGTCAGTCACCCTTCCATCAGAATCTACTCTGCCTAATGTCATATTAGAACGGTCTGTAATTCTGCCTTCCTTATCTATCTTCCCTAACGTCATATTACTGCGACCCACAATCCCTCCATCTGACTTAAACTGCCCAATAGTCATATTCGAGCGGTCATACACATAACCATCCGAGCCAATCTTTCCGATGGTCATGTTCGAGCGGTCAAAGAGTGACTGTCCACAAACCATCTGACATACCATGAACAACATGATAGCAAACAACGTCTTGCATTCATGCCCTCTCATCATACATACCATTGATTGGACTGATTAAATAATGAATCTTTTATCTCTTGCGACAACTCCCATAACACATCTAAAGTATTTCAATAACAGTTCTATCTCAGACCAATACCAGTTACATAAACCAGCATCCCCAGCCTCATAACAAAAGTTAATATCGAATTTGCCTTATTCATTTAAAACAAAAAAAGAAAAAATAAACTAAGGCTCCATCCTTTTACACATCTGAAAAGAGTAAGTATTCGCTAATATCAAGTTGATTCGAAAAATCAATATTAATAAAAGATGCTTGATTACCGGTATTAGGATTATTAGAATCTCGAAAATAATACTGTCCATTTGCATCATCCTTAAATACTACTACAGAATGGCCACCAGAACCCGTTGCATATAAAATCATTGCCAAATGATGCTGTTCATTATCCAAATGATTCTTAATCGTCTGATAAGCATCAGGGATTACTATTCTTTGGGCTTCTATGCTGTTTATGATGAAATTATGAGAACGGATAGTATTACCTTGAGTCCTTAAGTATTCATCAAAATCACGTATATGTACATAGCCTCTAATGGTGTCGTTCCGATAAACCTGACAAAAATGATGCAAGATACGATATATGAAATATTCATAAATACAACTATTCTTTGAATTCAGGCAAGGATTGGGTAATACGCTGTATTCCACATCTAAAAAATCTTTTACTTTCTTTAGTTCATTTCTCTGATCTAAAAGATGCCTATAATATGAATAATATAAATTGCAGATGTCATGTACATTTATATCTGCTTGTACACCTTCGCTCAATTTTTTATAATAGCCAAGGACAAATGAGTAGCTAGAGAGCAAACATATGTCACTAGTTTGTTTGAATCCCGTGGGAATAAAATGAATATTTGCCATATTATTTTGTTATTGTAATTCTTTCAGTTTCTTTTCAACCCTATCCTTGCCCTCATAGTAATCTGTATCTAAAAATTTTTTATAAAAGCTTATCGCTTTTTGAAGTTCCCCTTTTGCTTTATAACAGTCACCTAGGCCTTCATACGCAGGATAACATCCATATGTCCCGAAATCCAAAGCTTTATTAAAATAAATGATCCCATCATCATACGCTCTTTTTTTAATATAAGACTCTCCAACTCTTATCATTAAATAGGCGACTCCATAATCCTTAGCTCTCTGATACGACAAAAATTCTTCCAATATTTCTGCTGCTCCGTCAGCATTTTCAGCATTACAATAAGCCTTTATGAGAGTGAAATATTTTCCCAATTTTACTGTTTCAAGATAGCGCTGCATATCTTTAGCAACGTCGGGATCATTTTGATTTTCTTGTCTTTCTCGACTTTCGATTTTATCAAAATACACGCTTCTGTTAGATAACCTTTCCAACCAGAAAACAGTTTCCTCACCATATTTTTTCATACTTGGAGTACTCGCAGACTTCTCTGACACATTTTCAATTATATTTACTATTGCATCTATATTACCTGTATAAGCATTTTTGTATTCTTCTTTGGTAAACAAACTCGATGTATACTCCATTTCAATTTGGACGACTTCGTTTTTTACTCCATCAACTTCTACGTCCTTTCTGTATGGCAAACACCCAAATGTTGAACAGAGCACGTAATGTTTCCCTGATTCCACCTCAACTGCACAAGGACTAATACCAATATATTTCCCATCAATTATCACAGGTAAGTTACTTGGTACTGTCGTGATTGTTATTTTTCCCATAGATCGCTTTAGTTCGGGGACAACAATTGTTCTGTTTTCTTTTTCGGCAATAGATATTATCTGGCTATTGGACTCAAAATTCTTTTGTCTTGCTTCTATTTTATGTTCACCAGGAAAAACGGCCCCTTTCCATAAACCATTTCCCTTTAGTTCTCCATCAATATATATTTCAGCAGTACCCGTTTTACACTTTACCTCAAGTTCAGCCATAAGCGACTCCAATTCTGCATTAATATTTTGTGGAGCCTTACCTATTGTTATTGCTTGAACAACTTTACTATATCCCTTTTTCTCAAGACGGCATATATAGTCGCCCTTTTCAAGGTATAACTTATATAGCCCGTTACCACTCAAGTTCTCAACTAACACATCGTTGACATAGAGTCTGGCATCACTGGGCATTGTCGTTATGACAAGACAACTCTTCTCTTTGTACTTCCTGGGTTCTAAGGTCAAGATATAAGTTGCTTTAGGTGATATTTCGATACCGTATTTTGCAAAATCTATTGAAAATGGCATAAAATTGGGATGCTTAACAACTAAAGAATTGCTCCCTGGGGATAGAAATACCCAATATTCATTCATCTTATTCTCAACTTTGCCAATTATGTTACCACCAAATTGCAATTTATCATCATCGGTTCTAACTTTAACAAGCCCACAAGGGTGTCCATCTGCATCCATCGGTGCATGAAAAGCCGAACCATCATTAATATTTTGTTTGAATTCCTCAATTTTAAATCCTTGAGAATAAGACAAAACTGATATGAACAGCACTGACAACAAGGAAAATAATTTCTTCTTCATAATGAACAATTAAAAATCTAAGTTAGGATTATATCGTAATTCTTTATCCATCCCCATCTCTTTTATCAATTGGGTAAAAGCGGGATATTTGTATTCCCCGTCTTCAGAACAAGCCCACCTAATTATCTTTTTAGCTTTCTCGGCGTCTTTATTGCAGCCAATTCCATAATATAAATGCCAAGCCATTGCGAGAAGTGGAGTTCCGTATAATATCATCGGCTTTTCCCATTCTGATTCAGCGCTACCATAAAAACAACTTTCTTTTACTCCTTCATAAGATAGCTTTTTATCATCAGTTATAATTGAATAGCCATCACCTAATATTGCTTCCGCAACTTCACGCATACTACCCCATTTGTTTTCATAAACATCTAAAGATTTCTTGTACCAATATACCGCTTTTAGTGGATTAATCGGCGTTGGAACAGAATCATTTGAGCATGAATAATCACGATAGCCCTGTAAATGGAAAGCATAACCATACCTATAATAATCAGCTAAATGTATAGGGTCACCTTCATTTGCAAGTTGTACTAAATGCCCAAACTCAGTTATTTTCAGTTTACCACTTTCCTTCCATTCCTGGTCCTCAGCAATCTTTACATTGGCAAATTCTTTCACATAGTATTCCTTCCATATTTCTAAGTGATAATCACCAACAGGCAATTCTTTTATCTCTAATGGTGTCACACCAACCTTCTTGCCATTCAGCAAGACATCTGCACCTGCAGGCTCATAATCCACTCGAAGACTTCCTGTGATGGTTTTCAGTTTTGTAAAGTCAACCGTTACCTCATCGTTATCTTTCAACTCAATCTGACGAGTCTGAGAATGGCAGCCATCCTTTGATGCCTCTATGGTGTATTTGCCAGGAATCATCATGCCTCCCCATCTGCCTACACCTTTCTGTTCGCCATTAATAGAGAGTTCAGCATCTTCTGTAGGGCAGTTAATAGAAACCTTAGCAAAATACTCTGTCAAGTCAACATTGATATTCTTCGCATTCTTGTCTATCTGCACTATTTGGTTGTTAATGCTGAAATCATTCAGCTTCACCGTGTAGTAGTGAGTACCGTAAGGTAAAGACAATGTATAGGCTCCACCAGAGCCATCTGCAATCTGACCATCAATCAACAGCATTGCATTCGAAGGCTTGATGTTGAATACAGCCATTCCCTTTTTGCTGTTATCCACCTTTGCTTGCTTTTTGTTAGTCTTTACCTTCAGCTCGTAAGTTGTGCCAGAGGCCACCTTCTTGGTACCATAGTCAGCAAAGACAATGGTTGTCGGCAGATAGTCAGGATGTTTGATACCCAGTCGCTTCGTTCCATTGGGCAGATATACCAGATACTCTTTACCTGTGAATTGAACATCGCCCATCACACTGCCCTCAAACTCGGCTCCAGGCTCCTTCAACAGAACCTTCACCAATCCACATGTCACTCCATTGATATCCTTTCGTGGACTCAATGCCGCCGTCTGGTCTTTCTCCAACAGCTCAAACTTCTTCACCTCAATGTCTTGGGCTACGGCTCTGAATAAAATCAAAAGCAATAGCAACACTAGCTTAATTCTCTTTTTTGCCATTATTTATTTTCTTATTCTCCAACAACTTCTATGCTAGGAATCTCAGTATGTAGATAATCCTCCAACGGCACAATCAAATTTCCAATTTTAGCCAAATCGGGTGCAACACCTCTATCAAAATTAGTTTCTACAAAATCCGTATCATCTACATTGTCACTCTGCTTAACGATATAGTTATGCAAAGGTTTTGTTGGTTCATCAACAGAGTCTGGGGCAACTTCTTCTAACAATATTCCATGCTTACGAGGTAATAATTTGATTACTGCAAATTCCTGATTATCGAAACACAGTTGATTATGAATGATATCTCTCCAAATATCACAATTATTTCTTCTGACTACACAAATAGCAGCACAATTTCCAGCTCTTAATCCTTCCTTCAAATTTGCATCTTTATCAACAGATGGTGTTATATGATAAAAGGGAAGATTTTCGTTTAAATATTCTTGTATCGTCATAAATACATGTTCAAAGATTCATATCCAAATACCAACCCAATCGCTCGTCAGAGCTACCTCTCAGTCTTTTTAATTGTGAACGCAATCTCTCTGCCTTCTCTATTTCCCCAATAGACTTGAAGGCCTCTACCCAATTACACATCCACCATCCCCATATTGCATCACCTCTTTTATGACAAATCTCATGCCAATGAAAGATGACGTTCTCTTTATCTGGATACCTTTTTACCCAATAAAAAGCCAAATCATATCTCATGGAATTGAAGTGACAAGCATTACATATAAACTCCAATATAGTTTCCTGATCACCAACGTATGCTTTCTGGTAATCAGATGCTGTCCCTAAAGTACCATCTACGTATTTCATTTTTATGGTTATCTTATAATCGTTGTCGGCAGATATAACTATTTCTTTTCTAGAAGTCTCACACCCATCTGCCCGACATTCAATATAATGTTCCCCTGTCTCTACAGATATACGACACGGACCTATCCCAATAGAATCGCCATCAACCCAGACAGGAAGACCTGACGGAATAGTATTTACACTCAATACACCTTTTGAGCGTTCTAGTTCTGGTATTATAAAAGAACGAGATTCTTTCTCTTCCAACGAAATTGATCGTGAGTAGTTTACAAAGTTCTTCTGACGCGCCTCAACCTTATGCTCCCCAGGAAGCAGTTCTCCTTTCCAACTACCATTTCCCATCAATTCTCCATCAACAAAAATCTCTGCAGTTTTTGTTCCACACCTTATATTCAGTTTTGACATCAAAGATTCTAACTCCACACTGATGTTTTGTGAGTTTTTGCCACTTTGCACCATTTGGACATAAGAACTGTAACCAGTTTTCTTAACTTCACAAACATAATCCCCTTTGGGTAAGTAAAGTTGGTATAAACCATTCTTACTGACATTATCAATTAAGGTCTGGTTTATATATAATTCAGCATCTTCTGGTTTCACCACAACAGATAAACCTGTTTTTTCTTTCTTGAACTTCGTTTCTTCAAGTGTTAAGATGTAGGTGGTTTTGGAAGATAACGATATGTCATAATCTGAGAAAGTGATTTCCATTGGCATATAGTTGGGATGAACGATTTTCAATGAAGAACATTTGGGGGACAAAAACACCCAATACTCATTCATCTTGTTTTCAACCTTTCCTACGACATCTCCAACAAATTCCAAGTCTGGATTGTCTGTACGCACTTTAATTAAACCACAAGGATGTTCTTCAGCATCCATTGGAGCATGGAAAGCTGAGCCGTCGTTTAGATTCTGTTTGAATTCCTTCACCTTAAGCCCCTGACTAAAAGAAAGTAAGCATACTGATACAAACAGCAAAGATAATCCGATTCTTTTAAACAACATAGTCTTTCTATTCATACTTAATTAAGGTATATATCTTAGTTCGTTTTCAAGCCCCATATCCTTTATAAGTTTAATTAATGCGGGATAAGGGTTATGGCCATCCTCTGTACAAGCCCACCTAATAATGCGTTTTGCCTCTTCGACATTTTTATCACAACCAATACCATAAAACAAATGCCAGGCTAATGGTGCATACGGTTTCCCTTCAAAAAAAATATCTGACGGTTCATAAGATGGCTCTTTCATCATATCATAACCTTCCTTTGCCCTTAGATATGACAATTTGGCATCATCAGTTATAGAAAGATAATTGGGGCCTAACAAATAACGCGCATCATCTGCTTCTATTTCATCATCACTATCAGCCAACTTCCGATACCAACTTATAGACTTCACAGGATTAAAAGCTACTTGGAATGAGTCTGTCTTACAAGTATATCGTTCTCCTCGATAGGCTGTGGCTACACCAAAACGATAATACTGTGCCATCATCATAATCCAAGAGCATCCACCTTGCCACGAACCATCAACGAAAGGACGCTCCGAATTCCCTGCTTCTGCATTTATTATCAATGCTCCGAAAGCAGTCATCTTCAGTTTTCCTCTTTCTTTCCATTCTTGATCTTCTCTAATTCTCACATTTGAGAATTTCTTCACATAATACTCTTTCCATATCTCTAACTGATAATCACCAATAGGCAATTCTTTTAACACCAAAGGCGTCACACCTACCTTCTTGCCATTCAGCAAGACATCAGCACCTGCAGGCTCATAATCCACTCGGAGACTTCCTGTGATGGTTTTCAACTTAGTAAAGTCAACCGTTATCTCATCATTATCTTTCAACTCAATCTGGCGAGTCTGAGAGTGACAACCATCCTTGGATGCTTCTATGGTATATTTGCCAGGAATCACCATTCCACCCCACTTACCAACACCTTTCTGCTCGCCATTAATAGAAAGTTCTGCATCTTCTGTAGGACAATTGATAGACACTTTCGCAAAATATTCCGTCAAGTCGACATTAATATTCTTGGCGTTCTTATCAATCTGTACTATCTGGTTGTTAATGCTGAAATCCTTCAACTTTACCGTATAGTAATGAGTACCATACGGCAATGACAAGGTATAGGCTCCGCCTGAGCCATCTGCAATTTGTCCATCTATTAGTAGCATTGCATTCGAAGGCTTGATATTGAATACAGCCATTCCTTTCTTACTGTTATCAACCTTTGCCTGTTTTTTGTTAGCCTTTACCTTCAGCTCGTAAGTTGTAGCAGATGCCACCTTCTTAGTACCATAGTCAGCAAAGACAATGGTTGTAGGCAGATAGTCAGGATGCTTGATGCCCAGTCGCTTCGTCCCATTGGGTAGATATACTAAATATTCACTCCCAGTGAACTGGACATCGCCCATCACACTTCCCTCAAATTCAGCCCCAGGTTCCTTCAAAGCGACCTTCACCAATCCACATATCACTCCATTGATATCCTTTCGAGGACTCAATGCTGCCGTCTGGTCCTTTTCCAACGGCTCGAACTTCTTAACCTCAATATCTTGGGCATACACCCAAACGGGAATAAGAAGAATTAATACCAATAATAATTTATGTTTCATAATTTCAAGGCATTATTTTAGACTTAACAATTTCATATATAGTACTTAACTCTACTATTCCTTCTTCACTATGACAAAAGCATAAAATATTCTTTAATTGCTCTTGATATGTCGTAACAAATGCAGAAAAAGTCATCTGTTCTTCCGTATCGTCATGCAAAAGTTTCTCAACTAAATAGTTTCCATTTCTATATCCCGAGACAATGTTTTCAAGTTGGAATTTTGTGCCGCAATAAACCAAGAATATAGCCACACAATATGGATTATCCCAATTGTTTTGACTACTATATTTAATCAATTTGTTCAAATCATAGATCATCTCTGATGGACCCAAATTTGAAAGCCTTTTGATCTCGCATATTATTTCTTGAACACCAGTTAAAGGATTATCACCTTTATGTATAACAATGTCTGGATGTTTTTTTATCATATTAGCCTCATCACCTACAGAGTACAACCCTTTCTTTTCTGGTCCTGCGCAATCTAAACCATAAGGATTATTTGCATGATTTCCAAACAATTCGTTAATTTTGGTTACCAACCTGCTAGTATACGATGTTTCTATAACCTCATTATCTGCATTTGCAGATGGTGTTTCATCAATAATATATCGATGTTCAACATTTTCTAATGCAGTATAGAAAACATCAATGTAAAGAATGTCATTTCCATCAATTTCTTGATTCCCAAGCTTCCTAATTCCTAAGTTACTTATTTCATCTATATGAGCCATAACCAAATAAACTAAACTTGTGAATGAATAACAGTTTATTCATACTCTGAACATATTATTAATATAGGAGTCTGATAACTTATAAACATTAGGAGAACTATCTTTGTCCTCTTGTATGAAAAAGAGAATACTATTTAGATTCTCTCTTGAGATATAGTATTTCTCTCCAAAATATTTCTTTACTAAATGCATAATTCTTTTTAGCTTTGTATTGACAATCAAATAAATTACTATTTTGTAGGACATACTACTAAGATACATATTAAGTTTGAATAAATCTCTCATAAAAGCAGTTCTCCCAAGATCTTTAGTTGTCTTTGCTTCAATAGCGACATATTGGCCCTTACTATTTCTTGCTTTGGCATTATGAGAAGTATGTATAACCAAATCAGGAACTATCTCAAATGGTGACCTAAGTTCCTTCTCATACAATTCCTTATATGTATCTCTAATCTCATTCAAATCAGCTTGCAAATGTTTATTATTCTCACCACTTGGAAAAACATTTGTACCAAAATCCGGATTATTAGTTGACATCTTTCCTAATTGAAATACTAATGATAATACATAATTTCGCTCCAACACTGGTGCTTCACCATTTTCACTGTCTGTTACCAAATACCATTGCTTAGCCAAAGAACACATAGCACTATAACACAAAAAAGCATATGTTCCTTTTTCAAGTTCACACAACTCCAATATTTCATCATTTTCAGCTATTTTCCCCATACAGAAACAATATTTATTCCAATTCGCTCATTTTCTTCTCAACTCTATTCTTCCATCATAGTTGTCAGAGACAAAACATATTCGTACTTATAGAATAATTGAGTTTTTTTTCGGAGGCCTGCTGGCAGGCTGGTGACGAGACCTGCCTGCCAGATGCCTATCAATTAATCAGCAAACACTAACAAAATAGTATAATGAGTAAGCTGCAACCATGATAAGAGGTAGAATTACCATACAACCACTATTTGAACTTGCATTTTGGTTGCCTCCATTACCAGAGCCAAACAAATCAGCAGGGAGCCCCCAATCATTATGAATACGTGTGCGGCAATAAGGGCAAATATCGGCACTGTCTGGGATTTCCATTTTACATTTTGGGCAGTAGTGTTTCATATCTTTTCTATTAATTAATTTATGTATTAATGTTTATTTAGAAAGTAATTATCGATTCCAATTTGAAGAATCAGTTTTCTTTTGTTGATAGGCTAAGGAGCTCTGATTTTACACTCTGCGGTGAAATCATTGTCAGATTCAAATAAATAATTCATACTGTCAATCATACCAAATGAAAACTCAACTATTGAAAACGAATTGAAACTCATACTTCAATAACTATTATAGCGTCCAAGCACTGTCATCAGCGGAATTGAAATCAGCATTTGCCAATTCTGCCTTTAAAGACTCTGCAGATTGAGAAACTGATTCTCCTTCTGTGAAATCAAAACCATCGACATTGGAAAGATCCACACTAGCGTCAATAGGCGTACCCTCTGCAGTAAATGTCTTCTGATAGGCTTCCAATAATTTCTTTTGCTGCTTTAAGGATTTTTTCTGTGCCTTGGCTTGCTTGATATCTTTTGCACTTAAGGCTAATCCTCCAGCTGCACCTGCTACGGCTCCAATTGCTGCACCTTTTCCTTTATCCTTATCTTTGCTTACCAGCAAACCTGTCAATGCCCCCACAATGGCTCCACCACCAACTTTGGCAATAATACGGGTAACAGCCTTATCCAATTTGCGATACTGCTCATTGACTGCCTCCCAACTGCGTTTGTTGCCAAACTGATCAACAAGGAATACTCGAGTAACTGGTGTTCCATCCTCATTTAACATCGGTGTTCCATCTTCATTGGTCAATGTCACCTTCTTGGCAGAATAAACAGGAATCTTATCCCATTTGAGAGGCTTAACACTATCGTTAACTTCAGAATCATCTGCCATTAGTACAGAGAGACGATTGCTAAAAACAGATTCACAATTGACACGTGAATAGACTGTCATGGTAATAAACATCATGAGAGTACAAAGTAATACTCTAAAAATAATAGACTGTTTCATAATCAAAAATTTAAATATCTGTATACATTTTTATTCTAATTCTACGCTTATTGTAATTACCTTTCGACTGAGAAAGTAGCTCATTTAGATCCAAATATTGTATCCTAATTTTATCATCATATCCTACAGGTCTAAGAAAAAGTCCTGATGGCAATGATTTCCGATTCAGTTGTATATCTGCAATGCCCTCACTATCTGAAATCCCCATCAAGGAGTATTGGTTAGATTTGCCTATCATTGACTGGAACTTCTTGTCATTCTTATAAGAATTAGGAACTGGGGGAGCACTACCAGAATATGCCCAGACCTCAACTTGAGGCAACTTTCCAGACTCAAAGAAACCAGCCTCACTATTCATCCATTTCACAATGGTGAATCGTACCTCCATAGGCAAGTCGTTAATGAGGTTTTCCAGTTGGGTCATACGACTTGTATAGAATTCATTAGGATTATACCTGTTAAGCACTTGCAGATATTCAACTCCCGCAGAAGCGTATTTCACAAGTTCTTCCTGTGAACCACCTCCTTGTTCCTTCATCGCCCTAATCTTCGCAAATGCTCCCAGCGTGTATTTCTCATAGAGCATGCAAGTATCGCACTGGGCAATATCACTCTTGATGGTAGGAATCAAATCCTTTACGACATCATCCGCTTCAAGTGCACTTTCATAGGAAACACGCGCTTCCTTATATTTCCGCAACGCATAAAGGCGACTTCCCTCTGCCAGCATAGCACAGCTCTGTGTGACATAGATAGTGCCGAGATCGGGTATATCCAATACTACCTTATACACACACTGGCTCTCAATGGGCATATTGAAAACTATCTCTCCGGGCGCATAGTTCTCATGACGGAACTTTATCTTCTTGGCTCCCTCAGGAACATAGACTTGATATTCGCCAGGCTGATACTCATAATCACCTACGACCCAACCATCGAACTTCATCCCTTTTACTGCAGGAACAACCACACGGATCAACGCGCAATTCACACCATTAGCATCTGGTCTTGGGTGAGTACGCGCAGCCAAGTCGTTAGGAAGGTACTCCATCAGTTTTACCTTTATCTCCTGAGAATTTGCTACTGTCGCAAATAATATGGAGAGGCATGCGAACAGAATTCTATTTAATCTCATCGTTAAATATCAAAATCACTTAAGCTAAACACTTCATCTTTTGGTAGAGACTTTCCCCCAATCTTATCAGGCTGCCAGGTGCGGACATGGATCTGGGGAGCACTTTCGTTGGTAAAATCCCAAAGTAAGAAAAGGTAGCCATCATCATGATACTTGCCACTTGTCCAACCTTGTAAAAGTGTAACACCATAGAAATTAGGATTCACAGGATGCCGCATTACCTGTATCTCATCGAATGTAACCTTTATATAGCTATTTCTGGCGAATACACCTTTCAGATTCTTGATGTACTGCTCTTTGCTCTGTTTGTTATATTGAATCTTCTGAGAAGTGAAGCCTTCTGCATGTTTGGTGGTAATTACCTTACCCGTGATTATCAGAGCATCATCGCTAAAGACCTGATTGAGGAAGTTGATGTCTTTCTGATTATAGGCAGTACGGAATTGCTCCACATAGTCAAGAATCAACTGACGACGGCGGAGGTCTGTCAGTTCCAGATTACTTTTGATAACGTTCATGTAGAGGTTCATCGAGATACTAAGGTAGAAGCTCTCCACATTACCCTGCTTATCAAAACTGATAACAGCCTCCTGATACTCATCTTCACCAAACTCACGTTCGCCAGTAGGCTTCATCATCAGAGGAATATTGCGAACTTGGTAGCCTGTGCCTGTTGTGATACAATGCTCAATGATTTCTTCATCGGTACACTCAAAAGGACAATTTTCCCACAACATAGCCATTGATTGCTGAACACGAGTACCAATATTGCCCATAGCAGAGAAATTGAGACTGCGACCAGCGTCTTCGGCTGCATTAATTTCTGTCAGCATACGACTGACTCCACTCTCAATCTTGGATTTGATGCCTGCATTGTCGATGCCGTCAGAAACTGAAAATTTAACATTGTCTGCTTGACTCTGAATGGCAAACAGAGCCACCATAACAATTAATAGTAGTTTTCTCATTCTTTTATTATTTTAGCTGGAACCAGATAGCTCCACAATTCTTGTAATTTTTTACGTTATCTTCTTTAAGTGTATTCAAATTGTACTGCAAATTACCGCTTTTTCGAATCAATGCGGAAATGTTTCCTTGTTTGTCATATACAAAGAGGTGGCAATCTTGTCCTTGAGGCATTGTGGCATATTTACCATAGCCATTCAGTTTTCCTTTACTCTTCAGTCCTTTGATATATGGCTCCACTTCGTAGAAGCTTTTTACCTGTTTCATCTGTATTTCCTCAGATGTCAATTGAACAATAGCTTTTTCCTCTTTAGGAGCTTCTTCTGTCACGATGATGGCAGGAGCAACTTCAACTTGACTCTGACGTGTGGAAGGAGCCACCTCGAAAACAGTCACTTCGCTTTTATCTGAAACAGGCATAATATCACTCTTCTTGACATAGACAAAGGCACGATACAGCTCACCTCTACGAGTGTCAAGCTGCATGAAATGCTCTTTAGCTTTTACGATACACAATTCAATGCCTTCTGAAGGATGTTGCTTCTGCACCCATTCTCCAACTTGCATCTCCAAAATAGCGCGAGCATTAGTGTATGCCTCGTTTAAATCCTTGGTAGTGGACTCTGCGTAGATATACATCGTATCTCGTTTCACCTTGTTAATACTCTTGTTAACTTCTGCTGCCGTTTGGGCATTAGAAATGGTTACAAGAGAAAAGGTCAAAAACAGAGTAAGAAATATTTTCTTCATTGCCAGATTACTTTTTTATGATTCTCTGTCTCTTGCTGATAAAGCGTTTTCACGTTATGTGTGGGTATGTAGGGCGTCAGTCGAACTTTCAGGACTGCATTCTGATCGTTTACGAACTTATCTGGAATCACCACTGACAGCAAATGATTGAAGCCCAGTTCTTTACATTGGGCAACAACAATTGCCAAAATACCATCCTCACGTTCCTCCTCAACGGCAAAGAATATCTTCATGTTGCATCTTGAACAGTAATTGAGCCATTGTTTCAACGTAATAGAATAATTAATCGTCTTCATGCCATAGACAGACTGCTCAATGTACATACGATAGTTGGCATCTGCGATCAATCCATGAAACAGATTGGCTGCCGAATAGTCCAAGAGTGAATCATTGAAAACAGGGATATAATCTTCGCGTACCTTATTATAATATGTTGCATCATTCAGACTTTCCAATTCAAACATGTCTGTCTTCATCATGTAGATACTATCTTCAAGTATCGTCAAATTCACAGGTTCTTCAATGGAGTCTTGACGCTCTGGTGCAGCCAGAATTCTCTCCTTTAGTTTTAGTTGCGATTCATTCTGCTGCATTCCCATCAGCAAATCATACTGGGCAGGAAATACCAACGTTATAATAGGTTCTTCATTCTTCATCCACTGTATCTCGTAGTAACGATCAAGTAGATTTATCAAGAAAGGCATGCTATCTGTGACTTGATACAAGTCGGCAGGTTTGCCTTTCCTAAAATAGACTTTGTCATCAGCCATCTTGTGCTCTCGCGTTGTCTGTCGCTGATTAGGAAGGTCTATGTTAAAATATCGTTCTACGAAATCCATTACTACCCGATGAGGATAGGCCGCAGCATCACGTATTTCCGGATTGAACAACTTCAATTGTTGAGCAGGCGAGAACATTGTCCACGCTGTCATAACAAATACTATGATGCTGCGGTTTAAGACTTGCATATTATTATCTTCCTATAATTACACTACCCTTTACCTGATTGTCGGAGCCATACCAGATACCTTGAACCAGGTGTCCGTCAGCCCATTCGCCAATCACATAGTCACCAGCCTCTGCCACACGCTTCTTCGGGTCTTTGCTATCAATGACATGCGAAGAGGTGAATACCATGCGGCCATTCACATCATTAGGCCAAGAACCCTTGAAGGTTGCATAGCCAAGGTTCTTTGAACCAGAAGCAGGCTTCGCAGGCTTTGGTTCAACTGGAGCAGGCTCAGTTTTCTTCTCTGCCTCTTGCTTTTTGGCAGCTTCTGCGGCGGCCACAGCGTCGAGACTGTCCTTGATGCGCTGTTGTTCTGCAGCTTCCTGTGCAGCCTTGATGCTGTCAGTATTCTCCTTAACCTCTGGTACAGGCGTTGGAACAGGCTTTTCCTCACTACCTCCACTAAAGGCGATAATACACCCAATGATAGCCAGCAAGACTACAACACCAGCAATGATGCCGATGAGTTTAGTATTACCGCCTTTCTTTGGAGGAGGACATTCGCGCAAAGGCTTTCCACACTCAGGGCAAACGAATTCCTTGCGTGCAGGGATTTCCAGTACCTCTTTTGACTTACATTTCTCACAATTGTCGTTCAGACAAATACCATATCTGTAACGTATACGGTCTGTATTTCTTTCTGCCATAATCGTATTCTTTTATTCTGTTATACATTATTCTTTATTACATCATTGGTGGAGGAGTTGGACCGCCTGTTGGGGGCAGTGGTGGCATGGCTGGAGCAGCTGGAGCAAACAGAGCCTGCAACGCAGGAACCTGGCTTGCGGGAGCCCATGCAGGCATTCCTTCCATCCATACCATACTCTGAGGCGTCAGTTGACCACCTTGAACCATCTGTTTACACATATCCATATTATAAGGACCATACTGCTGTCCTGCAACTGCGATGAAGAGCTTTATTTCTGGCTGTGGCACAATGGGTGGTGGTACAGGGGCAGCACCAGGCATTGGTGGAGGTACGGCAGGGCCAGCCTGAGGCTGAGTTGTTGCAGCCTGCGCAGCCATTGCCTCTTGTGCAGCCTTAGCTGCAATCTCTTCTGCATTGTCAACTGCAAACAATGATGGGAGCTGTTTTCCATCACCTTCACTGTGAAGAAGGATGGCATTGCCTGCATCTGTTGCAGGGTTACCCGTATTCAGGAATCTTTCATAACGCTCTTTGTATGGCTTCATCCAATCAATGGCTCGGATTGGGAAGCAATATGCTACCGTTATAATAGATAACTCATCTTTTCGTGGACTTTTACGATTAACAACAATCGTTGTACGCGCTGTGCTCTGATTAAACGAGTTCTTAAATGCGTCTTCAAGCTTATCTGCAAATTTCTTGAGTCCTTCATTGTCATCTGGTGATGGGATAGAAACCAGTATGGTCTTCTTATTGATACTTGCCGGGTTGGTAGGACTCAGATTGCCTTCATTATTACGGAGATGGAGCTGGATCTGGTCGTTGTTAAGTTTCAGATATACACCGCTCTGATTAACAATCTTGGATGCAAATGCTTTAATATCATCCTCGGTCTTTAACTTCTGCTGCAATTGAGTAAGGATGTTGAGACCAAGCACCTTCTTGTCGCTTTCAGCTTTCTCATCGTGTTTTGTCTTGACTATCTGTGATAGTTTGATGTCAAAGGCATCCTTGATATCATCTACGCTAATATCAGTAGCCAGTCTTCCAAAATTAACGAAATCACCTTCTGGCAAAACACTCTCACGAATCTGACGGGCAATATTAGGCATGTCAACTTTATCCACCTTGAGTTCAACCTCAAATTCGCTCATAGTCTCATCCTCACTAACTTCGATTATGGCTCCCTTCATGTCCTCCAAACCTTTGTTGACCTTTCGCTGTGCAGTCACCAAACGCTCAGTTTCATCGATGGCATCGTTAATCTTCTGGCCAAATGCCGAGATGTCTGCATCCATCTTGCCTAATTCAACATAAATACGAGCAGCCAGTTTTTTAGCAAACTCCCAAGCGACGAGCATTGTCTTTGAGGTGTAGTAGTCTGTCAAAATCTCCTGATGCTCTGCATATCTGCGAGCACCAGCGCCCACCATTCTCTGAAGGATTCCTAAGCGACTCCACTCTGTTACGTTGTCACTTCTGTCTTGATCAACAGCCTCGAAATTCTCTTTCTCTTCCTTTGATTTTGATTCAAGGTCAGCACGAATCTCTGTTACTTTCTCTAGTAAGAGCTTTGAAACTTTCTGAAGTTCTACAATAGAGACATCTCCAACCTTCCACTTTTCATAGAGCTCATTCTCAACGTTATGGCGAATCTCTTTGGCTATTTCGGGTATTGCTCTTTCCTTGCCAGTAAAGAACGTTTCTACACCTTCTTCACGGAAATGATTTGTATAGAACTCTCCCATGATATTGTCAAGCTCGTTGAGCGGATTGTCAGCCTTCTTGGCTTCTTCAGCATAGCCTACAGCCTTATCATGCCAGTAATCATTGAAACGAGGATAGTCTGTGTCCGACTCCAGTACTTTCAGTTCATAGGTGAGATGAAGATCATCAAGCATCCATTTCTGAATATTATCACTGTTCAGATAGTCTTTACGATAGTCCTTGTTGCGTTCTTCGTTAATATAACCTTGATTCTCACGCCAGTTGTTATATTTGAACTGATATAGCACACTTTCTCCTACAGTATATGTGATATGCTTTAAGACACGAAGCTCAGGATACATGACTCGCTTAATTCCAAAGGAATTAACCTTCTTCGTACGAGCCACAGGAATACGACCATCAGGCCCGGGATTGGCGGTTTCGTCATATTCAAGCGCAAAGTCATCCATGTTCTCAAAGTTGTAGGCACGAATGATATCGCTATTAATCTGATCCTCCTCATTAATAAAGAAAATACGTGCAAAGATGTAATCGCTTACAATCTTAGGCAGTTCCTGAAGAGAATTTATCGTAAGGCCATTCTCGTTAACATTACTATAGACAGTTAATCCATCTGCGACTCCTTTAACTCTATCATTGTAGTATTTTGCCTCTCCACCACCGGTAACATCCTGCGGGAACCAGCGTCCAGCCTGCAAAGCATTCAGTTCGTTCATAGCAGCATAACCATTCTGGTAATAACGTCCCTGATCCATATCGCTCTTGGGCAGATTCATTTCAGGAATCATGGCATATACAGAAATCTTTGCGTCTGGGAAATGCTTACGACTTTGCACGATAACATCAATCACAGATCCAGAACCTGTACCACCGCATAATCCTGCGAAAATATGAATATTCGTATTACTGGAATCGCCAGAAATCTTTTCGCAGCGGGCATAGGCATCTTTCAAACTATTTACATAACCAATAGCATTTGCAGCAAAAAGGAGACGACCAGCGCGGCGCTTCTGTCCTGCAGCCTGTCCTAGAGAACCTATAGCAGACTTTACAGCCGTCACATTGTTAACGATTCCCTTAACAGATGGATAATTCCCAATATGATCAAGAATGTGTTCTACATCTACAGCTTTAATGTTTAGAAACTCGTTTCGTGTAAAAGAGGCATCCTTACCCATTACACGAAAATCCGCTCTTGCCCTTCCATCTTGTGGCATCATCTCGTCTGTGGAATCGACATAAAGAAGTGCTACAGGTTGTTTCTTCCGCTCTTCGTCATCATGGAATTCTTCGAACATTCTCATCTTGAAGGCACGGAGAATCTTACCTCCAGTACCTCCCAAGCCCACTAAAATGTGATTGCTGTTACAAAAACTTGTTGTACTCATAATCGTTTATTTTATTAAATCTTATCTTCTTATTCTTCTGCTCACACGTCTTCTGTCGTGTTGAACTCGTTGTCTCCTAATACCCTGATAATTTTTCGATAGGGACTTTATCACACAAATGGCGCCAACAATGACAAAGCCTATACACCATAGGATTCTACGAAAAATGTACCAGCGCATAAAAGATCGTAATTCGTCGGCCATTGCATGAGGGAGTTGCTCGGCAGTAAAGCCAGAGAACTCACCGCCACCTATATAATATTCAAGGATAGGAAACTCGTCAATGATGGTGTCAATGACATCAGAGGCTTGAGACATAGAGACCTCTTCAGAAGAAGAATACACACTTTCAACAATATTCGCAATGCGCTGCTCATATTCGTCTGTCATACTGATGATCTTTAAAGAACCTACTATCAATATGCATTGGAAAGACAGAAATAAAAACAGAATTGCTCCCACAGCATAACTGATAGGTGAGAATGTAGCATCCTTATACCAGCCCTTTATCAGAAATACGAAAAGAGCCATACAGGCAACTGCTATGAGGATTCCCCATATCATGCTACTAAAAGAATATCGAAGTATGTCAAATAATACCATACTTATTTCTTCCTTCACCTGTTATGGCTCATTTCGCAGGTCAGTTTTCGTTTTAGGTTAGGCATATAAAAGAAGTGTGAGCCAGAGTGCTATACTCCCTGCTGGCTCTGGACTGCCTGGATAAGAATACAGAAAAACAGCTCACACCCTTGACAGTATATATACATTAGGTATATAATCCATCGCAGGACGAGCGTTTTGTCCATTCCATTATCCAGTGAATTGTCCAGATTCGCAGGTGGAACAGCGCTAAACGCTTCTTCAACATGTCTGCCGTCCCTTTCGAGGTACGACGGCACAAAGATAAGAATTATTTAGCAAAAAACGTTCATTGTGAGCTGAAATTTTTGCAAAAGTACTCATTTTTTCCCAAACGGGTGCCGTTTTGACTGCATTTTTAATATAACATCCCACTTGTTTTTATCTCAATGTCTGGATTTGAACGGTTCCACTTGTGGATGTGATGCGTAACTGTCGGCCGTTGTAGTTCTTGGGATAGAGGACGCAGATGTCGCCTGTGCCTTCCCAGATTTCCTCATTGCCACTGATTCCTTTCTGCGTCAAAGTGCCATTGTACCAGATAATCACTGTGCCATGATTAAGACATGAGGAAGGTTGACTTCCACTAAAGCGTGCTGAGCCATAAGTCCAATCTGCCATTGCGGTTGTCAGTAGGCCGCAGAAGGCCAATAATAACATCATTCGTTTCATATTAACTTTTCTTTTTAGAGGTTTATAATCATCTATTGATTTGCAAAGGTACGAAACAAAGACGAAAAATAGAAGAAACGGCGTGACCATTTCTTCCATTTTACTTTTATTGGGAATTGGAGAATAAAATTGAGACAATTTCATTAAACTCCTCAACTTTTTCATACAAATGGGGATTGTCTTTTCGAGAGATGATTGCCATAAAATTCATCTGCTCTTCCATCATACCCTCTGCTGTCTGTATAAAATACCGATCCTTATGCTCATACGTATTAAACCACCTGACAAAAAGACGATCTCGAAAGGCTTGTTTCTTGTCACCTGTCTCAGTAATGTAGAGCATTACATCATTATTTTGTTCAAAGAACTCTTCAACAATAGTAATAAGTGTTTGTTTGAATTTTGGATCCAATGGTGAGCGTTTGTGCTCTCTATTCGTTATATCAAGAGCATAAGCCCCACTTGGTACAATCGAGAAGTC
>ODAI010908597.1_pt1 | contig 24965 bp, 20 predicted proteins | sample 1539321 | NCBI WGS metagenome assembly ODAI01 (sample SAMN02144231, study PRJEB22623) | gut metagenome | biome: sheep rumen | host: Ovis aries | place: New Zealand
CCTCAAGGTCATCATCGAGACCTGCCTGCTGACCAGAGAAGAGAAGATCACCATGTGCCGCCTGGTCACCGAGGCCGGCGCGGACTATATCAAGACCTCCACCGGCTTTTCCACGGCGGGCGCCACCTTTGAAGACGTGGCCCTTTTTGCCCAGCATGTGGGACCTGGCGTTAAGATCAAGGCAGCAGGCGGCATCTCCTCCATAGCGGATGCCGAAAAGTTCATTGAGCTGGGGGCTTCCAGACTGGGCACCAGCCGGATTGTGAAGATCGTAAAGGCGGAAAAGCTTCTGTAAGACACAGAGAATCAGAAAGAACGAATAAGGAATGACAGATATCGAATTTATTCAGAAGATGCCCAAGATCGACCTCCACTGCCATCTGGACGGGTCTCTTCCCATCCCGACGGCAAAAAGGATCCTCAAGGACCTGGGAGAAGAGTGGGACGAAGAAAGACTTTTTGAAGAAATGGGGGTCCCGGACGACTGTCCCTCCCTGGCGGCCTATCTGGCCTGCTTTGACCTGCCCATCCGCTGCCTGCAGACGGCTGACGCCCTGGAGATGTGCGCCAGGGATATGGCCGTAAAGGCGGCGGAAGAGAATATCGTCTATCTGGAGGCCCGCTTTGCTCCCTCCACCCAGCTCCTGGGGGGACTGAGCGTCCGGGAGGCCATAGAGGCGGTGGACAGAGGACTGAAGAAGGCGGAGCGGGAGACCGGCATCATGACGGGGATCATCGTCTGCGCCATGCGCCACCTGCCGGAGGAGACCAACCTTGCCATGTTCCGCCAGGCCAGGGAGATGCTGGGAGCAGGCGTTTCGGCCTGCGACCTGGCGGGAGACGAGGCCTCCTTCCCCATGCACGGCTTCCGGAATCTTTTTGAGGAGGCCATCCGCCTGGGCCTTCCCTTTACCGTCCATGCCGGCGAATGCGGGAGCCGGGCCAACATCCGGGAAGCTATAGACCTGGGCGCTTTACGGATCGGCCACGGAACGGCCGCGTCGGGAGACCCTGCCCTTCTTGAGCTGGCGGCGGACCGGGGCGTCGGCTTTGAGCAGTGCCCCACCTCCAATGTGCAGACAAAGATCATTTCGGATTTCTCAGGCAGCCCTGTCAGGGAGTTTATGCAGGCCGGGGTCCCCGTCAGCATAGGGACCGACAACAGAACGGTCAGCCGGGTGGACCTGACGGAGGAATTTTCAAAGCTGTCCGCCTTTGCCGGCCTGACCCGTGAGGAGGCCGAAAAGATCTATTTCGACAGTGTGTCCATGGCCTTTGCCGGAGACGGCGTCAAAGAGAGGCTGTTTCGGAAGGGAAGGGACTTTTTCGGTCCTTCGGCCCCGGGCCGGGAGAGCGGCCTATGATCTCCAGATACGGGATCTTCTGCAGAGTAGTGGAGAACGGGAATTTTACCAGGACGGCCCGGGAGCTGGGCTGCTCCCAGAGCGCGGTCAGCCAGGCTGTCCGCGCCCTGGAAAAGGAGCTGAACCTGGTCCTGATCGACAGAAGAAAGAAGGACCAGGTCCGTCTGACCGACGACGGCCGGCAGATCTATCCCTACATCAGGGCCATCGACAGCGCCTGGGCGGCGCTGGAGCGGAAGAAGAAAGAGATGGAGTCGCTGGAGGATTCCGTGATCCGGATCGGGACCTTCACCAGCGTCAGCCGCAATTTCCTGCCGGTCCTTTTAAAGACCTTTAAAGAAGAACACCCCAGCGTGGAATTTTTCCTGCGCCAGGGTGAATATACAAGTATTGAAAAGTGGATCCGGGAGGGAAGCATAGACCTGGGCTTTCTCAACGCGGATCTGTGCCAGGGGCTTTCCATGGAGATCCTATATACGGATCCCATGATGGCGGTCCTGCCGCCGGGACATCCTCTTTCCGGAAAGGAAGAGGTATCCATGCAGGAGCTTTCGGGAGAACCCTTTATCCTTCTGGACGAGGGGGACTTTTCCCTGCCCCTGTCCACCTTTGTATCCCTGGGACTGACGCCCCGGATCGAATACAGGGTCTACGACGATTATTCCATCCTGGCCATGGTGGAACAGGGCCTGGGGGTCTCCATGATGTACAACAGGGTCCTTCGGGGCTTCGATACCAATGTCCGGGTGGTGCCCGTCCGGGAGAAGCCGGAGAGGACCATTGCCCTGGCCTGGGGGAACGAAGAGACCATTCCCAGGGCCGCCCGCGAATTTGCCCTCTATGCGGTCCGCAGCATCAGGGACATGGCCGGGACGCTTAAAGAAGATCCCGGGCTCTGAGAGAGGCCATCAGGGAATGCATGGGCTTAAAGAGGACCAGGCAGATGAAAAAGTTCCCGATGCAGTGGACTATGTCGTAGGGGATCCCTGCCGCCCACCAGGCAAACTGGACCCTGGGCCCTGAAAGGACCAGGGTATAGAGTGAACAGAGAAAACCGAAGAAAAGACCGTAGGCGCCGGACAGAGTGGCATAGAAGAGCCCCTCTGTCCGGCCTTTTTTCCGGGAGATCATGACCAGAAGGATCAGGACCGGCCAGACATAGTAATAGGTCAGCGTCCAGGGGCCGAAGCCGAAGTAGACGCATTCGAAGGTGGCGAAGGCCATGGCCGCCGCCAGGGTCTTCCAGCCGTAGAAGAGGGTGAACATAATAAAGAGAAAGGTGACCAGCTCTATATTGGGCAGAAGATCCAGGGCCCTCTTGGAGATCTCCAGAAGGGCCACCATGGTCCCGGTGACGGCTATGTCCCGGGCGCTCCATCCTTTTTTAATCTGGGGATCAGTGCCGGAAGACATGGGCGTTTCCTCTTTTCTTACTGGGCGGCATCCGTTTCCCCGGATGCGCCTGTGACTTCGTAGACCAGGGAGAAGGAATCCCCGTCTGCTACGGGCTGGGAGTCGGCTCCGTACATGCCGTATTCCCCGTTGACATAGATGGCCCAGTAGGAGCCGTTTTCGTCATAGCTGGCCGCAAGGCCGTTGACGGATTCGATAAAGAGACCGTAATCGGACTCGCTGGCTTCATAGGTGAAATCTCCGCCTTCCTTCAGCTCGTCCATGAGGCCGGAGAGAAATTCGACGTCGGTCTTTCCGCTGTAGGCCTTTTCGGTGCCCTGGTCGTCCACTACGGTCAGGCTGTAGGCCTTGGTGCCCTGCTGGGGAGCGGGCCTGTTCATGCCGTGCACAAGGGCGAAGACGGCAACGGCAAGGGCCAGAAGGACCACGGCCCATATGAGCTTTCTGTTTCCTGTTTTCTTTTCCATGATGACTCCTTTCTCTGCCTGAGGCAGAAAAAAATGCCGGGACAGAGCCCGGCAAAAGGAAAAGACGCATCAAAACAAAAGGCCCGGCATGGATCTTTCCATACATACTGCCCCTGATTCAAAGCGTGACCATGCCAGTTGCTCGTGGCGTCCCGCAGCGTGCAGGCAGGTCTCCTGGCTTACGGATCGATGCTTTCCGCCGCCTTCCCGGTCTCCCAGTGGCATAAAAAAGGCGGATCGCTCCCCGCTTACAGTGACGAGTTCGTACAGGATTTGCACCTGTTTCCCTTTTCACCGGACCCGGGATCGGATGTCCGATCTGTCCGGCACCTGCAGCTTTTTTATGTTACAAGGCCTATAGTAGCATTTCGGCCGGTCCCGCGCAAGAAATACCTGGGCGGGGCCGGCCGGGAAAGACCTTCTTATTCTTCTTTCTTATCTTCGGCTTCCTCTGCCGGAGCTTCCTCTGCGGGAGTTTCCTGAACGGCGGGAGCTTCCTCCTTCAGAAGGGCCTGGGCTTCCTCGTCCGCCTTTTTCAGGGCCCCTTCCTCCATCAGATCGTCTATGGTGATCAGCATCATGTCATCCGCGGTGGGATTTTCCAGGGTGGAGACCCTGCGGGCCTGGTTGGTGATGATCTCCTCGAACATGTTCCGGACCTCGCGGGCGTTGGCGAAGTTCTCAAGCTGCTTGAACTTGCGGGCCACGATCTGGGCCCGGATATGGGGCTTTGCCTCTTCGTCCACTTTGTAGTCGTAGCGGCTGCAGTTCATGTAGAAGATAGCCTCCAGCTCGTCGATGGAATAGTCCGGGAATTCGATATATTTGTTGAAGCGGGACTTGAGGCCGGGGTTGGAATTGATGAACTTCTCCATGGGAGCGGTGTAGCCGGCCACGATCACCACCAGATCGTCCCGGTGGTCTTCCATGGCCTTGAGGATGGTATCCACCGCCTCCTGGCCGAAGGTATCCCTGTCGTCCCCGGTCAGGGCATAGGCCTCGTCGATAAAGAGGACGCCGCCCATGGCCTCCTTGATCTTGTCCTGGCATTTGAGGGCCGTCTGTCCCACATAGCCTGCCACCAGGCCGGACCGGTCCACTTCCACCAGCTGTCCCTTGGACAGAACACCGATCTTTTTGTAGAGCTTGGCGATGATGCGGGCCACCGTGGTCTTGCCGGTGCCGGGATTGCCGGTAAATACCAGATGGAGAGAGACGGGAACGGACTTAAGGCCCTGGTCCTTTCTCAGCTTCTGGATCTTGACGAAATCCATGAGCTCCTTGACGTCGTGCTTGATGTCCGCAAGGCCGATCAGCTCGTCCAGAGTCTCCATGGGATCGGGCTCTTCCTTCTCCGGGACCTCCTGGACTGCCTCCTTAGGCGCTTCCTGGGCGGGAGGCGTGCCCTCCTTCTTTTCATCCTCTGCCTTTTCCTCTGTCTTCAGGCCCATGGACACCAGCTCTTCCTCTGTCAGGAAGTCCTTCACGTCCTGGCCGAAAAGCCTTCTGGCCTCCTGCAGGGCGTCCTCCGCCTGCTTCAGAGAAGCCTCGGGACTGGCGGCCGTTCTGGACTTTTTGGTTTCCTTTATTCCTTCCCGGACCCCGTCGATCACGGGACCGAAGAAATCATCGTATACGTTCTTCAGATTTTTTTTATCAGCCATGGTGGGGAGATCCTTCCTGCCGCCCCCTGGCGGCCCTGTCTGGAATTCTTATTTCTTTTCCAGTATATGCAACTTAAGGCAAAAATGCAAAGACTACAGGCGATCCGGCAGGATTGCCTGCCCACGATCTGCGGTTTTGGTTGACTAACTTATCTTCCCTGTCTTATGGTCAAAAGGATCTCGGGAGGAGTATTTATGCAGGGCACATTTTATTTTGTTTTCAACAGTATACTGCTGGGCTTCGGACTGGCCATGGACGCCTTTTCCGTTTCCATCGCGGACGGCATCCAGAACGCGTCCATGAAACGGCGGGAGATGGTCCGGATCGCGGGGACCTTTTCCTTTTTCCAGTGGCTGATGCCTCTACTGGGCTGGTTCTGCGTCCACGAGGCTGTCAGGGTCTTTTCCTTTATGGAGAGATTCATCCCCTGGATCGCCCTGCTCCTTCTGGCCTATATCGGCGGAGGCATGCTCAGAGAGGGCATCGAAGAGTACCGCAAGGCCCGGAAAGCGGAAGGAGATCCCGAGAGGGTCCGGGAATCCTCCTATGAGAAAAAGCTCGCCTGGAAGACCCTGATCCTGCAGGGGATCGCCACCTCCATCGACGCCCTGTCCGTGGGCTTTGCCATAGCGGAGTATACAGCCCCGGCTGCCCTGGCCGCCTCCCTGATCATTGCGGCCGTGACCATGGCGGTCTGCCTATTCGGCGTCAGACTGGGCAGAAAGGCGGGGGACCTTCTTTCCTCCAGAGCTGCCATCCTGGGCGGCTGCATTCTGATCTTTATCGGTCTGGAGATCTTTATCCGGGCCATGCTGGGGCTCTGAAAAAGAGGCCTGAAAAAGGAGAGCCTTAAGCGGCAGATGCACTTTCTGACGCCCGGGGGCTTTCCCTTTCTTCTGCATTTTGTATGTCTGATCCATATGCGGGAAGACCGCGGATCTTATTAAGAAAGAGGCTGCTTATGATATTTTCTGACAGGCGAAGGCCGGCGGCGCGCACTGCGCTTTTCCTGGTCCTGGTCTTTTTGCTGCTTTCGGTCCCCATGGGAACGGAAGCGGAGAGCACCTATAAAACGTCCTACAGTTCCATGCGCTACAGCTACGGGCAGGACCTGTACGCCCAGTATCCGGACGTGCCCTATGTGGCCTGGCTCCTGGATTTCGCACAGGACCAGATCCACGGCTACGGCACCTATGAGGAAGTGAAGGGCAAAGGGAACGGCTCTGAGCTGGACGTGGTATGCTCCACCCTGATCTACTACGCTCTTTACTGCACGGGCTACAACGTCCCCCAGTACATCAATATTGCCAGGGACGACGATATAGCGGCGGCCAAGTCCAGGATCCAGAATGTCCGGAACAATTTCTGCGCCGAGACCATGTATTCCAAAAGGCTTATGACCAAGGCAGGCTTTCAGGCCATCCCTATCACCTCCTCTACGAAAATGAGGGATCTGCAGGTGGGGGATATCATCTGGATCTTCACCAAGAAGCTGGATGAACGCTTTGAGGACGACGAGAGCGCCTATTCCGAAATGAAAAAGAAAGGCCTTTACTACCATGCGGAAGTGGTGGTGGAGGCCGGAAGGAATTCCTATGTGACCGTGGGCGCCCACGGAAGAGAGGGCTGCAGGGACAAATATCCCGGCGATAATCCCGCTGTCGACGATATCGACGAGGTATGCCTGAAGCGCTATAAGAACCTGCACTATGACGGCAGGGCCAGCCTTCCCAGATATACCATGATCTACAGGCCCACCAAAGATATGCACCGGGGCGCCATGAGGCCCTACCAGCCGGCCCTGATCCAGAAATCCAGGGACGTGAAATACCAGATTACCGGAAAAGGCGGGGTATCCATACAGAACGCCCCGGCTCTGATCACGGATACGGCCATCATCGGGACCAGGGTCACTGTGGAGGTCCGGCCGGATGAGGGCTATGTGCTGGATTCTCTCAGGGTCCGCAACAACCAGACCGGCACCTATATCACTCTGAGCGAAAAGAACTCCTTTAAGATGCCCGCCCTCAAATGGGGCAGAGGGGTCACTGTAAAGGCCGTTTTCAAGAAGGCGGAGGAGGGAGAGGAGACCGGCAGAAACGGCTGGGCCTCTTCCCCGGAGGGCAGATCCTATTACATAGACGGCGAGAAGGCGACGGGCTTTCAGACCATCGGGGGCAAGACCTACTACTTTAACAGGAAGGGGATCATGCAGACCGGCTGGAAGACCATCGGGGGTAAGAAGTACTGCTTTACCGGGGCCGGGGTCATGCGGACGCACTGGCAGACCCTGGGCGGAAAGACCTATTATTTCGATGAGACCGGGGCCATGCAGACCGGGTTCCTGCACCTGAACGGCGATACCTATTACCTGGGAAGCAGCGGCTCTATGAGAAAGGGCTGGAGGACCATCGACGGGGGCCGCTACTATTTCAGCAACGGCGAAGGCCGGGAGGGCACCATGCTGGTGGGCATCCGCAGGCTGGGCTCCCATTATTATTACTTCGGCCATGACGGCAGGCGGCAGACCGGCCTTCTGACCCTGGAGGACGGTGTATATTTCTTCAAAAAAAGCACCCGTCCCGCCGGAAAGATGCAGACCGGCTGGCAGACCATCGGAAAGGGCCGCTATTATTTCGGCCCCGACGGAAAAGCCCTGACGGGCTGGCAGACCATCGGCAAAGGCCGCTACTGCCTGTCCGAAAAAGGCAGGGCCCTGACCGGCTGGAGGACCATTGACGGAGAAAGATATTACTTCGACAAAAAAGGCATTCTTCTTACGGGACTGCAGACCATCGGGGGCGGCAGATATTATCTGGGCACCGACGGAAAACTGAAGACAGGCTTTTTCAGCGCGGGATCAAAGCAATGCCTGGCGGGGGAAGACGGCCTGATTAAGGAAGGCATTCACAGCCTGGACGGAAAGATCTACTATACGGCCGCAAGCGGCCGCCTGCGGAACGGCTGGCGGAGCGCGGGAGGAAAAAGATATTATTTCGGATCCGACTACAGGGCCGTCACGGGCCGCCAGACCATAGAAGGAAAGACATATTTCTTTGATCAGGACGGAGTCCTTCTGACCGGCTGGCTGAAGCTGGAGGACGGGACCCGATACCTGGGAGAGGACGGCGCCCTGCAGACGGGCCTTGTAAAGATCGGGAGCCATACCTATTACCTGGGAGAAGACGGCGTAAGGGCGGTCTCTTCCTGGGTGGAAGCGGACGGAAGGAAATACTATTTCGGCAAAAATGGCAGAGCCTATACCGGAAAAAGGACCGTAGACGGGACCGTCTATATTTTTGACGCCCGGGGCCGGCTGAAAGAGTAAAAAACACGGACTGCAATTTTATGCACTAAATCGTAAAAGACCTGTTATAATAGGATGCGTGGGCCCGGGGACCTTCCCCCTGCCCCCGCATCTTTTTTTATGCAAGGAGGATATCATGAGCGATTACAAGATCAATACCAAATGCGTGCAGGCTGGCTATACTCCCGAGAACGGCGGGCCCAGACAGATCCCCATCATCCAGTCCACCACCTTTAAATATGATACCAGCGAAGACATGGGCGCCCTCTTCGACCTGGAGGCGTCCGGATATTTCTATTCCAGACTGCAGAACCCCACCTGCGACATGGTGGCGGCCAAGATCGCGGCCATGGAGGGCGGCACGGCCGGCATGCTGACCGGTTCCGGACAGGCGGCCAACTTCTTTGCCCTCTTCAATATCTGCGAGACCGGCAGCCACATCGTGGCTTCCTCCTCCATCTACGGCGGTACCTTCAACCTGATCTCCGTGACCATGAAAAAGATGGGCATCGACGTGACCTTCGTATCTCCGGACGCCAGCGAGGAGGAGCTGGGCGCCGCCTTCCGTGACAATACCAGAGCCATGTTCGGCGAGACCATCGCCAATCCGGCCCTGACGGTGCTGGATATCGAGAAGTTCGCCAGAGTGGCCCACGCCCACGGCGTTCCCCTGATCGTGGACAACACCTTCCCCACGCCCGTGAACTGCAGGCCCATCGAATGGGGCGCAGATATCGTGACCCATTCCACCACCAAATACATGGACGGCCACGGAGTCGCCGTGGGCGGCGCCATCGTAGACAGCGGCAATTTCGACTGGATGGCCCATGCGGACAAGTATCCCGGCCTGTGCACCCCTGACGAATCCTATCACGGCATCGTCTATGCAGAGAAGTTCGGCCAGGGCGGCGCCTTCATCACCAAGGCCACCAGCCAGCTCATGAGAGACCTGGGCTCCATCCAGTCTCCCCAGAGCGCCTTCTATCTGAATCTGGGCCTGGAATCTCTCCATGTCCGTATGCCCAGACACGTGGAAAACGGCCAGGCCGTGGCTGAATTCCTGCAGGCCCAGCCCCAGGTCACCTATGTCAACTATTCCGGTCTTCCCGGCAGCAAATACTATGACATAGCGAAAAAATATATGCCGAACGGCGGCTGCGGCGTCGTTTCCTTCGAGCTCAAGGGCGGAAGGCCCGCTGCCGAGAAGTTCATGAAGAACCTGAAGCTGGCGGCCATCGAGACCCATGTGGCGGATGCAAGGACCTGCTGCCTCAATCCCGCTACCTCCACCCACCGTCAGCTGACCGAAGAGCAGCTGGTGGAAGCAGGGGTCCCCGCCGGCCTGATCCGCATGTCCTGCGGCCTGGAAGACAAGGAAGACCTGATCGCCGATCTGAAGCAGGCGCTGGAAGCCATAGGCTGATGCTCCCGGATACAGCAGAGAACTGAACAGACATAAAAGCCGCCCTGTCCGGGTACCGTAAAGGTACGCGGACAGGGCGGCTGCTTTCTGGGGAGGGCCCGGAAAAGCCTTAATTCATTGTCTTTCCCTGCAGGGAAAGGCAGAGAGGAAGCCACTGACAGCCCGGACAGCATTCTTCCAGGCGGTCCCTGTTCAGGGGCCGGGTCAGGGCGAGGAGTTCTTTAAAGGACAGGACCTGTCCCGGCGCAAGACCGGTCAGGGCAAGGACCTTCTGGTCGAAGAGAGAAGGCTTTGGGGAACTGCAGGCATTTCCCATTAGATGGGGACAGGCGCCGCAGACCCTGTCAGGGCCCGTCGTCAGGCGGACTTTCCTTTCCGGATCCTGCATGAGGCTGTCCCGGATCCGGGCAAGGGAAAGGGTAAAACCGCCGCTGTAGCCTTCGCCCGCAAAGTTCTGGAAGCAGAGACTGTGGTGGGGGCGGAGGGGAAGAGGATCTTCCCTATACATGGGACAGAGCCTTTTCGATCTGGCCGGTAAGAGCCGCCGCGGCTGCGATCTTGACAGCGTCGCCGGGCAGGAAGGGCACAACGCAGGCCGCCAGGGAGGCGGTCAGATCCATGCCAGTGACATGCATGAACCAGATAGTACCGAAGGCGTAGAGGACCAGGGTCCCCGCCGCCATGCCCAGGACCATCCAGAAGTATCTTGCGGTCCCGGTCTTCTTTTTTCCTATGCGGAAGTAGAAGAGGCCGGTAAAGAAGGCCAGGAAAAGGTAGCCGATGATATAGCCGCCGGTCATGCCAAGGACCAGGCCGATGCCGCCGGTCCAGCCGGCAAAAACGGGAAGGCCTGCGGATCCCAGAAGAATGTAGATCAGCTGGCTGAGGGTCCCCAGTTTTTCTCCCAGCAGAAGGCCGGAGAGCATGACGGTAAAGGTCGCCAGAGAGACGGGCACCCCTCCCGGTGTGGGGATGGATACGGGGGCCAGGATACAGGTAAGAGCAGCGCAAAGAGCGCACAGGACCATATCTTTTGTTTTCAATGATACAGATTCCTTTCTTTATTGTCAACCATACGGCGACAATGATGTTAACAATTAAAAGGAAATCTGTCAACCTTTTTTTTGCGCAGCAGGATGTCTTTAACAGGTCCTTAACAGGTCCTGCCGTGCAGGACAGGACCCTGCCTGCTATAACTATAAAACAGAAGCGAAAGGAAAGAAGAAATAAAAATCTTAATAATTCCTTAGCTGTCTGCCGGAAAGTCCTGCCTGCACAAAGGCAGACTTATAGTATGAATCGTATAAGGAGAAGATATTATGAAAAAGAAAGTATTCGCAGCCTGCCTTATGGCAGTTACTATGGCGGCCGTGACCGCCTGCGGTGCGGCAAAGCCCGCAGGGCAAAGTAATGCCGGAAATGAACAGATGACGGAAGAAGAGCAGGACGCCATGGGAGAGGAAATGGCCGGCCAGGCGGACCAGATGGCGGAAGACATGCTGTCTGACGCCCAGGCCATGGAGGATGATTTCCTGGATCAGGTCACCGGAGAGATGGATCTGGAGGGCAGCTGGCAGGATGAGACCAGCGGGCGCGCCCAGATGGAGATCAGCATGAATGAGGACGGGTCCTGCACGGCAGTGATCTACTGGGGCGGCAGCGCCTTCGAGACAGCTGTCTGGGAGATCACAGGCACCTTCGATCCTGTTTCCGGCAGCCTGACCTATGACAGCGCAAAGCAGTATCTCCATGTGGCAAGGGAAGACGGCACCGATTCCGAAGAAAACGAGACGACCACCGACGGATCCTTAAGCAAGGTGGGAGACAGACTCCTCTGGAAGGATTCCGCCAACGATTATGAGGACCATTTCTTTGTAAAGGATGGAGAGGGCAGCGGCTATGACGGCTACTATGTCAATGAAGAAGACGATACCCTGACCATTATGGAAGAGGAAGGGGGCTTTTTCGTGGAAGTCCTGATCGGCGGAGCCTACTATGAAGGCACCCTGACGGATTTTGGCGAAGGATTAAACGGTGATCTGCAGGGAGAAAACGATGAGACCGTCCCGGTGGTCATTCTTCCGGAGGGAGAAGGCATGCAGGTGAGAGTGGACGGAGGAGAGCCTCTGTATTACGAGAACGCCATGAGCGCCATGGAATAAAGCGCTCAGGCTGGACCGTTCCAAAAAGAAAGAACCAGGGCCGGACCGGCAGCAGATGCTGCCGCTCCGGCTTTTTATGATACCTTCCTTTTGGAGCGGTTCGATTGAGGATTAATAAATTTTTTACAATTTAATTAGCACTCTTTAATAAAGAGTGCTGACAAACCGGAAAACAGGTGCTATAATCCTCCTCAGAAACGCCGCCTTTTCATTTGTTAAGGCATTTCCGGGCCCCGCGGCCCGGACCCAGATAAAAAAAGGAGCAAAGCTATGGCAGCATTACCCATTTACAATATACTGGCGGTCCCGGATTCCAACGTCTATATCCAGACTGCCTATTATCAGAACATGACGGGCAAGAGCCCTGTCAGAGAAGAAAAGGTCTACCTGATCTATCTGAAAGAAGAGCAGGCCAGGGAAGATCTGACCAACGACAGCTTCCGGAAGATCGGTCTGGCCGGCGTTATCACCGACGTGAACGAGGACGGCTACATCGTGATCCGGATCAAAAACAGGATCAACGTCAATTCGGTGGTGGTCTACAAGGACCACAGCATCGATCTGTCCATTTCCAGGAGGGCCGACATCGACGACCTGGACAGGGCAGGCTACGCGGAAAGGATCAGGGAGATCAAAAACTCTCTGACCCAGTTCACCCGGGGCTACCAGTGGGGCCAGGCCATGCAGGGCATGATCGCCCAGTGGACCACCATCGGGGAAGCGGCAGCGGCCATGTCTCCCTGGATGATGAATTCTCCCCAGGAGAAATACGATGTCATCGCGGAGGATTCCCTGGCAAAGCGGACCGACATGATGGAACGCATGATCTACGAGAATCTGGAGATGAACCGGATCCAGAACGAGGCCTCCACCGCCCAGGAGGAGGACTATCAGAAGATCTACCGGGAATCCGCCATCAAAAAGCAGATCGAATATCTGCAGAAGCAGCTGGACGACATGCATCCGGAGAACGTGACGGATCTCCGGAAGCTGGAAATTAAGATCGAGGAATCGGGCATGAACGAAACGGCCAGGAAGGAAGCCGACAAGGTCATGAACCGCCTCAAGCAGGAAGGCCAGAACAGCGCCGAGTACGGCATGCTCTATGACTACCTGGATTTCCTGACCGGCCTGTCCTGGAAGAAGGAAAAGGCCAGAGACATCGATCTGGACGAGGCGGAAGCCATTCTGGAGGAGGACCATTTCGGCCTGGAAAAGGTCAAGAAGAGGATCATCCAGCAGATCGCGGTCATGAATCTCAAGGGCCAGCAGGCAGGTTCCATCCTTCTGTTCGTAGGCGCCCCCGGTACCGGCAAGACCAGTATCGGCCAGAGCATCGCCAGGGCCCTGCAGCGCAAGTATGTCAGAGTCTCCCTGGGCGGCGTCCGGGACGAAGCGGATATACGGGGCCACAGACGGACTTATATCGGGGCTATGCCCGGCAGGATCATGGACGGAATATCCAAGAGCGGCGTTTCCAATCCGGTCATGGTCCTGGACGAGGTGGACAAGCTGGGGGCATCCTATAACGGGGATCCGGCCAGCGCCCTGCTGGAGGTACTGGATCCCGAGCAGAACGGGACCTTCACCGACCACTACATGAATGTGCCCTACGATCTGTCGGGAGTCATGTTCATCTGCACAGCCAATTCGGTGGATACGATCCCCGAGCCCCTGCTCAACCGTATGGAGGTCATTCAGTTCCAGGGCTATACCCCTGCGGAAAAGCTGCAGATCGCCAGAAGGCACCTGCTGCCCAAAGCCATGAAGGCCGTGGGCATCAAGGAGGAGAATCTGTCCGTCACCGACCAGGTCCTGGAGACCATCATCTCCGAATATACCAGGGAAGGCGGCGTCAGAGGCCTGAAAAAGCGCATGGATACCCTGTGCCGGTCCGCGGCGGTGGAATTGGTCAGAGGGCATGAAGGCCCCGTGGTGGTCACAGAGGACAGGCTCCGGGATTTCCTGGATATCCGTCCCATGCGCCACGGCAGAGTGAAGGAGGCTGCAAAGCCCGGCATCGTGACAGGCCTTGCCTGGACGGCCGTGGGCGGCGAGATCCTCTATATAGAGACCCTGCTGACAAAGGGCACAGGGCGCCTTACCATTACCGGCCAGCTGGGCGACGTGATGAAGGAATCGGCCCAGATCGCCGTCAGCCTGGTCAAGTCCATGTTTCCTGACAAGGCGGAGGTCTTTGAAAAGAACGATCTCCATATCCATGTACCGGACGGGGCCACCCCCAAGGACGGGCCTTCGGCCGGCATTACCCTGACCACGGCCCTTTCCTCCCTGATCACGGGGATCCCGGTCAGCCCCTCAGTGGCCATGACCGGAGAGATCTCGCTCCAGGGCGGGGTCAATCCCATCGGGGGCCTGCCCGAAAAGCTGATGGCGGCCCAGAGGGCAGGCGTCAGGAAGGTCTTCATTCCGGCAGAGAACGAGGACGATCTGAGGGATGTGGCCCAGGAGGTCAAAGACCAGCTGGAGATCATCCCTGTCAGCGAGGCGTCCCAGGTCCTCAGGGAGCTGGGCATCCTTCCCGGGGAGGGCTGATCCTCCCGCCGCCGCACATATATCCTGCAGGAGAATGTACACAAGAGCAGGGCCTTTCATGAAATTCATGAAGGGCCCTTTTTTTGGCATCCGGAGATCTTTCAGTGTAGAATTTGCGCTATCTGGTGATGAAATGGTGTGCAATACAGTTTACAGCCGGCAGCTGCCCCGGACCAAAGCCCCGGCGCAGGGCCTGAGAAAGCGGCGGCAGGTTGCTTTTTGCGCTTTTGTATCATATATTAGGATAGAAGATTCCAAGAAACGCACACCCATGTGAAAAGGAAAGACAATGGCCAACGATACCAAGATCAAGATCGGCGGACGCACGATCACTTTAAGCGGCAGTGAAAGCGCCGAATATATGCAGAAGGTGGCGGAATACCTCAACGGCAAGAGGAACAGCTTCAACGAGGACTCCTCTTTCTGGACCCTGCCCGAGGATATGAAGAATATCATGATCCAGCTGAATCTGGCGGATGACTATTTCAAGGCCAGGGACCGGGGAGAAAAACTGGACCGGACCATTGAAGCCATGAAGGAGGCACATGCGAAGGAGCTGGAGGCGGTCAGGGAAGAGAGCAGACAGGAGCTGGAGCGGGCCCTGCACCAGTCCCAGGACGACAACATCCTGGAGATCGAATCCCTGAAAAAGCAGCTGAGCGAAGCAAGGACCCAGCTGACAGGGACCCAGACCATTATGAAACAGCTCCAGGCCTCCCTGCAGAAGGAGAAGACCAGGGCCACGGAAAGCGAAGAGACCCTGGAGAAGGAAAGGGCTGCCATAAAGGACAAGGAGCAGAGGCTCTCCCGCGAGGTGAAGAACGCCCAGGACAGCGCCGACAGGGCAAGGGCGGAACTGGCTCAGAGAAAAGCCATCTGTGAAATGACCGCCAAGGAGATCGACGCCCTGACCCAGTCCAGGGCAAGAATGGACGCGGTCATCGCAAGGCTCCAGGAAGTCCGGGGAAATCTCTGACGTCCCGGACAAGATACTAAGGAAGGAAAAGAAAGGTCCCTTTGCGGGGGCCCCGGAACAGGAAATCAATGAGCGAACTGAAAGACATCAAGATCACAATAGGCGGCAGGACCCTGGTCCTGTCAGGCGAAAGCGAAGAATACATGCAGAAGGTGGCTGCCTATCTGAACGGAAAGCGCAAGAGCTTCCACGACGATTCCAACTACTGGAAGCTGACGGAAGATATGAAGAATATCATGCTGCAGCTGAACCTGGCAGACGATTATTTCAAGGAGCAGGACCGGGTCGCGGAGCTGGAAAGACGTATGGACGACATTCGTCAGGAAGCCAGAGAGGAAGTGGGAGAAGAGCTTTCTTCCCTGAAGCAGGAGCTGCAGGAGACCAGACAGAAGGCGGATGCAGACCTGAAGGATACCATAGACCGGACAGGCGCAGCCTACAGGGAACTGGAGGAGTCCTCTGCCAGAGAGCTGAACCAGACCAGGGCTTCCCATGCCGTGCAGCTGAAGGAGATCCGGGAAGCTGCCGCGGCAGAGCTTTCCTCTGTCAGGGAAAAGGCGGCCGCAGATCTGGATGAGACCAAAAGGAACGCGGCCCAGGCCATGGAACAGGCCAGAGAAGCGGACAAGAGGGAGATCACTTCCCTGAAGGGCCGTCTTGCCTCCATTGACATGGAGCATGCCAGACAGGTCCGCGAGATCCGTCAGGAGGCAGACAGGAAGCTTTCCGCCCTCAGGGCGGAGACCGCAAAGGCCTATACCGATATGGAGACTTCTCTGAAGGAGACCATCGAAAGCGAGAGAGCGGACCGCCAGAAGCTGGTGGACGCCGAGAAGGCCCGTCTGCGGGAGCAGTTCGCCAGAGCCAGGGAGGAGGACCGTCAGAAGATGGAAGCCGCCCGGCAGAAGATGGACGAGGAAATGGAAGCTGCCCAGGAACTGATCAATGAGCAGCAGAGCGAACTGGACCAGCTGAAAAAAGAACTGGACCAGGGCAGGGAACAGGCCAGACAGACGGCCGCAGAGCTGAGCGCGAGGATATCCGCCCTGCAGAAGGAAAAGGAAGGCCTGACGGGAGAGATCGCCGGCCTGAACGAGGAGCTGGGATCTCTTCAGGAGGAGAAGACCGGTCTGGAGATCACTGTGGAGCAGATGCGGGCCGAGACAGAGACCTTAAAGGACGATATCGCCGCCAGAAAGCAGGTGGCGAAGGTAACGGCGTCCCAGATCGAAGCCCTGACAAAGTCCAGGGAGGCTATGGATGCGGTGATCGGCAGGCTGGAAGAGATCAAAGAGAAGCTTGCATGAATACGAAGATCAAGATCTGCGGACTGACAGATCCCGCCGAAGCGGCTTATCTGAAGGAGATCGGGGCCGATTACGCCGGCATGGTCCTCTTCTTTCCCTCCAGCAGGCGCTGCATCGATACGGAAAGGGCCGGGGAGATCATCAGGGCCCTGGGAGGAGCAGTGCTGCCTGCGGCGGTCATGGTATCCCCCTCTCCGGACCAGGTCCGGGAGGCCTGCGGGGCCGGCTTTTCCATCCTGCAGATCCACGGCCGTCTGACGGAGGAAGCCCTTTCGGCATCACGGGTCCCCGTGTGGAAGGCTTTCAACGGAAAGGATATGGACCGGATCTCAGACTACAGGGAGGATCCCCGCATCGCGGCCTTTGTTTTTGACGCGGCCCTTCCGGGCAGCGGAAAGAGCTTCGACTGGGATCTTCTGAAAAATATGCCGGACCCCGGAAAGCCCTTCTTTCTGGCGGGAGGCCTGGATGCGGAAAACGCCGGGAAAGCCGTACTGAAGGTCCGCCCCTTTGGAGTGGACGTATCCTCGGGCGTGGAATATAAAGACAGAAAAGGAAAGGATCCGGAAAAGATCCGGGCCTTCGCATCGGCCGTCAGGGCAGCTGACAGGCTTCTATCGGGAGAGTGACCTATGAGACACCGGATCACAGCACTTATCATATCTGTCCTCCTTGCCGTTTCGGCCGCGGGCTGCAGCCTGGTAAAGGAAAAGGTCCAGGAAAATGCCCAGGAGAAGGCGGAAGAGGCCGCTCAGGAAATCATAGAGCAGGGAAATGAGGAGAAGGAAGCGGAGCCGGAGCGCAGGGCCATTAAGGCGGCCGTGCTTTACGACTCCCTGAAAGACGCCAAGACCAGGGCCATTGCGGACCACCTGCGGAAAGAGCTGAAAGCGCTTGATGTCAAAACGACCGAGTATGAAGCGGAGGGCGATTTTGCGCTGCAGCTGCAGCAGACAGCCGCTGCCATAGAGGAAGGAAACGACGTTCTGATGGTGGAGCTGGCAGACGAGGGCTATTCCAACGAAGCGGAGGAAATATGCCGGACCGCAGCGGATCAGGGCATTCCCGTGATCTTCTTCTATAAGGAAATCGAGCTGAGGAACGAGCAGGGCCTGATCCTGGACCACTTTGACAATACGGCCTTCGTGGGCCCCTCCGTCAGAGCGGCGGGCCGGGTCCAGGGGGAAATGATCGGTGAGTATGTCAGGGATCATTACGCCGCGCTGGATCTCAACGGCGACGGCACCATCTCCTACGCCCTGTTCAAGGGAGACAATCTGTCCGAGAAAGCGGATCTGCGCACCAGGACCAGTGTGGAGAATGCCTCCGAGGTTCTTACGGAAGCCGGTTATCCGGCCCTGACCTATTTTGACGAGAGCAATTCCTACGGCTACCAGCTGGACCTGACGGAGACCTGGTCGGCCTTTTCCGTCAGAGACTACATGGAGACCAATATGGCCCTCTATAACGAGGATCAGGGAAATATGATCGAGCTGGTCATCTGCAACAGCGACCAGATGGCGGAAGGAGCCGTTGCGGCTCTGAACGCGGCGGGCTACAACCTGGGAGACGGGGAAAGCACCACCATTCCCGTATTCGGGATCGACGGGACCTATAAGGGCAGAGAGCTGATCCAGGAAAGGAAGATGACCGGAACGGCAGTATGTGACGCGGGAAAGATCGCGGAAAAGATGGCCGCCCTGGCGGACAATCTGTGCCTGGGAAAGGAACTGACCGGGGATTCGGACAAAAAGCGCTTTACGGTGGACTACGAAAAGGTCCTGGCAATGGAAGAGAAAAAGGAAGAATAAGGTATCCTGAAAAAGGATCCGGGACATGCAGACAGACACAGGGGACCCCCTGTGTCTGTCTGCGTTCCGGGACCATTAGGAGAGGAGCAATTTGGTTTCTTTCGGTTTTATTTCTCCGCTGTAATAGCCACCCGGGCTGATGCGGAGGATTTGCCGTCCCAAGCGGTGACGGTAAAGGCGCCTTCCTTTCCCGCGCGGACGATGGCAAGGCTCCTCCCGTAATAGGTCCGGAAGGACCCGGTATGGTACTGTTCCTTTGTGCAGGGATTGGCGGATCCGAAAGCCAGAAGCTCGCCGCCCTCTACGGTGACGGTAAGGGCGCGGTCGGCGGAGGATTCCACGGTCCCGTCAGAGCCTTCGATATTGACAGGAACATACACAATTTCACCGGGCTTTGCCTGTTCTTTCTCCGGCCGCACGGCGATTTCAAGGGCGCCTTTTGCGGAAGAAAGGCTGGATCGCCCTGTCTCCCGGCCGCCGGCGTCATAAGAGACGGCGGTCAGGGTGCCGGGGACGTACCTGGTCTTATAGACCGCCCGGCATTTCTTTACCTTTTTCTTTCCAAGGCTTTTGCCGTTTAAGAAAAGCTCCACCCGGTCCTGATCGGAGTAGACCTCCACCAGGGCCTTGTTGCCGTCACACCCGGACCAGCTCCAGGAGAGGATGGCGTTGGTGCCTCTCCATACGGATTTGGATACCCGCACCCCCGGATGATTGACTGGGCGCACCGCGATCACAGGCCGATCCTCCAGGCCCCAGACCGTGGAGGCATACTTACAGCTGCCGTCCGGAATGCCCAGGATGTCGATCACCCCGGCCCCTGCCAGGAGCCAGGGGTAAGGCCGGTTGAAGGGCATGCCGCCGGTATAGCTCCAGGCGCCTATGCCGGCTTCGCCAAGATAGTCCCAGGCGGTCCACATGAAGTCGCCCACCAGATAGGGGTACTTCTTTACCATCTGCCAGTTCTTCCAGATGTCCTGGGGGAAGGTCTCCGAACCGAAGATGACCCGGTCCGGATGGGCCTTTGCCTCCAGGGGATAGCGGCCGGAGCCGTAATTGTAGCCCGCGATATCCAGAAGGTCCAGGAAGGGCGTTGTCAGGGCGTCCACCTTTTTTGAGTTTCCTCCCCTGTTCATGCCGGATCCCACGAAGGAGGCCATGATGTTGAACATGAGAGAAGCGTTCTGCCCCTCCTTTTCTGCTTTTCCTTCTCCGCCGCCGGTGGTCTGCTGGCCGTCCTGATAGATGCCCTTTCCTCCCGCGGCCCGGCCGATGATCATGAGATTGGTGCCGCAGGTGACGGGGCGGGTGGGATCCAGGCTCCTGCAAAGCTCAATAAGCTTCCGTCCTGTCTCCAGGCCTCTTTTTTCGGCCGGCTCCGCTACTTCGTTGCCTATGGAGTAAAGGATGACAGAGGGGTGATTGAAGTCCCGCCGTACCATGGCAGCCGTATCGGCCTGCCAGTTCTTTTCAAAGTCCAGCCCGTAGTCATAGGGGTTCTTGCGGTTGTACCACATGTCGAAGGCCTCGTCCATGACATACATGCCCAGCCGGTCGCAGGCATCCAGGAGGGCTTTTGAGGCAGGGTTATGGGAAGACCGGATGGCATTGAAGCCGTTCTCCTTCAGGATCCTGACCCGGCGCTCCTCGCTTTCGGCATAAGTGGCGGCTCCCAGGATGCCGCTGTCGTGGTGGACGCAGCCCCCGCGGAGAAGGGTCTCTTTTCCGTTGATAAAAAGGCCTCTGTTCGACCAGGTGATCTGACGGATGCCGAAGGGGATCTCCATGGTGTCCCCTTCCCCGGCGGTGATCCTGGCGGTATAAAGATGCGGATCTTCATCGCTCCAGAGGGCCGCGTCAGGGATGGTCAGGGTAAAGTCCGTGCCCCGGCCCCGGATACCGTCCACGTCGGCCGTTACCGCTGCGGGACTTTCAATCCGTATGACGGCGGGATCCAGGGAAAGGGTGGATATTTTTACGCTCTCCGGGCGAAGGCCTTCTTTTTCGCATATGTGCAGCCATACGGGCCGGTAGATGCCGGCGCCGCAGTACCAGCGGGAGTTGGGGAGCTTCGAATTGTCCGCCCTGACGGTCAGGGTATTATCCTGGCCGATCTGGATATCTGTCAGCTCGGCAAAGAAGCCGGTATAGCCGTAGGGATGGAAGACCAGCTCCTTTCCGTTCAGGGAAACGGAGGCGTTTTTATAGACGCCCTCGAACTCTGCCAGGACAGTCTTTCCTTCCCACTCCGCAGGAGCGGCAAAGACCTTTTCATAGGTATAGATCCCTCCGGGAAAATAGCCGTGGCCGCCGCCCCCGACGTCTGCCCCCCGCTTTTCTCTAATCTGGGCGTCGTGGGGCAGGGTTACGGGCACGCCGCTGCAGGTCCAGTCTGTATTAAAGGAAATGGTTTTCACAGTTTTTCTCCGTTGGATTCGATGATCCGGGCGTAATACCTGGCAGAATCCTTGATGGTCCGTTTCTGGGTGTCATAGTCTACATGGATCAGGCCGAAGCGGGGGCCGTAGCCGCTGCACCATTCAAAGTTGTCCATGATGCTCCAGTGCTGATAGCCCAGCACCGGGATGCCCTCGTCCGCGGCCCGCTTCATGCTGGCGATAAAGTCGTGGAGGAAGGTCCTGCGGATCTCGTCATGGACATGACCGTCTTCGCCCACTTCGTCGGGGTTTGCCATGCCGTTTTCCGTCACCATGACGGGCAGATGGTAGCGCTCCCAGTACTGCCTTATGGTCCAGTAGAGGCAGCGTCCGTCGATGACCCAGTCCAGCATGGTTTTGGGCAGTTTTTCCGTGTCGTAGCCTTCCTTGTCCAGCAGGGGGTTGGAGGGCTGATAGACGTTTACGCCCACGAAATCCATGGGCTCGGAAATGATCTTCAGATCCTCCTCACTGAGGATTCCGGCCGTCATGGGGCTGGCCTTTCCCAGGGCGATGGGGTCCATATACAGGGCATTGCTGCCTTCGCCCACCTGGGAGAGAAAGGATTTTTCAGCCGCATCCGCAAGGCCTGCGGCATCCTCGCTGCGGGGAATGTAAGTGGTGGCTGCCATGGCCAGGCCGATCTTCGGCGTCTTTTTCGCGGTCTCCCGGATCAGTTTCACGGCCTTTCCGTGGGATAGCAGCATATGGCGCAGGGCTTTCATGCAGGCCTGGGGATCACTTATAAAGGGAGCAAAGCTGCCCAGGGCGTAGGAGAGCATGATAAAGACGGAGGGTTCGTTGAAGGTCATCCAGTACTGCACCCGGTCCGAAAGGGCATCTACTACCACTTTGACATAGTCCAGGTAGAAGCCTATGATCCCGGGGGCGGGCCAGCCTCCTTCCTCGTGGGCCCAGAGGGGCAGATCCCAGTGGTAGAGGGTCACCAGAGGCTCGATCCCGGCTTTTTCCAGCTCCGAGATCAGGTTCTGATAGAATTCAATCCCCTTCTGATTGACTACGCCCTTTTCCGGCATGATCCGGGGCCAGGAGACGGAGAAGCGGTAGCTTTTCAGTCCCAGTTCCTTCATCAGGGCCACGTCTTCCTTATATCTGTGGTAATGGTCGCAGGCTCTGTGGCAGTCCTGACCGCCCTGGATATGGTCCCCGGCTGCGTCCCAGATGCTGGGACATTTGCCGTCTTCATTCCAGGCGCCTTCTACCTGGGCCGCGGCGCTGGCCGCGCCCCATAAAAAATCTTTGGAAAAACTCATATATGCTCCTTTCCGAAAGGGCGGAGGGCCGTCCCCCGCCCGGCAGCCTTTCTTACTTTTCTTCTGCTTTGTGCAGGCTCTCCCGCATCTTTGAGCGCACTTCGTTGGTGATGGGATAGCGGCGCTCGATCAGGTAGGCGATGATGCCCAGTACGAAGGGGATCAGGCCCATGATCACGATGAACCAGTTGAGCATGACCGGCATGCGGCTCAGGTCGCCCGCAAAGTCGCCTGTCTCAGAGTCCACCACGTAGCCGATGCCTGCCAGCATGAAGCCAACGACGCTTGCGCCGACAGCGTTCTGGGCCTTATTGATAAAGCGGTTGAGGGCGTTGCAGAGGCCGGAGCGGTCCTTGCCGTTCTTATAGATCTCATAGTCCATGATCTCGATATCCACCGTGGAGCCGGGGATATAGCCCATGCCCACGGCCGTGGTGGTGACGGCGGCGCAGATCAGGAAAAGCCATGGCATTTTTCCGAGCACGCCCAGGATCTGCAGCAGGAAGAGGACGCCGCAGGGGATGGCCTGGGCCAGCAGCAGGATCCGGATGAACTTCATGGGATCGCCGATCTTCTTCATGATGGGAGCGGCGATCATGGTGCCGCCCAAAAGAGGAAGGAACATCAGCATGGAAGCGATGCCGGAGTAAAGGGCGTATTTTCCATTGTCCACCACGCCGGTGGCCAGATCCGCGCAGAGGCCCCACTTGATATAGTAGAGCATGGTGGCAAAGAGGAAGGTCCAGATAAAGCCGGAGAAGAGGGCGGCGGTAACGTTGATGCGGATGGCGTCGTTCTCCTTAAGGAGTTTGAAGATATCTGTAATCTTTGCCTGTTCATCCTCTTCCCGCTGGGCATGATGCCGCTCCCGGATCATACCGATGCCGATGAGGGAGATGACTGAGGTGACAAGGAGAAGCCCCACCACCACAAGGCCGAAGGAGGTATGCATGTTTCCGACCACGTTGTTGACGCCTGTGACCATGGCGATCAGGACGGCGGTGATCATGCCTGTCATCATGGAGACCACACGGGGGGCGATCAGCAGCTTTCCGCGCTCGTTCTGATCCAGGGTCAGGGTGCGGAAGATCAGGTTGGGGGCGTAGAAGGAAGACCCAATGTCGTAGAGAAGATAGAAGAAGATGACCCAGATCACGGCGATGACCGGGCTTACGCCTTCGGGAATGAAAAAGAGAGCGCCCACGCCCACAAGGGCCGTAAGGATGGAGAGAATGATGAAAGGCTTGTACTTGCCGTATTTTCCCACCTTGGCCCGGTCCATGATCCAGCCTTCGATGGGATCGTTGACCGCGTCAAAGATACGGGAGAAGAGAAGCACGCTGGAGCCTACGACGGCGCCGAAGGATCCCAGGCCCGCGTAGTCCGTGAGATAGAGCAGGAAAAAGGATGTCATCAGGGCAGCCGCCATACCGTCGGTAAGTCCCATGGTCGCGGTTCCGAAGATCTCCCGGAAACCTACTTTGTCTGAATTGTTCATGTGAGCACCTCCTTGGTTTGTTTTTTGATAAGCGAAGTTTAACAGAGAGGAAGAGTATGTAATATAATAAATTCGTCCTGTTTTCAGTAAATTGGATTGACTTCTTTCATGAAAGCTGATTAACTGAAATAAAAGCGAAAATATGATATAAAGCCGCCGCCCAAGCGGATATTCTTTTGATCGGAGGGAAGAACATGACAGACCTGGCCACAGCAGAAAAACTGCAGCTCTTTCAGGGAATGCTCTCTGCCTGCCACAAACTCTTTCTCAGAAGCTATGACAGTGATTTTTACTGCCTGGGGACCGAAACGGAAGAGGAAAGGCTGGCAGATGAACTCTTTGCCCTCTCCCGGGAAGGGACGGATCTGGGGTCCGCCCTGGCCGGGGGAGAAGGCCCCCTGCTCTTTACCAATAAGGTAAACATGGTATGGATCTGCTGCCCGGAGTTTCAGGAAGATGCGCTGCACCGGATCCACGCCCTGGGGCCTTTCTTTATGGATGATTTCTCCATTGGCGCCGTCACAGCGGGCCTGGCCGGGGCGGGCGCTTCCCAGAAGCTTCGAAGCAGCGCCCAGTCCCTGATCCGGTCTCTTCCGGTCCTGAGCTGGAGCCGCATTCAGGAATATGCCCTGATGCTGCACTTTCTGATCACGGGAGAAAAGATCCGGCGGTCGGATCTGCGCTTTTACGAATCGGGAGAACTGTCCCCGGCGGGCCATGGAGAAGAGGCGGCGGCGGATACCCACGGCACCTATCAGGCGGAGCAGGAGATGCTGCGCATGGTGCGGGAGGGAGACCTTTCCCTGCTTCAGTTTATAGACAGGGCGGCAGGCACCGGCACCATGGGCCAGCTGGCAAAGGCGGGCGATCCCCTGCGTCAGATGAAGAACGCCGTGGAGGTCAGCACCACCCTTTTTTCCCGGGCCGCCATTGAGGGAGGCCTGAGCCCGGAAACCGCCTACACCCTCTGCGACCGCTACTTTCAGAGCGTGGAAAAGACAGAGACCCTCCACGAACTGACGGTAGTGGCGAAGACCATGAACCGGGACTTCGTGGAACGTGTTTATGCCGTGCGCACCCGGAATCTTTCCCGTGAGATCGAGTCGGCCTGCAGCTACATGGACAGGCATCTGGAAGATGATCTGAGCCTCGCCTCTCTTGCGGCCTACGCCGGCTATACGGAATATTATTTTTCGAAGAAATTCAAGCGGGAGACGGGCATGACCCTGGCGGAGTATCTGAGGAAAAAACGGCTGGAAAAGGCCCTGGTGCTGCTGCGGTCCACGGATATGGACGTGCACAGG